>Ga0256824_10000049_pt1 | contig 38091 bp, 43 predicted proteins | sample CV67metaG_FD_191570 | JGI IMG/M metagenome (GOLD analysis project Ga0256824, IMG submission 191570) | Hydrothermal vent microbial communities from East Pacific Rise, Pacific Ocean - CV67 | ecosystem: Environmental > Aquatic > Marine > Hydrothermal vents | place: Pacific Ocean: East Pacific Rise...
TATCAGTTATATGATGATTTAATAACTGGGGATTATAAGATTTTTATTGAGGATGTTAAAGAGTTTAATTTTTTAACAGATAAATGGCTTACTCATAGTTTTATAGCTGATGGTAGTTTTACTAAAGATGAAAATTTAGAGCTAAATTTTAATACAAAACTAAAAAATGGGGATATTGATGGTAAACTTTATAAAGATAATTTACACCTAAATTTAAATTCAATAAATAGTATTTATATAGCTAAGTTTTTAGATTATGATTTACCTTTTAAATCGTTTGTAGATGGTTCTTTAGATTATGACTTAGTAGAAGAGAATGGTAGGTTTAGAGGTAAGTTAGCAAAGTTTAAATTTAAAAGAAATAAAATGTTAAGTTTGTTAAAAAAGTATGGAAGAGTTAATCTTTACTCTGAAAATTATAGAGGAAATTTTTACACTAAGTTTAGTAAGTATGATATGTTGTTTTCATTATATTTAAAATCAAGAAAAATTCATTTGAGAGTTAAAGATACAAAAATTGATTTTAAATATAAGAAGATAAATTCTAAGGTAGATTTAATCTCAAAAAAAGATATTTTTCATATGAAATTTTATGGTGATGTAAATAAGCCAAATATAGAGATTCTAAGAGGGAGATGATTCTTTATTTTATACTTGCTAATGTTAAGCAAAAAGCTATACTTTTTTTATTTAATTCTAAAGTTTGAATAGCTTGAGAGAGGGTTAGTCCTGTCGTGATTATATCATCAACTAAAATTACTTCATTCTCTTTAAATTTTTTTAGTTTAAAATTTCTAGGATTTAAGATTCTAAATTGTTTACTTTTTCCAGAGTAAGATATACGATTTGTTGCTCTTAATTTAGCATAAATTGGTTTTATATGTTTACTTTTTAATGCTTTGTTTAAAATAGCAGTGTGGGAGTATCCATTTTCTGTATGGTCATCTATGGGGATAGATACTAATTTATGAGTATAATTAAACTCTTTAGCAAATTTTTCAAAACTATTTTTTGCTAAAATTTTGTAGATGTAGTAACCTAAATCTGTATGTTTAGTATGGAGTAACTCTTTAATATCATCATATTTATAAAAAGATATTACATCAATATTTAAAATTTTTTGTTTGTGGATTTTTGGAGTTAGGTATAACTCTTGACAAGAGTTACAAATATGTGAGAGTGAAAAACTCTCACATAGTAAACATCTCATAAGAAAAAGTGTTTAGTCCATTTTAAGTACAGACATAAACGCCTCTTGTGGAAGTTGTACTTTCCCAATAGACTTCATTCTTTTTTTACCAGCTTTTTGTTTCTCTAGTAGTTTTCTTTTACGAGTAATATCTCCACCATAACATTTAGCAGTAACATTTTTACCCATAGATTTTACAGTTTCACGAGCAATAATCTGACTTCCTAAAGATGCTTGAACAGCAACCTCAAAAAGTTGTCTAGGGATTAACTCTTTCATATTTTTAACTAAAACTCGACCTCTTGGAAGTGCTTGGTTTCTAGGAACAACGATACTTAAAGCATCAACAGCTTCACCAGCTACTTTAATATCAAGTTTTACAAGGTCACCAACTTTAAAGTCGATTGGTTCATAATCAAATGAAGCATAACCTTTTGAGATAGATTTTAAAGTGTCATAAAAATCCATAACAATTTCGTTCATTGGAATCTCATACTCTAACATAACTCTATCTTCATTAAGATAAGTCATTTTTGTTTGAGTACCTCTTTTTGAGATGAGAAGAGTGATGATATTTCCTAAATATTCAGCTGGTGTAATTACAGTTGCTCTTACATAAGGCTCTTCGATTCTATCTATCTTTTGAACTGGTGGTAGTTGAGATGGGTTTTGAACCTCTACCATATCACCATTTGTAAGGTAAACATTATAAACAACAGATGGAGCAGAAGCGATAAGGTCAAGTCCATACTCTCTCTCAAGTCTCTCTTTGATAACTTCCATATGAAGCATACCAAGAAAACCAACTCGGAATCCAAAACCTAATGCTACTGATGTTTCAGGCTCATAAGATAGTGAAGAATCGTTAAGACGAAGTTTATCTAGTGCTTCTCTTAGGTCTTCAAATTTATCTGTATCTATTGGGTAGATTCCAGCGAAGACAAAAGGTTTAGCAGGTTCATAGTCACCAACAGGTTCAGCAGTTGGATTCTTAACATCAGTTATAGTATCTCCAACATTAATTACAGCAACCTCTTTAAGCCCAAGAACTACGATTCCAATCTCACCACACTCAATAGCATTAGTTTTAATCTTTTTCATAGGGTGAGGGTACATAAGGTCAAGAACCTGATGCTCTTCACCATTACTCATAAGCTTAATATTTTGCCCTTTTTTAACTTGCCCATCAAAAACACGAACAAGTGCTAAAGCACCTAAGTATTGGTCAAACCAAGAATCATAAATGATAGCTTTAGTTGTAGCTTCAGGGTCACCAACTGGTTCAGGAACTCTTTCTACAATAGAATCTATAAGCTCTCTAATTCCAACACCAGTTTTAGCACTAACTAAACAAGCATCAGTAGCATCAATCCCAATAGAAGTTTCTATCTCTTCAGCAACTCTATCTGGTTCAGCAGCAGGAAGGTCGATTTTGTTAATAACGGGGATAAGTTCAAGGTCATTGTCAAGTGCTAAGTAAACATTAGCAATAGTTTGAGCCTCAACACCTTGAGCAGCATCAACAATAAGTAAAGCTCCATCAGATGAAGCTAAAGACTTACTAACCTCATAAGAGAAGTCAACATGACCCGGTGTGTCTATAAGATTTAGTATGTAGTGTTCACCATCTTTTACATAATCAAGTCTAACAGATTGAGCTTTAATAGTGATTCCACGCTCTTGCTCAATATCCATAGTATCCATCATTTGGGTACTCATCTCTCTCTCAGTAACAGAACCACACTCTTGTATGATTCTATCTGCTAAAGTAGATTTTCCGTGGTCGATATGTGCGATAATAGAGAAGTTTCTAATGTTTTTCAAAAAATTTGTCCTATTGAGAAAATAATTATACTAAGTATACAAAAAATCTTCTAATAGAGTTGTTAAAGTTCTTTTTCTAACTGTTTAGTTTAGCTCTAATTTGATTTGGCATATAGTATTTGAACTGTTTAGGAAAAATAAAAAAATCTATACTTCCTTTTTTTGTTTCAATATCATTCCATGAACCTATCTTAAAATCTATGGCGATGATTCCTAGTGATGGGAATTTACTTATATGTTCTGTTATTAATGAGTTTGCTAACTCATGAAGTTGGGGATTATGTCCTATAATAAACATAGAATCTATGTTGTCATCTTGAATTGAAATAATCTCTTTTATATCTTCACTGCCAGTTAAATATAACTCTTTTAGATAGTGCTTTTTACCTCTATATGAGATTTTTGTTGCTAGTAAATCTGCTGTTTGTTGAGCTCTTAACGCACAACTTGAAAGTATAAGTTGAGGTTTAATACCAGTTAATGAAAGGTAAGAGCCAATAGTGTTTATATCTTTCTTACCTTTAGATGAAATTTCTCTTTCAAAATCACTTGTATTTGGTTTACTCCAACCAGATTTAGCATGTCGTATGAGATAAAGAGTTTTCATCTGTATACTTTATAAACGAGCAAGTTCGTCTGAGATATTTTTAGCATTTTTTTCTATAATCATTTTTGCTAAAGCTATATTACCATCATCTCTAAAAATACAAAATATATCTATTTTAGCAAATTCATTTGAGCTATGTTCTCCAGCACTCTTTACTAAGAAAACATGACCATCGTGTGTTTTAGCTTCTACTGAAGAGGCTTCACTAAAACCTATATCTAAGGATGTCTCACTAATAGTACGAAATGTATCATTGAAAATTGTAGCTGAGTATGCTATATCTGTACCTGTATTTTCATTTTCAACATATAGTGTCTCACCACTATAGTTAAGAATTGCTGAGCCTAAGTAACCATTTACACTTCTTAGTTTTTTCATTTTTTCATCAAAATTTATCATCTTTTTTCCTATTTATTTAAGTTTGTCATAAAGTTGTTAAACTCTTCTGAATTAGTTATATTATTTTGTATTAAAAAAGTATCAAAAAGCTTTTGAGAATCTTCTATACTATTGTTTTCTTCAGTATTTTTAAGCTCTGAGTATAGTTTAGTAATAATTTCTCTTGCTTTTTCTGTAATACATCTTCTTGTTGACATATAGTTTCTAAATGAACCATCAGGATTCTTCGCTGTTTTTACAGTAGCTATAACCCAGTAATAGCTACCATCTTTACATAGATTTTTAACATAACTTACAACATCATTACCATTTTGTATATTTTTCCATAAGTATTTAAAAATAACTTTTGGCATATTTGGATGTCTAAGTATTGAGTGTGGTTTACCTAGAAGTTCACCATGTGTATAGCCTGAAATTTTTATAAAAATTGGATTCACATAAGTGATGTTCCCTTCTATGTCTGCTTTTGAGACAATTAAGTCTATATTTGTAACTGTTGTTTCCATAAATTACCCTTTTTTATTTTGAATTGTTTTTGAAAAGATAGAAATAATCTCTTTTTTGTTAAATGGTTTAGTAGCATAAGAATCAAAATTGTATAACTCTTTTGAACTATCTATTTCTCCTGAAATTGACACAGTTACAAGTTTATTAGATTTGTCTTTAACTGTTAATTCTGAATATTGTTTTAACATATCACTACCTTTTAAAATAGGCATATTTTGGTCAGTGTAGACAATGTCATATTTAGAATTATTTTTTAGAGCTGTTGTCAATAACTCTAGTCCATCTTGACCATTAACTGCTGTATCAACTTCACAATACTCATTTGCGAACATAGCTTTTAAAAGAACAATACTTATATAGTCATCTTCAACTATTAAGATTCTAGGTATTTTTCCTTTGTTTACAAAGTTGTATAACTCTTCACCAAAGTATGTATATTGTGAAACAAGTATAGCTTCATCCATATTGTAGTCATTTAGTGCTAAGAAATTTTCTTCTATAACAAGTAGTTTTTTATTGTGCTTTTTAACAAATTTGAAAATATCTCCACTTAATTTATTTTCAAATACAATAAGATGTGTTAAGTCATCAGGAACTTGTTTCAATGAACTTATAAGTGAAATTTTATTTACATTTATACCTATTCTTATAAAATATCTTGCTATATGATTCGCAACAAATGAGTTTTCTTTAGTCATCAATATAGCTATATTGATTTTTTCATCATTAAGCGGTTTAAATTTAACTGTATATTCTTTAACATCCAAAGGGATGTCAAAATAAAATGTAGAACCTTTGTTTAGTTCACTTTCTATAAGTAGTTTTCCACCTAAATCTTTTACATATGAAGCACATATAGAAAGACCTAAACCAGTTCCTCCATAAATATCTTTTGTATTGTCTTCAGCTTGTTTAAATGCTTCGAAAATCTCACTTTGCTTATCTTTGGCAATACCAATTCCATTGTCTTTTACAAATATATGAAGTTTTTTCTCCTTGACTTTATAACGAATAGAGAACTCAATAGAACCATTTTCAGGAGTAAATTTACTAGCATTTCCAATTAGATTCATTACAACTCTTTTAGTTTTCATACTATCTATTGTAATCTCTTTTGGAACTAATGGGTCTATAAAAACATTGTAGTTAATATTTTTTTTAAACATATTTGCTGAGAAAATCCCAGCAATATCTGCAAAAAACTTATCTGTTTCTATAAGTGTTGGTTCATTTGTTGGTACTTCTCTTTTATTTGACACACCATTTAAAATTGAAGTTGTTAATTCATTTATGAGTAAGGCACTATTTTTAGCATGATTTACATACTCTTGTAGTCTATTATCTTGAATCTGTTCTTGTAGAATTTCTAAGAATCCAAGAAGTCCATTAGCTGGTGTTCTAATATCGTGAACAATGTTAGATACATATTCTAACATCTCATTTGGTGCTTTTATATCTGTTAGTGTTTCTTCTAATTTATCTAGGTTTTTATTTATATCTTGTTCTGTACTATTTTGTATATCATTATCTCTTCTTTTTATATTATTTAACTTTTCAATATTACTATTTTGTTTCATTTTATTTATAGATTCAATAATAAATGGTGATATAGCTTGAAAAATTTTCAAATCATCATTAGTAAATTTTTTAATTTTTTTAATACTAGAATAAGCAGTAGCAATACCAATAAATTTTTGATTTTCATCTATAAGTGGAATAATAATTTTTGATTTTATTTTTATATTGTCTGGATTATCAATATGTGGAATATATCCTTTTTCACTTGAAAGATAGTTATATATTACTGCTTGTTTTTTTGCGAAACATTCATATAGTAAACCTTTTTTTTCATCAATGAAAATTTCGTTTGTTCCTGTTTCTCTTGTTCTTAATAGCATAGGAAAATCATATATCCAAATTGAAGCAAATTCAGTATGGGTAATTTTAACTATTAGTTCTTCTACTATTTTATTTATTTCTACATTATCATCTAATCTATTGAGTTTAGTTATCTTCTGTGAGAGCTCTTTTTTTAGTATTGAAATATTGGACATATATTTTACTCCCTAAAATTATTTTAGGAATTGTACATTAGGATTCTATGTCAATTTACACTTAAATCTGTAGATTCTAATGATTGTTTATATAGATAGATTCTTTTCATTATGGTTATGCAAGAAGTCTAATGTTATTGAAATAGTTGAATTTGTATATAAATGAGAGGTTAATATCTGTTTTTGTTGTAACAGCATATTTGAAAAAAATATGCTGTATATTAAATTATTTATACAAAAAGTGAATTAACACTTTCATTATGATAAACACGACGAATTACTTCTGCAAAAAGAGGAGCAACTGTTAATACTTTAATTTTTTTATGAGGTTTAGTTTCTAGTGTATTTGTGATAATAAGTTCATCTAATTCACCATGTTCTAAATTTTCATAAGCTTTTCCACTTAAAACACCATGAGTAGCACAAGCCATAACAGAAGTAGCACCTTTGTTTTTAAGAGCAGTAGCAGCTTTAACCATAGTTCCAGCAGTATCTACCATATCGTCAATCATGATAACATCATAACCATCAACATCACCAATGATTCCCATAACTTCAGCTTCATTTGCTTTTTCACGACGCTTGTCAACTATAACCATCTCTAAGCCCATTCTTTTAGCAAAATATCTAGCACGAGCAACACCACCAATATCTGGACTTGCTATGATAGGATTTTTAAGATTTTTATTTTTGATATATTGTTCAAAAGTTACAGAACCGTAAAGGTTATCTACAGGGATGTCAAAGAAACCTTGAATCTGACCAGCATGAAGGTCTATGGTAATAACTCTGTCAATACCAGCAGTTTCATACATATCTGCTACAAGTTTAGCAGTGATAGGAACACGAGGAGCTGCTTTTCTATCTTGTCTAGCATATCCATAGTATGGAACAACAGCAGTAATACTTTGAGCAGAAGAGCGACGAAGAGCATCTGTCATTATTAGAAGTTCCATAAGGTTGTCGTTAGATGGAGCACCTGTACTTTGAACTATAAAAACATCACGACCACGAACAGATTCAGCAATTTGTACTGAAATTTCACCATCACTAAATCTTTTTGTATCAGCATTAGCTAACGGTACATCTAAAACTTGACAAATCTCTTTAGCAAACTCAACACTAGCTGAACCAGCAAAAACTTTATAACCACGCATGGGATTCCTTTTTGGAAAAATTGATATGGAATACTACAAAAATAGTGCTTTTGGAGATATTAAAAATCTCTAAATTAAAATATCTTTTGCTATTTGAAATTGGTTAGCAGTCATAAGGTGAATTTTTGGGTGGAACTCTTTTAGTTCATCAAAAAGATTTTTACTAAGTTCAAATCCAACTTTATACTCCTCTTCAACCCCTTTCTCATTTGCAATTCTTAACTCCTCTATCCATTTTTGAGGAACATTTATACCTGGGACATGAGCAGATAAAAATTGAGCAGTTCTTAATTTTGTAATAGGAAAGACACCAAAAATAAGTTCTGCTTCTTTGTTTTCACTACAACACTCTTTGTTAGCTTTCTCTTTTAGGTCTAAAAGTAGTTTCGCATTTTCTAAGTCATAAACTGGTTGAGTGATGATTCCTCTAGCTCCATGTTTAATCTTTTTCTGAATCTTTTTTTGAAGTGTTTTAGGATTCTTAGCAAAAGAGTTTACAACAGCAAAAGGGTGGATAGTTTTAGGTTTTACACTTAATGGTTTTCCAGCATAGTCTATACCTGAGTTAAAACATGAGATGATGTCAAGAAGCATTGAACTGTCAGATTCAAACACACCTTTAGCATGTGGTTGGTCAGAGATAGTTGCTGGGTCACCAGTTAAAGCTAAAATAGCTCTTACATCTACTTCATTAGCACCCAATAGGTCAGATTGTAGTGCTATTTTGTTTCTATCTCTCATACTCATAGTTGCTATAACAGGTTTGTTAAATCTGTCTTGAAGTAGTTTTGCTCCAAATAGAGAGTTATACTTTAATTTAGCTAGAGGGTTATCTGTTGTTGAGAATCCATCTACAAGTTTGTCTAAACCTAACTCCTCTATTTTATTTATAATAGGTGTAAACTGTGGAGAGTGGCTAGGTGTTGTTTCTAATGTAATATATGTTTCGTTATGAAGTTTATTTATGAGAGTGTCAAACAAGAAAAATCCTAATAAGTGGGTATAATTTCGTAATTATATCAAAAGGTAAAAAATTTATGTTGAAATTAGCAGTATTTGATTTTGATTCTACATTGATGGATGGGGAAACAATCGATTTTTTTGCAGATGAATTAGGAATTGGTGAAGAGGTAGCAAAAATAACTGAGGAAGCTATGAGTGGAAGACTTGACTTTTTCGAATCTTTACAACAAAGGGTAGGGCTATTAAAAGGTCTTGATTTTAGCGTTGTTGAGAAAATTAGTCAAAACCTACCTTATATGGAAGGTGCTGTTGAGACAATAGCTGAATTAAAAAACAGAGGTATAAAAGTTGTATGTTTTAGTGGTGGGTTTAGAACTGCTACTGGGTATGCTAAAAATATATTAGGTTATGATGCTGATTTTTCAAATGTTTTACACGAAAAAGATGGAAAATTAACAGGTTTAGTTGGTGGAGATATGATGTTTTCACACTCAAAAGGTGATATGCTTGTTAGACTTCAAAATATTTTAGGTGTAACAAAAGAGGAGACTTTAGTTTGTGGTGATGGTGCTAACGACTTAAGTATGTTTGCTCACGCTGGAACTAGAGTAGCTTTTTGTGCTAGAGAGATTTTACAAAAAGAAGCAAATATAATTATAGATACAAAAGATTTAACAAAAATCTTAGAAAAAATATAAAGGAAAATAAATGTTAGATAGTACAGTATGGAGACAATATAATGACGAAAATAATTTTAAAGAAAAATTAAGTCAGTTTTGTGTGATAGATATTGAAGATATGATTGAAGATGAAAAAAACTTATATGGTGTTTTAAAATCTAAACTTACAAAAAAAGAGTTAAAACTTTTTGCTATGGATAGTGCTGGTTTATCTGATGATGAGTTATGTGGTGGTTTAAGTTTAAACTCTGAAGAGCTTGAAAAAGCAAAATTTAAACTATATAAAAAATTTAAACAAGATAAAACTCGTTTATGTTTTAGAGAATCTTACTCAGGTAATTAATCTCTTACTTACTCTTTCAAAATAATTTTGAAAGAGACCCTTCTGGATTTTTCCAAATCTTCATTCTCCCCATTTTTTACAGTTTTAGAGTAACTGTATCCACTTGCTCTTAGAATCTTTGTAAGAATCTTTTGAGTTTTAGAATCTTGCTTTTTGAAAAAGTAGCTAAGTGTAGAGTATGAACGATTTAGTGATAGTTTTGAATTTTTTAAAAAGCTATTGTTAAATCTTAAATTACCCCATTCACTAGATGTATGACCATTTATCTCTAAGGATTCTATTTTATCACTATATTTAACTAAAATAGGAGCTAATTTTTTAGAGAAGTTATCTAAAAAATCTTTTTGTTTTTTTGTTAGTTTATACTCTCCAATATTAAAGTATAAAGATTTATCTATAAACTCTAAATTTAGGTTATTTTTTAAAGTTATCTTTTTACTTTTTATCTCATCTTTAAAACTATTTTTTATATTTTTTTCTATATCTGAACTTTGTTTTGGCAGTTTATAAATTGTAGAATCGTTGTTTAGTTTAACTATCCACATATTTGTTTCTTCTGAATTTTCACTTGTGTTTACCCCAACAGCAACAGCTTTTGAGTTGTTAGTAATTGTTACCCCATTAAATTCATCGTAGTTCTTTCCACCATAATGACTTTGTTTTATAAAATTTAAAGAGTTATCTAAAACCATTACAAGTCCATCTAAATTTAGAGTATCATTAATTGAGCCAACACCAATAATTTTTCCACTTTTAAACTCTTTAATATCTTTAAGTACACTTGAGTAGTTTGTAAAAATCTCTTTATCTATTAAAATATTTTGGTGAAGGTCAAATTTTATAAGTCTAATTTGCTCTTTATTTGTATCATCTTTTTGTGTTAGTGAGATTAGAAAATTGTTATCTCTAAGTTTAATGATTCTATGAGCTTTAACATTATTTATATCTTTATAATGTTTTAACCATATCTTATCTCCATTTTGTGTTACTCTTGTTAAGGTTAAATTTTTAGTACCATCTTGAGTTGTTGTACTTAGTATGATGATTGTTCCATCATAAGATTCTATAGCATCAATACCTTCATCATCATATTTTGTACCATACTTCTTACTCCATAATAGTTTTCCATTTTTAGAGAATCTTGTTATATAAATATCATTTAGTCCAAGTCCAGTTTCAAAAATATTATCGTAAGGGTATCTTGATGTTATAGATGAACCAATGGCTAAAACACCACCATCTTTTAGTGAGATTAAATTGTTTAGTTGGTTATGATTCTTTGTACCAAAGATTTTTGTAAATATAACTCTAGCTTTAGAATCTAATTTTACTATAACAATAGAGCCATCGTCTGTATCTCCACCTATAAAGTAACCATTAGATGGTGTTTTTATGATGGATATAGCTTTTGAGAATCTTGAGATATTTATGGTTTTATCTAAAATAGTTTTACCATTATTATCTATTTTTATTAAACTCATTTGTGAGCCATAATTTGAAGATATATTATCTAGGTAACTAAAAGCATCCGTGTAAGTGTTTGATTTATATTTACTTGTTTTAAAGTTTTTTGTAAAACCAATAGCACTAATAGTTCTATCATAATCTTGAGTAACACTAAATAAAGAATCATCAAAAGGTTTGTTAATAATGATTGAAAAATCTTTACTAAAGAGAATTATGCTAAAGATTAAAATTGTTAATATATATCTCATATTTTTCCATTTATTTAATTTTTTGTAACATCTGAAGTTATAATGAATCTATCTCTACCTTCATCTTTAGCTTTGTATAACATCTCATCAGCTCGACTTAGTAAAATTTGTTCATTTTCCAATTCTTCTACTTTACAACAAGCTATACCTATGGAAATTGTAAGTATATCATTCACTTTTGAGTTTCTATGTGCTATATTTTTTGCTTTAATAGCATTTATAATTCTTGAAGCTAATCTTATACTATTTTCTTCATCTGTATTTGTTAATATTATACCAAACTCTTCACCACCTAAACGAAATACAAAATCACTTGCTCTAAGTACAATTTCTTGTAGAGTTTTAGATACTGTTTTTAAAGCTTCATCACCTTGAAGATGTCCATAAGTATCGTTATATTGTTTAAAAAAATCTATATCTAACATCATAAAAGTTATAAAACTATTATCTCTTTTTGCTCTTTTCAGTTCTATGGGATAGATATGGTTAAAATATCTTCTATTATATAGCATTGTTAAAGAATCAGTATATGAAGCTTTTTCAAGATTCTTATTTACTTCTGCTAACTCTTTTGTAGTGCTTTCTAAATGTAATTGATTTTTATGGATAGCTTTTAACATGGAGTATGAAATGGATAAAACAATAAATATGAGTAAAATTAAACCAATAAGAATCGTTAAAATTAGGGTGTCATATATGGATAAAAAGTTTTTTCTATCATATTTTGCCATCTCTATTTCATAATCTAAGAGTTTTTTTATAACCGTATCTATATTTGAAATTTTTCTTTTAAACTCTTCTTTATTTATAATATTTTTAGTATCTTGAGTTGTATAGTTGAGTTTTATATCTTCTATATATCTATTTATAAATATTATTTCTGTTGAAACATACTCAACATAATCTACTTCATAGTCTCTTTTAAAATGATGTTCATAGCCATACCAGATTCTTTTTATTTTTTTTATGGAGGTGTTGATGTTTTCTGATGCTTGATATTTATTTATATCTGTAATATCTATACTATATATTGTATCTGTTAAATCTTTATTATATATATGTAATATTTCATTTAATTCAGTTACTGGAATTAAAGAACCAAAATAAAGTGAATCTAGTTTCTTTTTCATATTGGTTATGTTTATAGTAGCTATGATAGAGACTGATATTAGAGATATACTTATAAGAGTAAAAAGAAAATAGAGTTTATTTTTGAGATTTAAGTTATCTAAAAATTTCATATACTCTCCTAATTAAAAATAGTTTATAGCATTTAGTGTACCATATAGATAAAAAAACATTCTTTAAACTTACGCAAGATTCTTTTAGATATAATTCTCCACTTATTTTATATTTTACAGGAGATTTGATGGAAAGAACACTATCAATAATCAAACCAGATGCAGTAGCTAAAGGTGTTATCGGAAAAATTTTAGACAGATTTGAGAGTAATGGTCTTAAAATAGCAGTAACAAGAAAGATTCAACTTTCTCGTGGTGATGCAGAAGCATTTTATGCTGTTCATGCTGAAAGACCTTTCTTCAACGACTTAGTTGAGTTTATGATTAGTGGTCCAGTAGTTGTTACAGTTTTAGAAGGTGAAAATGCTATGCAAATTAACCGTGATTTAATGGGTGCTACTAACCCTAAAGAAGCTGAAGCTGGTACAATTCGTGCTGATTTCGCTGAAAACATAGATGCTAATGCTGTTCATGGTAGTGATTCTGTTGAAAATGCTGCTAATGAAATTGCATTTTTCTTTTCAGAGAGAGAAATTTCTTAAGTAATACTTTGTGAAAGTAATTTTAAGAAAAATAAATAAAACACCATTAGATTTTGTTATAAAATCTGATGAAATAACTTTTAAAGGTTATTTACAGTATCATTCCGGCAAATTAATCTTGCTTAAAGCAGATTTAATGGGTCAAATTGATACTCAATGTAGTAAATGTGGTGAAGATATGAAACTATTAGTTGATGAAAAAGTTGAATTTTTTATCTCTGATGGTCTTTATAATGATGAAAGCACTCTTGATATAGATGTTGTTGAATCATTTAACTCTTTAGCAGATTTAGATGAACTTTTAAATTCTGAAGTAGAACTTATAAGAAGCGACTATCATAGTTGTAAAGATTGTAAAAGTTCTCAAGATTAACAATAAATAAAACAAAGGATATAGATTATGGCAGTACCTAAAAGAAGAGTATCTCACTCTCGTTCAGCGAAAAGAAGAACTCACTATAAAATCACTTTAGCTAAACCAGTTAAAGATTCAGATGGAACTTATAGATTACCACACCACATCAACCCAACTACTGGTGAGTATAAATAGTCAATGGTTAAAATTGCTATTGACGCAATGGGTGGGGACTTCGGTCCCGAGCCAATTGTTAAGGGATGTATTGCCGCACTTAAAAACAAATCATTTGAGCCTATTTTAGTAGGGAAAAAATCAGAAATTTTACCTATGTTACCTAAGCGTTATAGAGATAAGATTTCTATTGTAGAAGCTGATGATGTAATCTCTATGAGTGATGCTGCTACAGATGCTATAAAAAGAAAAGATAGTACTATTTATAAAGCTATTGATTTAGTTAGAAATGGTGAAGCTGATGGTGTAGTTTCTGCTGGACATAGTGGAGCGACGATGACACTAGCAACTCTTAGACTTGGTCGTCTTAAAGGAATCTCTCGTCCTGCTCTTATAACTTTTATGCCAACTACAAAAAAACATCGTTCTATTATTTTAGATGTTGGTGCTAATGTAGACTCAAAACCTGAACATCTTGTACAATTTGCTATTATGGGTGGTTGCTATGCTGAGAGTGTTATGGGGATAGAAAACCCTAAAATAGGTCTTTTAGCTAATGGTGAAGAGGATTCTAAGGGTAATGAAGTTACAAAATCTGCTCATAAATTACTAAAAAATTACAACGGTTTTATTGGTAATGTTGAGGGTGGAGACCTTTTTAATGGTTCATGTGATGTTATAACATGTGATGGATTTGTTGGAAACTTAGTTTTAAAAACAAGTGAGGGTGTTGCTTCAACAATTAGCTTTTTTATAAAAGACTATATAAGAAAATCACCAATAGCAATTACTGGTGCTTTACTAATGAGAAAAGTTTTTAAACTTCTTAAAAAAGAGATAGATTATGCTGAAGTTGGTGGTGCTCCACTAATTGGTATAAAAGGTTGTGCTATTGTTAGTCATGGTAAGTCTAATGCTAGAGCAATGGAAAATGCTATCTATCAAGCTATATCTTATGTAGATACTGGTGTGAATGAACAAATATTAACAAAATTACAAGAGTATAATCAAAAGGATAACTAATGGCTTATGCTGCTCTTCGCTCAATTGGTGCTTATGCTCCAAGTAAAATATTAACTAATAAAGAACTTTCTCAAATGGTTGATACAACTGATGAATGGATTACAAAAAGAACTGGTATAAAAGAGCGTCGTATCGCAGAAAAAGATGAAACTACTAGCGATATGGGTGTAGAAGCAGCAAAACTTGCTATTGAAAGAAGTGGAATCCCTTCTAGTGATATAGATATGATTATATGTGCGACAATCTCTCCAGACTATTTTTGTATGCCATCAACTGCTACAATTATCTCAAAAAAGTTAGGACTTCCTAATGTAACAGCATTTGATATATCTGCTGCTTGTACAGGATTTGTTTACATATTGTCTATTGCTAAAGCATTTATAGAATCTGGTATGAAAAAAAATGTACTTATAGTTGGTTCTGAAAAACTTTCTGCTATTACGGATTATACGGATAGAGGTACTTGTATCTTATTTGGTGATGGTGCTGGTTCTGCTGTTATTAGTGCTACTGATAATAAAGATGAAGCTATTATAGATGTTCATACTGGTGCTGATGGAACTTATGCTGACTTACTTATGACACCAAATGGTGGTACAGGTTCACCTCATGATTCTTTAGAGCAAGAGGGTAATGCTTGTTTTATGCAGATGAAAGGTAATGAAACTTTTAAAGTTGCTGTTCGCACTTTAACTAAGGATGTTGTAGAGATTTTAGAAGCAAATAATATTGAAAGTTCAGCTATTGACCATTTTGTTCCACATCAAGCAAACTTTAGAATTATTAAAGCTGTTGGTGATGCTCTTAAGATGACAAAAGAACAAGTTGTAGTTACAGTACCTAAATACGGAAATACTTCTGGTGCTTCAATTCCTATGGCTATAAATGATATTTATGAAAATGGTTCACTTAAAAAAGGTGAATTATTACTTTTAGATGCTTTTGGTGGTGGACTTACTTGGGGTTCTGCTTTAGTTCCTTTTTCACCTTTAGAAAAATAGGGTTTTATTTTTATAACCCTATTTTAGTCAAATTTAGTTGTTAGTTTAGTAAAAACTCTTTTATGAAAATCTTCTTCATTTGGTAATTTTAAATTAGAAACTCTTAATTTTTCTCCCCACATTGGGTTTGGAAAAAAACTATCATCCTCAAATCTAGCCATAACATGAATATGAACTCTAGGAAGCATATTAGCAAATGAAGCCATATTGATTTTTTTAGGATTGTAGTAGTATTTCATCTCGTATTCAATAATATCAAAAGTATCCCAAAGTTTATTTCTTAACTTTTTAGGAACATCTCCTAATTCTTTATACGGTTCTTTCGTAAAAATTTTAAGCCATGGAATTTCACTTTCCTCTTTTTCTACACAAATATCTATATCTTCATATATTATCATACTCATAATAAGCCTTTTTTATAAATTAAATAGTGGGGAAGGGGGGATTAGTTTTAGATGTAGGTGATAGGCATAATAAATTATTATGCCTATTGATTATATTTTTAGTCTCTATGTCTATTTGAGTTTGAACGGTTACCTCTGTAACCACCACCCTCACGGTTTCCACCTTCACGACTTCCACCACCTTCACGGTTACCACGGTATCCACCACCGCCACCTGAACGATTTCTATCACGGTTACCACGGTATCCACCACCGCCACCATTACGACTTCTTCCACGACCACCACGATTATTCCCACCACCTCTTTGAGCAGCACGAGCAAGTATAGCATCTAATCTATCAGCAGGGATACCAATAGCATTTGGTCCTTTTATCTCTTGTTGGTCAAGTAACATAGAGATAAGTTTATAAGCCATTTGTTCTTCATCAATATCTTCACGAAGTCTATCTAAAACTCTATGAGCTTCATCATAGATTTTATGGTCTTCTATTTTAGTTACTAAAGCATCAATTGTTGAACTTCTTAAGTCATTTTTACTTGGAACAAAAGCATGGCTCATTGATGTTCCAACTTTTTGTTTAATTTTTTGAAGCTCTTTAAACTCTAGTGGAGTTAAAAGTGTAATAGCTTTACCTTTTGTACCAGCACGACCAGTTCTACCAATACGGTGAACATAAGATTCAGGGTCAAAAGGGATATGGTAATTGAAAACATGAGAGATGTTATTTACATGGATACCACGAGCAGCAACATCTGTAGCAACAAGAACTTTTACAGAGTTTTGTTTAAAACCTTTAATAACAGTTTCTCTTTGTCTTTGCTCCATATCACCATGAAGACCATTTGCTAAATAACCAGCATTTGAAAGTACATTTGAAAGTCTATCTACTTCTGATTTTGTTCTACAAAATACAACACATTTATCTATATCTTCAGAATCCATAAGACGGATAATAGCATCATCTCTTTCAGATTCTTCAATTACATAGTAAGATTGTTCAATATCTTTATTTGTAGTTTCACCCTTAGTGATAGAGATAAATTCAGGGTTTTCTAAAATTTTTGAAGCAAGTGTTTTAATTGGTTGTGGCATTGTTGCTGAAAATAGAAGTGTTTGACGCTTTGTTGGTAAATATGAAAATATTTCATTAATATCATCTAAGAATCCCATATCTAGCATCTCATCAGCTTCATCTAAAACAACAACACTTGGAGCGAAGTTATTTAGCATATCTTTTTTCAATATATCTAAAAGACGACCTGGAGTTGCTACAACAACACTAGCACCACGACTAATTAGGTCTAGTTGTCTTTTGTATGAACTACCACCATAAACAGTAACAGTTTTTACACCTAAGTTTCTTCCATATTTGAAAATTTCATCACTAACTTGTGTAGCTAGTTCTCTAGTTGGTGTAATAACAAGTAGTTCAACTGAACCATCCATTTTCATATTGCTTAAAGCTGGTAGTGAAAAAGCAGCAGTTTTACCTGTACCTGTATGTGCCTGACCAACAATATCACGACCATTAAGTATAAATGGAATAGCAGTTTCTTGAATTGGGCTTGGAACTGTAAAACCAGCGAATTTAACACTTCTTAGTATTTCGCTTCTTAGACCTAGTTCGTCAAATGTTATTGTTTTTTCTTCAGTTTGAGAGTTTTCTTGTGCATCTTTTTGCATCATAATCCTTTAATTTCAGAAGATGATACAAATTTACCAATCAAATGGTTAACGCACCGTCTCCTAAACATTTTGCGAATTATATCGAAATTTTTAATAAAATGTATTGAAATATACTTAATTTAATGAGATATTAATAAATATTGTTTCAAATTATGCTTAATTAAGTAGTTATATCTCTATAAATTAAGCTGTTTTATATAAATTAAGCTTTTTTTATGTAGAATTAAAAAAAATTAAAAAAGAGGATAATTAAATGAAATTAATGGTTATGATTAGTACGATTTTAATTATATTTATAGGTTGTAGTTCAAAACAAGAATTAAAACCAAATCAAAATATAATACAAGTTGAAAAAACTCAAACTTTAGATGATGAATTTAGTGATGAGTTTGTTGTTGAAGATGTATCTGACCCATTTTCTGGATACAATGAAATTATGACAGGTTTTAATGATAAGTTAATAGTCTACATTATAACTCCATTGGCTGAGGGTTATAATTTTATTTTTCATAGAGAAATTCGTGAAAGTGTAGATAATTTTTTTAAGAATCTTAATTATCCAACAAGAGTAATCAACAATATTTTACAAGGTAAATTTCAAAATGCTTCTGAGGAGACAGGAAGATTTGTTATAAATAGTACAGTTGGTATTTTTGGTTTATTTAATCCAGCTAAGAGTGAGTTTAATTTAGCATTACATCAAGAAGATTTTGGACAAACATTAGGTTTTTATGGTGTAGGTGCTGGACCACATATTGTTTTACCTGTATTTGGACCATCTAATTTAAGGGACACTATTAGTATGTTTCCTGATAGCTATATTAGTTTCATTGACTATTCTCCTAGACCTTGGTTTATATTGACAGATAATGTAACTGCTTTTTTAACTGTTAAGTCTTATGAAAGAGTAAATCATTTTTCTTTAGATATACATAGTTATGAGAATCTAAAAAAAGATGCGATTAATCTTTATCCTTATTTTAGAAATACTTATGAACAATACAGAATTAAGCAAATAAATGAATAAATTATTTAAATTCATATTGGTATGTTATATAGGTTTTTCATCTATAATTTTAGCAGATGAAAAAAAAGATTTAGAAGTTTGTTTTTTAAAAAAAATCAATCAAGTAGTAAGTGTAACTAAAGATACAAATCTTTCAAAAGAGCAACGAAATATTCAAATATTAAAAATATTGTCACCAATTTTTGATTTTGAATTGATGGCAAGACTTAGTCTTGGTAAGAGGTTTAAACAACTTAGTGATGAAGATAAAGATAGATTTGTAAATATATATGTAAAAAGAATGGAAAACTCTTACTCATCTAAATTAGATTCTTATAGTAATGAAAAGGTTGAAGTTAAAGAGGTAAAACAGCCAAAAAATACACGAATTTACATAATAACAGACCTTGTTACTGGTAATGATAAGTTAGAAATTATATATAAATTTTATAAGCCTAAAGAGCAGTTAGACACTAAACATGGTTGGCTTATTTATGACATAGAGATACTTGGAGTAAGTATTCTTAAAACTAATAAAATCCAATTTAAAGAGTTTTTACAAACAAAAACAATATATGAATTAATGGATTTACTTGAAACAAAAAATGGTTAAATGTATATGTTAAGAAAATTATATATCAACTATCTTTTAAAATATCCTAAAATAATTTTATTTTTTATGGCTATATTTGTAGCTATAATGTTTTCCTTTGCTATGAAATTAGAAATAGATGCTAGTGCTGAAACTCTTTTACTTGAGGGTGATAAAGATTTAGCTTTTACAAGAGAAATATCTAAACGATTCGAAGCTCCAAACTTTTTAGTAGTTGTTTATACTGTCAAAAATAATTTATTTGATGATACAAATATTGAAAATATCAAAGAGTTAAGTAAAGAACTTAAAACAGTAGATATAGTAGAATCTATAACATCTATAGTTAATGTACCACTATTACAATCTCCTATAAAACCATTGTCTGAATTAATGAAAAATATACCTACATTAGAGACAAAAGGTATAGATAAAGAGTTAGTAAAAAAAGAGTTTTTAAATAGTCCTATATATAAAGATAATTTAGTTAGTGATGATTTTAAAACAACAGTTATCTCTGTTAATTTAAAAAGAGATAATAAATATTTTGAACTTATAAATAATCGTGATTTTTTTGTTAATTTAAAAAAAGATAGAGAATTAACAAAAGATGAAACAGAAAAGTTTCTTATTGCTAAAAATGAATTAAAAAATTACAGAGATATAGCAAGAGAAAAAACTCATAATTCAATAGTTGAAATTAGAAATATTTTAAAAATATTTGGAAGTAAATATAAAAATAAAGATATTAAACTCCATTTAGGTGGAGCAGATATGATTGCTGATGATATGGTTGAATTTGTTAAATCTGACTTAGAAACATTTGGAATTGTTATAGTTATACTACTTATAATTACACTCTATTTACTTCTTAAAAAAATCAGATGGGTTATAATAACACTTTTTATATGTAGTATATCTTTAGTTATCACGAGTGGAATTTTATCTGCTTTTTCTTGGGAAATCACTTTAGTTTCATCAAATTTTATATCTTTACAACTAATTATGAATATATCTTTAATTGTCCATCTTATTATAAAATATAAAGAGTTACATGAAAAGAATCAACATGAAACTCAAAAGAATCTACTTTTAGATACAGTTACATCAATGGCTAAACCATCATTTTTTGTTGTAGTTACAACTATGGCTGGTTTCAGTTCTCTTGTAGTTAGTAATATACTTCCAATTATCGAGTTTGGTTGGATGATGAGTATAGGAATTGTTGTATCTTTAATTACAACTTTTTTACTTTTCCCTATAATTTCAATACTTTTTAAAAAGTATGAGTATGTAGAAGTTTCAGGTGATAAAACAGAAATTACATCAAAAATAGCTCATATAGCATATCATTATAGAAAAACAATTTTAATTATAACATTTATGATTGTTGTTTTTTCAATTACAGGTGCTAGTAAATTGAAAGTTGAAAATAGTTTTATAGACTACTTTAAAACAACAACAGAGATATACCAAGGTATGGCACTTATAGATAAAAAATTAGGTGGAACAACACCTTTAGACATAGTGTTAACTTTTAAGGAGAATAGTGACGAAGTTAAGTCTGTATCTATTGTAGATGATAATGCTAAAGATGAAATGGATGATTTTGAAGATGAATTTAGTGATGAAGAATCTAGTGAAGATTATTGGCTTACTCAAAATAAAATGGAAAAGATTCGTGAGGTTCACAACTATTTAGAATCTTTAGATGCTATAGGTAAAGTTTTATCTTTATCGACAATGGGTGAGATTTTAAAAAGTTTAAACCATGGTAAAGATGTAGATACTTTAACATTAACACTATTAAATACTCAGTTACCTAAAAAATATAAAAAAATAATCTTAGACCCGTATTTAAATATAGAACATAATCAAGTAAGAATTAGCACACGAGTAATAGATTCTAAAGCTAATTTAAATAGAAATAAATTACTTAAAAAGATAGATAGAGATTTAAAAGAGTTAGTTAATCCTAAATACAATGAGTATAAAATATCAAATCTTTTAGTGATATATAACAATATGCTTCAATCACTTTTTAAATCACAAATTAAAAGTATAGGAGTTGTTCTCTTTATGCTTTTTGGTATGTTTTTACTTCTGTTTAAATCATTTAAAATAGCTACTGTCGCTATTATTGTAAATACAATTCCAGTAAGTGTGATTTTTGGCTTCATGGGGTGGATGGATATACCTTTGGATATGATGACGATTACTATTGCTTCTATTAGTATAGGAATCGCGGTGGATGATACTATACATTATATTTATAGATATATGGAAGAGTATAAAAAAACTAATGATACTAAAACAGCTATTTATAACTCTCATGCTAACATTGGTACTGCTATGTTTTATACATCTGTTATAATTATAGTTGGTTTCTCAATTTTAACACTATCTAGTTTTGTACCAACTATTTATTTTGGTTTACTTACTATGCTTGCTATGTTTATGGCTATTTTAGCTGATTTATTACTATTGCCTATACTACTTCTAAGTTTTGGAATATGAAAACAAAGACAAAAAAAGTTATCCCTTACCTTATAGTTATAGTACCTTTGGTACTTGTTTTAACTGTAAGTTTTGTGATGATAAGTTTTTATCTTAAAAAAGTTACAACTTACTCTAATTTTGCTAAAGAGAGAAGTATAAAAGAGTACATAGATACTCAAAAAGCTCAAGGTGAAATGTGGCTTAAACATCTTAAAATGATTTCTGAATACAAAAATAAAGCTTTAGCATTAGAGATAAAAGATGAATTAAAAGCGAAGTTAGAAAGAGCAAAAAAAATCACTAAACTTATTTATGACCATAGATTAAAAAAATATAAGAAGCAAGATATAAAAATTAAAATAAATTATATGATTAATGATTTATCATATAGTGATATTTATAGCGATATTTTTATAAATGATTTTAATTCAAATACAATTATAAAAGCTAAAAAAAGTCAAAAAATATCTCTTTTAGAAGATATTTCAAATCGTTCTTTAAAACTAGAAGAGTTACAAAAAGTTAGAAAATACAAAAGTGGTTTTGTTGAGGTTATGCTTGATGATTCAACTAAACAGATTGTTTATGTAGAAGATTTAGGTATAGAAAATTGGTACATAGGAATTGGTGCTATTGTTACAAAAAATAGTGAATGTATTAAAAGTAAACTTCTTGAGATGATTTCTGCTATACCTGTAAAAAAGAGTGACTTTTTATCTGTTTATGAATCTGGAAATGAGATATTTTCATCTCAAGTTGAGTATAAGATTCCTAAGTTAAATTTTAGTAAAAAAGCTAAATGGTATAAAGATGAAAATAGTGGTTACTACTATTTAAGTGAGTATTATGAAGATTTAGATTGGCATTTTGTTTATGGATTTAGTATAAATAAGATGAGTTTTAAAGCTTTTCAAGAGTTAAAAGGTGTTGAACAAGCTATAGATAAAGAGTTTGAGTTTATAGTTGCTAGTTCAGCTTTAATAGTTCTCTTTGTAACAATGTTATCTTTACTATTATCAAGAAAACTTAATAAAATATTTAAAGAGTATCAAGATGAGGTTGATTTAACTACATTAAAATTAGTAAATATAAATGAGGCACTAGAGCAAAGAATTGAAAGTGGAATTACCCTACAAAGGGAAAAAGACAAGATTCTAATTCAACAGTCTAAAATGGCAGAGATGGGTGATATGTTGAGTATGATAGCTCACCAATGGAGACAACCACTTAATCAGATGTCTTACTTACTTATGAACCTTGATGGTGCTTATGAGGATAATAAGCTAACTAAAAAGTATTTAGACTCTAAGTTAAAAGAGGGTAATGAACTTTTAGAGTTTATGTCTTCTACTATTGATGATTTTAGAAACTATTTTAGACCAAATAGAGATAAAGAGTTAGTTCAAATAAGTAAGGTTATTGAGAGTGCTGTATCTCTTATAATTAAGCCATTAGAACTTGAAAATATAGCTTTAAAAATAGATTCCATAAGTGATACAGAGATACTTTTATATAAAAATGAATTTATTCAAGTGTTATTGAATTTAATTAAAAATGCTAAAGATATTTTAGTTCAAAATAGTATAGAAAATAAACATATAAGAATCAAATATAGTTTTGAAAATAGTGTATTATTAGTAACTATTTGTGATAATGGTGGTGGAATTGATGAAAAAATTATAGATAAAATTTTTGAGCCATATTTTTCAACTAAAGATAAAACAAGTGGAACAGGTTTAGGTCTATATATGTCAAAGATGATAATAGAAGAACATTTAGATGGTGAATTAAATGTTTATAATTTAGATGATGGTGCTTGTTTTGAGATTAAGCTTCGTTAAATAAGTTTATTTTCAGAACTAAATATATGTAGTTTATAACCTGTTCCAGATATATTTTCAACAGAATCTTGAGGAACTTTTTTTCTAATTCCTCTTACAAGTGAACGAATTGCATCTTGACTCATTCCATCGCTCCATATAACACTCTCTATCTCTTCATAGGTAACAACTCTTGTGTGATGATGTGCTAGTAGGTCTAAAAATAGTGTTTCATTTTTAGTAAGTTTTATCTCTTTATGATTGTTAATAATAATCTTTTCATAAGCATTATATATACAGTTTTCAGATAATGACAAAGTGAATTTACTTTTATCTTCTATAAGTTCTATAGACATATTTAAAGCATTTAGTAGTTTCTCTTTAGTTATAGGTTTTATTATGTATTTTACAAGTTGTAATTCAATAGCTTTTAGTAAGTAGTCAGTATCTGAATGTGCGGTTGCTATTATGATTTGTACATTTTTATCTTGTTGGCGAATCTGTTTAGCCATATCTAAACCATTTAATTTTGGCATATTTATATCTGAAATAATTATATCTGGCTTATACTTTTTCCATATACTTATAGCTTCTTTACCATTAGAAGCTTCAAGTACATTTTTAGAGATTCTACTTAAGTATTCAACAGCATTTTTTCTTACCATCTCTTCATCTTCAACATAAAGTATAGTAAAGTTTTTTAGTAAATCTTTCATTGCTTATCCTCTTAAGTATTATTTTTTCAGAAATTTTTGTTTATGACTACTTTATTTCTTCCACTTTCTTTTGCTATATATAATGCACTATCTGCTCTATTTAAAGAGAGTTCTATATTTTCATCTGTATTTAGAATTAAATCAACTCCAAGGCTAATTGTAAATTGTATAATTCTTCCATCGTTTATAACAATTTTTTTATTTTCAACAACAGTCCTTATTTTTTCAGCGATTATGAAAGCAGAATTTTTATCTGTAAATGGTAGTAGTAATGCAAATTCTTCTCCACCAAATCTTGATACTATATCACTTTTTCTTGTAGTTTCTAGTAATATATTAGATAATATTTTTATGACATCATCACCTACACCATGACCATATGTATCATTGATATTTTTAAACTTATCTATATCTAACATAATGACGGAAAAAGATTCTTTTTCTCTTTTTGATACATTAATAAAATCTTGAGCAATCTCATTGAAATATCGTCTATTATATAATCCTGTTAGATAGTCTTTATTTGCCAACTCTTTTAATTGTTGTTTTGCCTCTTCTAGTTCTGAAATAACGGTATTGGATAAATTAGTTAAAGCATCTAAAGCTAAAAAATGTTTATTTTTTATAAAATTCTTTTCCTTTTTATTTTCATCTAATATACTTTCATCAATATATATATTTTTACTATTTTTTTCATTTAATGCTAATGTAGTTAGTGAAATATTTAATAAAGAATTTTTATTGTTTTTATGATAAATTTCACCATATGTAAAGAAGCCAATATTTGGAGCAATTTTATTTAAAGGATTTAATTCTACAGTAATTTGAGATTGTAGAAATGCTCTTCGTGCGGTACAACTATAAACAAATATCACTTCAGGTTGGAATGATTGGTATTTTGTTAAATTATTTTTTGTACTATTCAGTACTAAATCTACATTACCAAATGCTAAACGAACTTTATCTCCAACTTCTAAATTTCCAATAGTTAAAAGTGAACCATCTTCTTTAAATTGATGTATAAATGTACGACAAATTTCAAGTCCATCATCTTCAATTTTTAAAAGAGGAAATTCTGTCGCTGAAAAAGGTAAATTATTACCAACTATATCTCCTAAATACTTTCTATATATTTCACTAACACTAATACCATTTATCTCATAAAGCCTGTTTTTATCAGCTTTTGTTACGGTCATTATTTTACCAATAGGTTGCCAATTTAATTGATATTGGGTAAAAACATTTAATATTTCACTATTTAAAGATACTGCAACAGTCCCTTTTGAATATACTCCATTATTATCAAAAATAAATGTATTTTTAAAATATCCATTATCACCTGCCATACCTCCAGCAAGTGGAATCGTGCTATTTATGGAACTTATACCATTAATAACATCATTTCCATTTGTTTGTAGACCATCTATAAAAAGTATTGTTGCTTTAGTATTGTTACTAAAAAGAGCATTTGCTATTTGTTTACCTGTAGTATAATCATCTTCATCAATAAAATAACCTTGTCTAACAGTAGTTTCATTGAATTCTATAATAGAGATATTTATAGTGTTTTCATGTACTGTACCTTCGTAAATTTCACCAGCAGTAGTAGAACCAATAAATATAATTTTGTTATTTTTATTTTTAATAATTGATTGTATTTGTTTTATCTCTGTTTCTAAAATTAATCCACTGAACACTTGAATTAAAGTTTTATTAGTATCTACATTTGATATATTTAAGTTCTTATCTAAATCATTAATACTTAAGTATTGAATATTTGTAACTTTCATTAACAGTTTCCTTTGTTTATTTTAATTATCTTAAATTTGTACTGCTATTGTTTGTATAATGAATTTCAATAATTAATGTATGTGTAATTGTATCAAAATCAAATGAATTTAACGGGATTTTAAATTTTAGATTATCTTCTATTTTATTAGGTAAATCCGATGAAATTTTCAAAAAAGCTTAATTTATGTTTTTTCTTTAAATAAATATGAAAGAAGGGGCTTGGACTTTAGTCCAACAAGAGAATTGGACTAAAGTCCAAGCCCCAAAATATGATTTTAAAATTTATTTTATTCTTCATCGGATTTACCTACTATTTTATAGTGTAGTAGTAGATTTAATAAAGTTTATTTTTGTATTTATAAATCTAAGTATAATTTTAATGACACTTACTGATTATAAAATAAGAAAGTTTAAGAAGTTAATTTAAAAATATTTTGTTACAATTCAAAACTTAATTAGATATAGGAATTTTTATGAAAATAGCAATTATGGGTGCGATGCCTGAAGAGATAGCACCAATTTTAGAAAAATTAGAGAGTTATAAAACTACTGAGTATGCTAATAACAAATATTATGAAGCGACTTATAAAGGTGTGGAGTTAGTTATAGCTTACTCTAAAATAGGTAAAGTTTTCTCAACTCTTACAGCTACAACTATGATTCAACATTTTGGTTGTGATAAACTTCTTTTTAGTGGTGTTGCTGGAGCAATTTCTCCTAGTTTAAAGGTAGGTGATTTAATTATAGCTACAAAACTATCTCAACACGATTTAGACATAACTGCTTTTGGTCACCCTTTTGGGTTTGTTCCTGAGGGGAATGTGTTTGTTGAAGCAGATAAGAATCTTATTACTCTTGGTAAAGAGGTTGCTTCTGAGATGGGTAAAACTGTTCAAGAGGGAATCATCGCTACTGGAGACCAATTTGTAGCTAATGAGGAGCGAAAAAATTGGATAGGTACTACTTTTAATGCTGATGCTTTAGAGATGGAGGGTGGTAGTGTTGCTGTTGTTTGTGATGCTCTAAATATCCCTTTCTTTATTCTTCGTGCCATTAGTGATGCTGCCGATATGGATGCTAGTTTCTCTTTTGATGAGTTCTTAGAAACAAGTGCAGTAGAATCTGCTGAGTTTGTTATGAAAATGGTAGATAAAATCGTTGAGTAAAAATTCCATAAAACTATCTAAAAAGATTATGTCAAAGCTTGGTAAAACAAATGCTGAGTTTGGGCTAATAGAAGAGGGTGATAAGATTCTTGTTGGTCTTAGTGGTGGTAAAGATTCTCTAACTATGATTCATGCTATGAAAGAGCAACAAAGAAGAGCCCCTTTTAAGTTTGAATTTGTTGCTGTAACTATAAGCTACGGTATGGGTGAGAATTTTGATAATCTCATAGCTCACTGTAAAGAGTATGAGATTCCACACATAGTTCATGAAACACAAACTTATGAGATAGCTAAAGATAAGATTCGTAAAAACTCATCTTTTTGTAGTTTCTTCTCCCGTATGAGAAGAGGATTCCTATATAGTGTAGCATTAGAACAGGGGTGTAATAAAGTAGCTTTAGGTCATCATATGGATGATGCTGCTGAGAGTTTTTTTATGAACTTTATCTACAATGGTCAGATGAGAAGTTTAGCACCTAAGTATAAGGCTGAAAACGGTTTAATTGTGATTCGTCCACTTATTCAGATGAGAGAGCGACAACTTCGTGCTTTTGTTGATGATAATGGTATAAGTGCCATAGGTGATGAAGCTTGTCCAGCGATGAGATTTGATGTAAAGATGCCACATGCTAGAGCAAATATGAAAGTTATGTTAGCAAAAATGGAGAAGGATTTCCCTCAACTTTTTACATCTTTAAATGCCTCTTTTAAAAATATATCTGTAGATAGTTTTTTTATAGTTGAGGATTAACTATTCCATAAAGTTTATGGAATAGCAACAGCCTCTAAAACTTTTTGAATAATCTCATCACTTGTGATTCCTTCAGCTTCAGCTTCATAAGTTAAAACAATACGATGTCTCATAATCTCTTTTATTATATATGCTACATCTAGTGGTGTAACAAACTCTTTATCTCTTAGGTAAGCCATAGCCTTAACAGCTTTAAATATATCTATACTAACACGAGGGGAAGCACCAAATTGTATATACTCTTTTATATCATCTAAACCATATTGAGATGGATTTCTAGTAGCATTAACAAGCTCTATCATATACTCTTCCACTTGAGCATCTATATGAATCTCTTTTATCTCATTTTTAATTTTAAGTAGTTCATCTCTTGTTAAAACTGCTTCTATTTTGTCAAAATTTCCTTTTGAGATTCTTCTTGCTATCTCTAATTCTTCCTCTTTAGTATTGTAATCAACTATAATTTTTAACATAAATCTATCTAATTGTGCTTCTGGAAGTTGGTAAACACCCTCTTGTTCAACAGGATTCTGAGTTGCCATTACAAAGAAAGGTAATTCAATCTTAAATGTTTCATCACCAAGTGTAACTTGTTTCTCTTGCATCACTTCTAATAGAGCAGATTGAACTTTTGCTGGAGCTCTGTTTATCTCATCTGCTAAAAGTAGATTTGTAAAGATAGGGCCTTTTTTAATTTTAAAGTCATTATTTTTAGGGTCATATATTTCTGCTCCTAAAATATCTGCTGGTAATAAGTCAGGAGTAAATTGAGCTCTTTTAAAGTTAAGACCTAAAGAGTTAGCAAGAGCATTAACAGTGGTTGTTTTAGCAAGACCAGGAACTCCTTCTATAAGGATATGCCCATCACATAAAAGAGCAATTAACATAGCATCAATCATCTTTTCTTGTCCAACAACAACTTTCGCAATTTCGTTTTTAATCTCTTGTAATTTATTCATAAATAATAAGCCTTAATCTTGTAGTTAAGTGAATTATATCTAAGAGTAGTAAATATTTTATAAATAAAATAAGATTTTAAAAGCCTATTTTTAGGGCTTTAATACACTTATTGAAAAAAGTTTTGTAAATTCGTTGTTTTTTCTTGACATTATATTTATTTTTATATATAATTCCGTCAACAAACAAAATAGAGATAGATTGTTTGAATGTCTTGTTAGCTCAGCTGGTAGAGCACGTCACTTTTAATGATGTGGCCGATGGTTCGAATCCATCACAGGACACCACTTTATATTTATATGGCCCCGTCGTCTAGCGGTTAGGATCCATGGTTTTCATCCATGTTACAGGAGTTCAATTCTCCTCGGGGTCACCATATAAAACACATTTCAGCCCCCTATTTTACGACATTTTGGAATTTAAGTTTTTATTGGGTCATTCTTTGGGTCATCTTTTTGTATGAATTTTATAGTATTTACAGATATTAAAAGACATCTAAAAGCAATTTACTAGACTACTACTCTAATTCAAATAATTCACAATATAAAAATTGATTACTGAAGAAAATAATGTTTCAATAGCTCTTTTTAATGCTCATGTAGATACAACTCGCTTGATTTACTCATAATCCAACTCCTTATTAGTTTGTGTATTGAAAAATATTTGAACCATACTCATAGTATGTTCCATCCATCATAAGTTCATTGGCGATTGCTTCATAATTAATGTTGTTTGCAATAATTGATGGTAGCTTATCTATTTCGTAACACTCTTCGATAAAATCATAAGCAATATCATTCATAGTTTGTTCTTGATAGATGATAACTCTATCAAGTTGTTCTATCGCTTCTGAAATTGTTTGAACTAAAGATTGTTGTAATAAAAACTCAACTGATTGTAGTTCATCCTCTTGTAGTGGTTCTAGTTCTTGTAGTGAAGTGTTGAGAGTATGAATATTTTCATATTCTGATACTGTTTTAAATTCAAACTCATCCCATTCATAATCAGTTATAAAATACTCTTCGTGATTATCTGAACCACTAATTAATTCACCATCTTTTAATATCTCAGATAAAGCTTGTGAAAGCTCATCATCATCCATTGGTAAGTTTACCCATCTACCTACTAAATCACCCTCATTGTATGATTGTAAGTCTGTTAAATATATTTTTAACATATCTCTATCCTTTTAGAATTTGTGAAGCTAAATATTTAAAAAAAGCAGAAAGCAGAGAATTAATTTTTTTATTTTATTAGCATACATTAAGAAATGTAGTGGAGTCTCTATCGAGAGTGTGGTGTATAAAAATATAATACAGAAGTTATTTTACTTCTGCATTTAATAGGCTTGATATATCTCTTCCCATTGTAGTTTGTTTCATTACTGAATAACTACGGTCTATCATTTTAATTATAAATGGTCCTAATGAGATTGCACCAGCTATAAATAGATATTCCATTTTAAAATCCTTTATTTTTATTTTGCATTAAGATATGTAATGGGGGGGGGTATCCACCAATAATAGTATAAGATTTATTATGAAATGAAGTTGTAGGTAAAAATAATTATTAGCGAAACAATTTGTAGATTTTTATTGTTGCCATTGAATTAAATCTGATATATTACATTCTAGTATGTATGCTATTTTATAAAGATGTTCTAGGTTAAAATGTTGCTTGTTGAGATATATTTCAGCTTGAGAAACTAAGCCTACTGATTTATGATTTAATGCTTGGGACAGCTCTAATTGAGTGTAGCCTTTTGCTTTTCTGAACGATTTGACATTTAAACCAATTTATTTATAGAAATTATCTATGGTTTCCTTTTGTAACTTATCAATACTTATCAATCCATTTATACCTATTATTAAGTTTGTCTATATAATAAGATGATAAGGTTCTCACTTCAACTAGTAATTTCTAGTTTAATTAAATTTTGGAGATTTTTTTGAAGATACCTATTATGTTTTTTATTATTATTATTATTTTATTATCTATATCTGATAATGCAATAAAAAGAAAATTTTTAAATCAAACTCCACTAACGGAATGTAGAGTTGAACAAGTATCTACACAATTAATCCATAATTATCCTTACGATGATGAATATATTATAGATGGAGTTGCAACTTGTACAGATAAATCCATTGTAATGGATTTATATTGTAATGGTATGTTTAATAAAAGAGGTTCTACTTATATTAGTAATGATGGAAGTTTTGATTATGTATTTGAAATAAAAAGAAGAAAATGTGAGTCACTTAATGTTGAATTTATTGAATTTATTAAAGAAACTTAATCTAATAAAATTCAAATAAAAGCTTTTATAGTCAAGTTGAAAAATAATAATAGGATAATAATATGAAGATGACATATGTATGGCTAGGATTTATTTCCATTTTTATTTTAAATACATTAATGATATTTGTTATGCCAAGAGGATTTACTGCTATGGTTGCAAACCATTATCTTGGTCCGTTATTAGTTATCATTATTATTATACAACTTATTACATGGATAATAAAACTGGTAAAATATATAGCTAAAAAATAACTATAGATGATAAAGTATTTTTTTAAATTAAGTATTATTATAATATGTCTTCTTAATAGTTCATATGCAGATAGCACATATAAATATAAAATATTTAATAATGAATTTCAAGCAGTCTTTCCTAATGAACCAAATAAAAAATATATACCAAATCCTTTTAAAAATAAAGATGTTGAAGTATATACTTATTTTGATGAACAAAATAAATTAGTTTTTCAAGTTCAAATAATGGATATACATATAAAATATAATACAAAAAAATTACAAAATTTAATTGATATGAGTATAAAAAAATCTTTACCCATTTATAATAAGCAAATAGTAGATTTTTCTTCTTCATTTAACCAATATAATAATAGCTATGTAGTAATTTATACTTCTTTGGAATATATAGAAGGTCAGGCAGTATATCAGAGTATAAAAGAAATTGTTTACAAAGATAGAATTTATAAGTGGTGTGTAACTTATCAGAATTTCAATAATAAAAGTATATTTAATAAATATTCAAAATATTGTAAATTAATTGAATAAGAATAAATTTAAAATAATAAAGGAGTTTGTATGTTGAAAAAGGGATTGGCTATTTTAGTATTGAGTATAATTTTATTGATTACTATTTATATTGATTATATTTTTAATATTTTTATTGATTCATTAACCAAATCATTTACAGATAATAATATATTTCTGAAAATGTTTCTTGCTGAATTATTAAGAAGTATTCCTGCTTTTATTGGTGTATTTTTAATGTGGTTTAGTTGGAAAAAAATAAATCAAAAATAGATTTAATTATAATGTATATCTTTAACAAATTCAACTAGTTAAAAATTAGCTCTTTAGATATTAATAATATATTTTAAATTAGCTTTAAATAGTTTAATAATTATAATGAAGGAAATATTATGTATTGGTCAGAACTAGAAACATTACAACAAAAAATTATTATAGCAATTTTTATATCATTAGCAATGTCAATTTTTTTTAAGGAATTTCTAATTGTTTTAACTGTTCTAATTATTCTTTTAATTATATCCTATTTATTATTCTATAAAGGAATATGGAAACAGAAAATTGATACTGCAATTATTATATTAGTAATACTGTCAATTATTTTTAAGGAATTTCTAATTGTTCTACTTGTTGTTTTACTTGTTGTTCTACTTATATTCTATACATTATTTTATTCATTTGAGAATATGTTTAAAAGTATATATAACTTCTTTTTTGAAGAATTTGAAGAAAAAGACACTAAAACATATTATGACAAACCAAAGAGAAAAACGAATAAATACTATTCTGATAAAAAATTTGATTACGATTTAGAATTAGAAAATAGACTAAATAGACTAAATTATGATATATTTACTAAAACAGATGAAACAGAATTATTTACTACTACATATGAACAAAACTTAGAAAATTATGGAATTGATTATATTTATCATATGACACACATTAATAATATACACAATATTTTAGGTTATGGTTTATTGTCACATAATAATAACAAAGTAAATAGTACAATTGATAATCCTGAAGTTAATGGTAAAAGAAATTTTTTAGAGCCAATTTATAACAAAAATGTACATAATTATGTACCATTTTATTTTAATCCAAAAAATGCTATGTTATATGTAAATAAAAATATTCAAGATAATATTATAATTTTAGTATTTGATGCTACTTTAATATATCAAAATGGCTCTTTATTTACTGATGGTAATGCTTCTGTAAGAGGTACAAAGTTTTTTAATAATCTTAATGATTTAAATAAATTAGATTGGAAATGTTTGAAAAGTCAATATTGGAATGATTTTGTTGATGGAAAAAGAAAAATGATGGCTGAAGTATTAGTACCAAATAAAGTTAAAATTGATAAATTGCAAAAAATATATTGCAATAATTATTATACAAAAAATAGAATCGAACTAATTTTAGAAATTGAGCTTATGGATATAGAAGTGGAAATTAATGAGAATATTTTTTTTAAAGGTTAATATTGATAGAGATAAAAAAAGGTAATATTTTTACTACAAATTGTCATACGATTGTAAATACAGTTAATACAGTTGGTGTAATGGGGGCAGGTATTGCCTATGAATTTAAGCTTAGATTTCCTGAAATGTTTGAAAAATATAAACAATTTTGTGATAATAAACAAATCAATATAGGTAACTTATGGATTTATAAATTAACTAAATATGATGATGAAAACTATGAATATATTTTAAACTTCCCTACAAAACAACATTGGAAATATCCTACAAAAACTGAATATTTAGAGTTAGGATTACAAAAGTTTCTTGATACATATAAACAAAAAGGAATATTATCAATAGCTTTTCCCTTACTTGGAGCTAGTAAAGGTGGATTAAGTGAAGAACAATCTATTGGCATTATGAAAAAATATTTAGAAAAAATAGATATTCCAGTTGAAATATGGTATTTTGACCCAAATGCTAAAGATGATTTATATGAAAATTTCAAAGATAAATTTTTAAATTTAGATATTAATACAATTAAAGAACAATCTAAATTAAGAGTAGATTTAATAAATAAAATCAAAACAGCACTACAAAGAGATGATATTAATAGTTTAAGTGGTTTGTTGAGAGTAAAAGGAATTGGTGATGTTAGTCTTGAAAAATCTTTTAGATTTATCAAAAATTACAAAAATGAAACATTATTTGATTTTTAATATTTCATTTTTTATGAGTTTGTAAAAAATGATGAACTGATATAGTAGAACCATCAGAGCCTTTTAATCTACCATTTGGCATAAAAGTATAATTTGGATATTGAACCAACAACATATCAGAACCAACATCTACACCATTTTTATTTAGTAGTTGTTTCATCTCTTCACTTCGTTTAGTTTTAGATGTGTTGAGTTTAGGTCTGCCGACTTTATTTTTTATCTCTTTATCATTTTCAATACACCAATCTAAGTAAGTTGGTATTGTTTTACTTTTTCTATTTTTTTGATTAGATTTCCAAGCTTTTTGTAGATTTTTGAACCAATGGGGTGATGGTGGTTCTGAACCCCAATATTTATATTGTTTAATTGTCATTTTATCTCCTCGTATATTTTATTTCAACTCGTTAAACAATTGAGTGAAGTTGTGAGTAAGTGAAAGGGAAATATCACTGTGGCTCGTACCCTGAAAGGGTACAGAACAGCTATATTTTCATAAGCTTACTCTCAAATGAACGATTGCAGTTTAAAAAAGTTGAAATAATCATTTAGCTTTTTTTGAATAAAGCAGTTTAGCTTTGTATTTGGTTATTGTTGGTTCTATTATTGAGTGAACCAACTCAGTTTTAGTTGATATATTCAAAGTTTCACTTGAGCCTTTGAAACTATAATTAGTTTGCTTCAAATCATATTCACTTACTAGCATTTTAATCTCATCTTCAAACCTTTCAGAATTTTCACAATGAATTATCATTAGTGGTTCTACATCTATTTTGAAATTAGAATAATTGCTTTTAATATCTGATTTAATCTGAGCAAATCTAAGTCTTGGTTGTTTATTTGTAATACCATACTTGATAAGTTTATTTTTACCTATTGTAAATTCAACTAGATAAAAAAAGTTTTTTTCATAACCATTTGTATAATCATCAATATAACTAAGGCTCTTGGCTCTTGATGTTGGTTCTTTTGTATCAAGATACTGAACCAACTCTTTTTTTACCTTCTCAACCTCTTTAATATCTGTGGTTCTAGTGTAAAGCTTATTGAGAAATACTAGTATAGCTTTATACTTCTCTTCAATAGAACATTTGTAGCATTCAGTAATAATATAACCTAATGTACTAGAACCAACACTATCACTAGATATACCTCTTGCACTAGCTGTAATGTAATTTCTACTTGGGGTGTGATATAGTTTAATAATATCATTCTCTTTAGATGTTGGTTTAGCTGGATTGAAATCTTGAAGCAATTTAACATAATCTTCATCTAGTTTATTAAAAATATTATTCATAACAGTCACCTTACAGTCATCTGACAGTCACTACTCAGACACCGACCACTACTACCACTTACTAGCGATAAATCAAAGAAAAGAGAGAGCATATTATGCTCCCTCCTTTATTATTAGTGAAGCTCTATAAATATTTTCAATATTTGCTATGAGCTTATTATCTTTAAGAAATTGTATCGCTTCTATATTTATATCTATATCAGATTTCGTTTTTATATCTGATTTTGATATACTTTCATTAGATTGTTTCTCACAATCATCTAACGAGATTGATGATGTTGAATTATTGGTCGTAACTTCTTCATCATCTCGTATTTTAATAGCTCTACAAGACTTAACTTGCCTTCTTTTTACACCATAATAAAATCTTTTGACATTATCTTTATCTGTTTTCACAGAAAAATCAAATCTATAAGCCATTTTTTCTATAGCACCTAATGTTCTAGTAGGAAAATATTTTGTTATTTCATTTACCTCTATACCACTAACTAATTTAGATTTTAATTTATTTTTTTCTATATTAGTCCATCTGACTTTTGGTTTATTGATATTCATATTAACATACCTTTCCGTCTTCAATCATTTGTTCTAAAACATTTATATCATAATAAACAAACGAATTAAATTTATGATAGCTTAATTTACCATCACATCTTAATCTAGCTTGGCGACTTTTAGAAATCCCTAAATTTTTTTCAACCCATGTTGGATTTTTATATTTAGTTTCTGTATTATTCATACATTAACCTTTATGTTAAATTTATCAACCAATACTATCCATAAGTATTCGTTGATATATGTGGAATTATAGATGATTTTTTTATTTTTAATAAGGGGTTGAAAAAAGTTTTTTATCCACCTATTAAAAAGATTGTAAATTATTATCTGAAAACAATGATTTAAATATATTTTCATATGATGGTAATAATTGTAAATATTTTTCTTTCTTTGACCATTCTTGTATTAGCTTTAAATCTTTATCTATACCTTTATTATTATTTGTATTATCAAAGGCATATTTTGTTTTACCTTGTAATATAATTTCATCATATGCTTTAAAAGCTTCTCCATTCATCAATCTGTTGAGTTTATTTCCTCTTGTTTCTATTAATCCTTGAATTCTATTTAAAGCTACTATATCAGACTCTTTTTTATAAGATTTCTGTTTACTGAACGGATGAACCATTTTCTTACATCCATCAAAATATTCAATTTCACCCTCATTATATTGAGATAAATAAGGTTTATGATTTAAATCATTAAAGTGTTCATAATTAAGATAAAGTTCTTGAATGCTATTAATGTTTTGACCTCCATATTTATATGTAAATGCAGTCGCATCTATTCCATATAATTTTAGTTCATTTACAACTTCATTAGTAAGTTTTCCTTTAATTAATTTTATTACACTTTGATTTCTCATAGCAAAATCATAAGCCAACATATTATAATCTTCTAATGTATATTTATTTTTAGATGGCATTTATTTTCCTTTTAATAATTCTTGACTTACACCAAGAGTTCTAGCTGTTGAATGCTCTCTCTGTAATGATAAGTATTGCTGAACTGTTGCTGTATCTGTATGACCTAATAAGGCTGATAAATCAATAGCTGAAACTCCATTACTAGAAAGTGCTGATACTGCTAGATTTCTCATCCAATGAAAGTTATACTCAGGAACAGTTACCTTTTTGATTTTAGCTACATGTTCTCTAATCTCAGAAATTGGCTTTGATGGGTCTCTATTACTAGCAAAAACATATTCACTAAAATGTTCGCATTCTAATAGTGCTTCTTTCACATCTGTAGATAGTTTGAATGTCATATCTGAATTTATTTTACTATTATCACTTCTGATTATAAATTCACTTGTATTAAAATTTATATCACTCCATTTTAACTTTAATGTTTCTGTTTTTCTTCTACCATGAAAACCAAATAAAAATAAAGCTCTGATTTTTGGATTATCTTCAAATACAGTCATAATAGCTTGATGCACTAATCTATACTTATCAACTGCATTAGTGATTATCTTCTTTTCTTCTAATTGTTTTCTTTTAACTCGGTGTGTTTGTTTAATAGGTGAAAATTGTATTATCTCTTCATCTATTGCTAATTTGAAAATAGGAGTTAAGATAGTCATCATTTTTTGTTTGGATGATTTAGAAAGATGATGTGTACTTGCTGTTATTTTTGAAATATGTGTAGGTGCAACATTAATGATTTTCATTTTACCAATTATAGGCTTTATATATTTATCATAGTACAATTGACAAGGCTGTTTCATACTAAAAGGTTATAAAGCTTTTTAATATCACCACCAATCATACGAATAGCTTGAGGAAAGTTTAAATAATTTTCTCTTCTAAGTATATTCATAGT
>Ga0256824_10000050_pt1 | contig 36658 bp, 26 predicted proteins | sample CV67metaG_FD_191570 | JGI IMG/M metagenome (GOLD analysis project Ga0256824, IMG submission 191570) | Hydrothermal vent microbial communities from East Pacific Rise, Pacific Ocean - CV67 | ecosystem: Environmental > Aquatic > Marine > Hydrothermal vents | place: Pacific Ocean: East Pacific Rise...
ATTTTTCTGATATAAAAGATGTTTTTACAGAAGAGTTAAGTATGAATGATCTAGTGGGTAAATATGCGACGATTAAATACATGGCATTATTTATTATTGCAGTGTTTATTATCGGGCTTCTAGTTTCTATTCAAATTCTTATCCCCAGTGGTTTTGGTTTAGGATTTTTGATGGCATATGTATTTTTACCATCACTTATTGGATCGTTGATCATCCTCCTTGTAAAGTGGAGATTTCAACCGCTTTTAAAGCTTATATCATCATTTATGTTTGGTGCAGGATATATAGGAGCATCTGCTTTTGCCGTTGCTATCGCACATCTTTTCTTAACTTAAAAACTATCAAACGTATCTCTGAAAACTTCAGGGATGCGAGATGGTCTCCCCTTATTTACATAAACCAATACTACTTCCATAGAAAAAGTTTTTACTTCCTCTTTCCAAACTTCTTGAAGTAAAACTAACGATGAATTTTTAAGTGTAAGAAGTTTTGTTGTCACATTAAGCATGTCTCCAAGTGTTGCAGTGGCAAAATAGTTTGCAGTGAGAGTACGTACAACAAAGCCACTGTCTTCACCAAGAGTAGGTGTCATATTTTTTTTAAAAAAGACTTCTGAGCGTGCACGTTCACAATATTTAATATAATTTGTGTGATACACAATCCCACCCGCATCTGTGTCCTCGTAATAAACTCTTATTTTCACCTTATTTCTCCTAGTTTAGGGGCTTTGCGGTACATTGCATTATTGGCGGTGCCAGATTTGTGCCAGTTCGCTAAGAATTGACCCCGTTTTTTTCTCTTCTTTTTCTCTTTTACTAATTTATATGCACTTGCATAAACCATTAACGTGATGTTGGGATTTTTATGTCCCATCATTTGTGATAGCCACGAAATGTCTTCATCGTTTGCTAACATGAGTGAAGCAAATGTATGCCTTAATTGGTATAAGTACCGTTTATCATTTTCATCCAGTAAGTTCTTAAACTGTACAGCTATAGTATCGTGACTATAAAATGGCTCTCTTGAACTATTTAGGAAGACCATATTGTATGGATTCCCACTTGTTAGTTGCTGTTGAGCAAGAAAGTAGTCTTTAACACCTTCTATCATTTCTACTGTCCTCTTAGAGGACTTTGTTTTAGTTGGACCAAATTCCCCACGCATCCTTGTGCGAAGAACTTTAAAGGTTTCATTCTCCAAATCAATATCAGACCATTTTAATGCAACAAGTTCTCCTGGTCTCACACCGCTAAAAGCCATGATTGCAAAGAAGTTCTTTTTGTATCCTGTTGCTTGAGTAAAAATATGTTGAAGTTCATCCAATGTAAACGGATCAACATTCTTATCTTCTTCATCAAGATCATCATCTTCATTGTATTCTTCGATGACTACAGGTCTCGGTACTCTATCAAATGGGTTTGAATCCATCAACCCCTCAATCACTGCATCATTTAACATTGTGTAAAAGACAGATCTGTACTTCCTTACGGAAGATGCTGCATAGGTTTCAAGCTTCTTATTTTGCCAATCTAAAAGTTGCATAGAAGTGATAGATGAAATCAATCTCTTCCCAAATCTAGGTACTATATGGTTTTTAAAATGGTGTTCATAGCTTTTTTGTACATGCTTTCTTCTATCGTTAACATGTCTTTTAAGGCTAAGTTCACCATACTCTTTAACTGTTTGAATAACAGCAACTCTTTCAGCTTTAGGGAGGTAAGTCCCTTGGGCTATTTGTCGTTCAATATCAGGAATAATATGATGAAGAAGTGTTTCTCGATTATCTACAGTATCTTCCAAGCCTGTAGATGGTCTAGTCCTTCTTCCTTCACCATAGTGTATATCCAGTATCAATTTACCGTTTTTGGTTCTAATTTTTACGCTCATAAAAATCCCTCTAAACGGCACTTCTACACATAGGTATGATACCAAGTTGTAGATTAACTGCATCTAATTTGTCTTGCTTTGTAGATGTCTTCCTCTTACCCTTGACACCACTTTTCTTAAGCTCAATAATGGCATTAGGAATAAACACTTTTATCTTTCCTTCTTTGACGTAATGCTTACCTTCAATAAAGAGACCGTCTTTAATATAGGTATTAAACGTATTCTTTGTGATTTCCAAGAAGTGAATTACTCCTTTTTCTTTTTCAAGATTAGGAAGGAATAGTTCAACTTTTTGAAGTAGTTTCTCTTGTTTATCTAAGATTAAGTCAAGTTTTTCTTCTAAGTACATGGTATACCTCCTAAATCAAGTACACTATGATGTGTGTAAACCTTCAAGGTAGTCTCTGGTGACTCATGACCCATTTTTACAGCCAAATCCATCATAGCATAGGGATCGCTACTTGTATTCTCCAAAATTCTTTTTACCTCATATGTGGCGAATGAATGTCTTAAAGAATGAAAAGTAACATAACGACCTGTAAGGCTCTGCAGTACACTTGTTATATCATCAAAGATAGATTCATCTATAGCCTTTGAACGAATCGTGTTGTCATCAGAAACACGCAAAAAAACGAATGGACTTTTGTTGGAAAGACTCTTTCTTCTATCTAGGAAGTCCTTAATAATTGAGAGATGTATTGCATTCTCAACTTTAGTGCAAACACGTCGCTTAGCATTTGATGTTTTTAGCGTCATATCTAACTTCTTCATCCCCTTTTTGTTGACATCAACACAAAGAAAATCATCATAGATATACACATCAGACAAAAGTCTACTGCGGAGTTCACTCTTCCGTAATCCTGTGTAAAAGCCTAATAATAATAGTGCTTGTAATTGAAGTACAATAAACCTGTTTCTAGCCCCCATCCGTTCTGCTGACCCTACAACACTATCATGAAGATAATGCAGCACTTGGTCTATCTCACTCTTAAAAATAAGTGATTTCGGATAGCTACTTAAGTTCACTGTTTTCAACTTATGTTCCGTATTACTAATCTTAAAAAAAGTACGGATCAACGCACGGACTTTACGGATACTTTTATGTTTATACTGCAAACGAGCAAGATCCGACAAGATTACATCTAATTCATGAGATTGAACATTACTAAGATCTTCAACTTTTGTGAAAAGATGTTTGTTGAGCAAGCCAATGTAGTTCTTAAAAGTAGAAGCTGCCATCTTTTCTTTATTCTTATAGCGTTTAAGTAAGTACATAATGTATACGGCTATTAGCCTAAGATGTTCCGATGATTCCTTATTGTCAATATACTTTTGCAACTCATTTATAGTTGCATTGACTTTAGTACGAAATTCTGAGGTTTTTTTGATCCTAAGAAGTTCATCAAGCTTCATAAACTGTTCTATCGAAAACAGTTCAGCCTCACTCTCTAATGTTTCATCATCCTTGTCTGGTCTTTGAAGTGCATGTAGCACTCGCTTGTTTTCTGTTTCCATAAGCCTTTTAGAGATACACTCTGGATATTGTACATTAAGCTCAGCGAGTGTTATAGAAGGTGCTACACTCCTACTAGATGTAATTGCTACTTCCATAGAACTCATACTGAAAAGCTCAAGGTTAATTCCTGACATGTGTATGGCTGAAATCGACAGACTTCCGAAGGTATCCTTCTTAAAATCCATACATCTACTTTCCAACTCATCTATCTTTGGAAACAAAAACATATCATTGTCAAGGCAATGTGTTTTCAATATCTTCACTATTTTATGACTGTGAACTTCTACAAGCTGATAAGGATTGATCTGACTAGATAGAACATTACTTCTTTCAAGATAAATAAAAGCCAAATTATCTTTAACAAAGCATACATCACGATGTTTAATCCGCTTCAGTTCATTGGGGTACAGCAGTTGCAAATTAAAAAACCGAAGATAGGTATAGAGCTGTTCCATTGTATCATCGGTTTGCATGGTTAGAAGTTTATGCTTAGCATGTTTGTATGTATCTACATGACTAAGATTCACACGATGTAGCGATGGCATATTTGGATTGATAGATACCATCGTACGCTTCTTGCGATAACGAACAGACCGAGGATGTACAAGACCATGCTTTTTCAAGTTCATGAAGAATCTATAGTATTGGTTTTCATCTGTACTGTTACCTAGTGCATTAATCTTATGTTCCTTCACAAAATGATCTTGAAACTTAAGATCCAACACAGGTTTATATGAGACTATTTTTAGGTCTTGATAACTACGTAGAGACTTAAGAAGCTGCTTCCTGATAACAACTTCTAAATTTCTCTTGCCTTTCATCTTTGCTTCAAACTCTTCAGTTGTGTAGATAGATTCTTTTGCTGCATTGTTTACCATAACCGATCCTTTATTCCATGAGCATTTGCAATTGAAGTATTGACATTTTCAACTGCTCTTCTATAATCAACAACGTTCATAGTTGAATAGATTCCAAACTGTTCTGCACCTGCAAAATAATGACCCAAGTAGGCACCAATAAATTGTGATGGAACATCAAGTTCTAAGGCTTTCTTGGTGAAACAGTGTCGACCCGTATTAAGTGGTACGTCATAGACATATTGCTTTAAAACCTCACTCTTTTGCAATATAGGGGTGGTTTCTACGAACGAATAAGCTGTTTTTTGTTTGTAGGATTCGTATTTTCCATCCTTTATCAACCAAACGTTCCGCTGTAAGCCTCTTGGTTGCAAAAAGTCTTCATCATATGCCTGTAATATTGAGGTAATTGTTTGACACATAGGTATAACTCGGATACCAGCAGGAATTGAAGTTGCTTTCTCACTTACCATCAACATCCTCTCTGAAAAAGAAGCAGATTCAAAACTTGATGATCCACTAAAACCACGTGTACCAAGCAACAAACTCATTGCATATCGCACTCCAATTGAAGCTAGATTAAATGCTTCATCTGATTCTATTCCGAAATCTTCAATGAAAAGAGATATTTTTTCAAAAAAACATTTTGAGACAGGTGCCATGACACAACTGGATGAGCCAGCATATGCTACTTGTGACACTTCAATAGTTGCTGTAGTAAATAAGTCGTCTGGTAGTCCTAATACTTTTCTACTAACACTATCGAAACCTGATTCAATCCATATCTTAGATAGCAGCTGTGAATGGTTAGAAGAATATGATCTAGGTGAAGCATAAGAGAGTTTTGCAGCTTCTGCAGGGGAATAGCTGCCCGTTGAGAAACAACTGCTTAGAAGGTCATTTTGATTCTCTTTAGCATAGGATTTCAATATGCGATAAACCCTTCTTGGATTAAGCTTGATTTCATAGTGAAACTTTTTTGTTTCAGTTTTAAGAAATTCTGCATATATATCATACAACTGTTCCAATGAACATTCATTATCTATGGTTCGTCTTACCCAGCTCAATAACATCCCCATTAGATGTGGCACTTGATAACTTATCGTATTCCCTGAGACTTCTGAGAAAGTCCCAATACTCTCAGCAAAGATGCTACTATCGATTTTACTCGTCATAACATTGTCTTTGAATGAGAGATACGACTTGTCTCCTTTAATCATTTTGACCAGTTCCTCAAACGAACATCCTATTGATACATGTAGTGCAAACAAGGCAGACATCAATTTAGAAGAATCATCATCTGATACAGGTAAGGCTTGACTGAACTCTTTCAACTGCCTATTAATTGGTATGTCATATTCACTAGGTAGCAACAAGCCATTTTTAGTAATCTTGGATGACATCGCTTTATTGCGTATCTGTTGGGCATAATTGCTATCAGATAAAGACTTAGTACAATCAGGCTGTTTGGTTAACGTTCTGTCTCTATATTGCTGTCGGTTCATCACCTTTAGCTCTGCTTTCTCTTCATCAGATATGCTTCTAGGTAAACTTCTCACAAGCGGTATTAATGCTTCCTCTAATTCTTCTACTATAGGTTGAAAGCCTACAAATTTTGCTTGTCCTGTAGATCTTATTTTCGAGGAATACTTAGAGTTTGTATTTGCACCATCAAGACGGTAAAACTGTAGTGTCTTGTGCTGTGCATCTTCAAAGTTCTTGACACTACCATCTTTTAGCATACGAGATGAAAAGATTTGAAAAGATAATCCTTCTTCCTCATTCTCATACTTCATCACATTCCTACCACTAGCTTTGACAACATAAAGGGAGTCAGACTCCCACCTGTTAGTATTTTGAATCGTGAAAAAATTCAGATCCATATCAATACTATCATCTATAGCAAGATAAATATTTTGAAGATAAGGGCTACTTGCTTGTGATACTCCTATCAAAAACTCAATGGCTCTTACCTTACCAGCTGCTATGAACTCATAGAAACTAAACAGATGGTTATTCTCTCCCGTTAACTCTTCTTTTTGCTTCATTTTATGATAGAACTCAATGAATTTTAGAGCTATATCTCCGATACGAGGATTGTATAGAAAGAGTATATCTTCCTCTGTCTTCTTATCAACTCTATACCCCCAATACAGTGCATGCATTGACCATAGTAGGGTATAGTCTTTGACTACATTAAGATGTTTTCCAGAGAGAGGTTTGATAATGAGGATATTTGACTTTCCTTCATTACTTATTTGCTCAAGTTCAATGTCTTGATACACCAGCATTGTTCGGAATTCATCAACCGTAATATTAGGATAACCGACAAGTGAGAGTATGGTCTCTATACGTTCCTTGTGAGCTGAAACTCCAGACATAAGCTGTAACATTCTTACAGTATTCTGTGAGGCATGTTCAGGTAGACCACCCAGAAAATCTGTGATGACTTTGTTAGACGTTTCCATTTTTCTTACCTCCCAATACTTTCAGGTATGAGTGTTTACGAGCTTGTGGAATATAGTCTGACAGTGAATCATTTTTGATAATGGCTGAGAATTCCTTCTCAAGTGAAATGTAGTCTAACTTACCTGACGATGATCCTTCTTTCATATTATTTAGATACAAAAGCATATTATTTAAGTGTGAAGAAACTTTTACAGTTGGATCGTATGGCAGAAAGATAAACGATAGTGTTAACTTAGAAAGTTCAACCTGAGGAATGTTACTTAGATATTCAAGCATATAACTATCCTCAAACACTTTAGTTTTTTCAATAAGCATAAGTACGTCATCTTCAGATGCCACACGTACTGTTCCTAAATCTTTTTTTGAAACAAAACCTATGAGTGGTACCTTATAGAGTGTCTCTTCTCCTTTAGGTGTAAACCTAAATGGGTTCATATCAAAGAAATCAAGACAACTGTCTAACTTCAACTGTGCTTTATCTGCTCTTGCAGAACCTATTACTATATTTTGTATGTAGTTCATACCAATAACCTTTCGGGGGGAAGGAGGGCTATATAAGTCTAGGGCAGTTACAGTTGACATCTATCAGAAAATATATGTATAATGTCATTGTTCAGGTGGCATAAATACTATTTTTTATAGTGTTTGTGTCTCTACTTTCTTCTTAAGTACCGTTTCCCATTTTAAATTTATTTATAGCAAGATACAAGCTACATCGCATATATCTAACTATGCTGACGATTATAATATAGGATCTGAAATATGATTATGTCTATGTGTAGGGTAGGTGCAACATTTTGTTGAATTTGTAGGTAATTTTGTAATTTAGAGAGATGAAGGATATTCATAATACCTGTTTTGGCAGTTTAGAATGAGTGTATTACGATGTAAGGTATCTACTCCTGTATGGTAGAGATGAATATACGATCATGATGAGACTTTTCTTTATCTGCGATAGCCACTTCTATTATATATCTTCTTTCCTTGGGGTTGATTCTTCTATCTGTGATTTCCCCAATAGTAATACTAAGGTTTGAGATAACAATCGTACGAGTTTCTATAGTGGGAAACACACTTAACTGATATTGGAACTCTCTTAGTGTTGGGTGTGCAGGATGACTATTTGTCCATTGTAATTTTTCTACGGCTTTTAGAATAGAAGATCTTTGTGCTGTACTTATTATTGTATCAATATCAGTTTTAACATTTTTAGTTAGCTTGTTGAAATCTGATTTCCATGAATCACTTTTAAATGGTGTGATCTCTTGCTCAAGGTCGGCATGGTACTCAATAACTTTTTTAAAATAATATGCAAATTCAATTTTTCCTCTGCTACTATAGAGTTCTTCATAAGCATTAGATGCAGCTACTATTAAAAAATTCACTATAGATCCCTGCATATCCTCACGACCAATCACTGCAAGCTTCTTATAAAGATACACAGAGACATTTATAAAATTAGCCATAGCGTAGATTGCTTGTAGATAGAATGTTTTTGGATCTGACAATGAACCGATGAGACCTTCATCATGAAACATGTAATTCTTTTGTATTGTCTCAGTGCTCTTTCTTGGTGTAGCTCCCAATGAGATAAAAATATTGTAAATCGAGGTTGCTGCTGGATTTGTATCTATTTCCTCATCATGAAGCTTATCAAAGAGGTTTGTATATAAAGAATTTACAGTGTAATCACCATAAAAGCTACCTTTCTCCTCATCAAACTTTGATAATACTGTCAGTGCATTATCTATAAAATCGAGTTGTATTGATCTCTTCCGAGTTTTATTGTTTGCTTGGTCTGCTACTTCATCAAATGTAGGTGTATTCTTCTTTTCTTTGCTCATGGTGTAATTCCTTGGGTACTAGACCATTGATAAAGTTTTATAATTCCAAAAACTGTCAATCCCATTCCCACTAAACTATACAGCCAGTGCTCTCTTATATAATCGATAATGATTTTAGGGTGCATACCATGTCTGTCAGTCCAGGAAGCATTTGTTTTCAAGGAGTCCTCAGCTACCCTAGAAAATACACATGTCATGCAATCAACTTTTCTTAATGTTGATTGATGCAACTTTATATACTCAGCACTCTTAAATGCAAGAGCTTCTTCCTCTCCACCTAATGCATCTTTATCCGTAATATCATTGAATTTGAGTAGATTTAAGAACCGTCCCTTGTCCCCATGCCCTATATAGTCATTCCCATACAACGCTGACATCGCTTTAGCTAAGTTAAACTTATTATCATCAGGAACCTTATATGGATCACCACCAAGCACTTGATAACGATGTTCAATGGCAATGAAACCATAGTTTATATCTCTCATATTCCAATGAACAAATGTATATTTTTGGTGTTGTCTCATATACTCAAAATACTCTGAGAGCATTTCTTTCTCTAGTTCATCATACTTAGATGGTATATCTGTTGGTAAAACATGCTCTTTTTCAGCAATCTTATGTATAGAGAAGCTCTCAGTTTGCTCCCCGTCAAGTCCTCTTATTGCGATGGATGTGATACGTGGTGTTTTCCCATCTTTTATATCATAAAATGATTCACAAGAATAATGTACAACAAGAGTATGCTCTGCATTGTTAGATAACTTTTCTATTTGAGATTCAGATTTTTTTCGTTTTCTTAGACGTATTAATTCGTTTGCCATCTTACCACTTCATCATCATATGGTCTTTTATATCTGAGCTACTTAGTACCGTCTTACATGTGTCCCAGTCAATGTCCTGTACCTTAGAGTATCTCTCATCAAACGGGTGTTCAATACCTTCTACTTCGTTAATATGTCTTTTTGCTTCATCTATTTCACCTTTGGCTACATCAACCCATACATCTTCAAGAACATCAGGAATTTGACCAAACATGTCTCTGATTGACTCAAGTCTACTAGATAGTAATTGGTGTACTCTATCTTCAACAGAACCACGATAGCGTAAGTTAAGTACGTCTACAGTTTCTCTTGTTTGACCTATACGCTGAATACGACCTTTACGTTGTTCTAACTTGGTTGGATTCCAAGGTAAATCCAGATTAATTAATGTTCCGAGCCTTTGTAAGTTCAAACCTTCACTCGCTGCATCTGTACCAATAAGTAATCGAAGTTCACCTGAACGTACCATTTGTTTTAGTGTATCTCTATCCTTCTTCTGAAAGTACCCATCCTTCATGATGCCTGAGCGTGTGCTTCCTGCATAGATTCCTATAGGTTCATTTTTAAGTTCATTCTTTGAGAGTTCTTTTGCAAGCCAAAATGCTGAATCATAATATTGAGAGAAGATTATGCATCCCAGATCAAGCCATTTCTTTTGCATGAGGTATTCTACAACCACCTTATATTTAGGATCATCAGTCATATTGTCATTTAATGCAGCAACGGTTAATTCAAGTTCTTTACGTTCGTCAGGTGTTATGTCACGCATACTTGAACTACCAACAGTATCATCATCTTCCTCGCCAAGTATACTTTCCATAGCTTCATCATTTCCCCATTCATCAAGCATTTTCTGAGCAGTATTTCTTCCAGCGATAATTGAACTTCCCATACGTCTTAGAAGTAAAGTCTTTAAAAAACCTGCACTTCTCACTCTATTTTGAAGCAGTCTACAAAACTCTTCAGCATGATGATAGGCATCATCAAGATAAACAGGTAAGACTAGAGCATCACTATCATCTTCACCATGAAGTCTTACCCTTACAGGTTGAAGGTAAGATTCTCCAGTTTTTGGATCAATGGTATTTTCCAAATAGTCCCTTGTCCGTCTTACTATATGACGTATGAATGGGTTATGATCACTCCCAAAGGTTCTACTTTCTCGTTTCAATAAGTCTAAATCAGGTCGTCTCATCTTATCTATTGCATCAAAGGGTACTACATAATCACTGGGGCTTAAACGTAAAGAGCGTCTCACACTATCAAATGCACGAGCTTCATTTTTAGGAGGGAAAGGGTTTCGTATCCATTCCCATGCAGAGTTAAAGTGTGTTGGTAATTCTTTTTCACCAAGCACCACAGGAAGTGACTTGTCTGCTTTTCTCCATTTACTCCAACTATCTCCAAAAACAATGTTGTTTCCCTGCGATAGTATATTTAGTAAATCCCATGCTTCAATAGGATCAAGCTGAACAGGTGTTGCTGTACCTATCATCATACTTTTTGTACGCTGAGAAATCTCAAGAAGATATTTCATAAGTTTATTAGCTTCAGGGTTGTCTTTCCACTTATCTCTACCAAGATTTCTACGTCTTGCTTTGTGTCCCTCATCGATGATGACACATTCAAAGTCCATATGTTTAAGTAGTTCAGTAGATTCTGAACCATGAATTACAAGCCCCTGCGAAACGATACCAAATCGTCTAGGACACTTTCGTATCCCTTCTGGTCCAATTGCTGGGTACTCTATGCCTTGCTCATCTATCCATTGTTTACCTGTCCATACAGCCGATGGCATTGCCAGTAGGTCTAAAAGCTCTTGTTGCCACTGAAGTGTTAAGGTTTTAGGAACTATAGCAATAACAGGTTTTGTACCGTGTAGTGCCATTAGCATAGCAGCTAAAGCCAACTGAACAGTTTTACCTAGTCCTACTTGATCTGCAAGAACAAAACGAGCACCACCATCTTTATGGGCTTTAAAGGCTAAATCTACAAAATATTTCTGATGTGACCATAATCCATATTCTTTTCTATAGACAGGTGTTTCAACTATACTGGCAGCTGGGTCTTCCTCTTCTTTCCACTTATCGTAATCAATCTCTTTTCTCTCTGCAATACGACCAATGTCTTCTATGACAAAATCACTAAGCCAAGTAGCACTTGGATGATTCCATAAAGCATCAAATTCATCTTGCACCCATGCTACAGACTCAGCAGAATCATCTTCCCACATAAGTTCATAGTTTATTTTCCAAGCAGTAATGCTTTCGTTTACACTACCAAGAAATGAAGTCTTACTTCCATTCTCTAGCGTAATGACACCAGCTTTTCCGTGGATGAGACCAAATGTTTTGTCAGGAAGTACCTTGATCTGTAGTTTTTTAGATGATAGTAGTTCATATAGTTTTTTGAAACGAGGTGCAGATGATGTGGGTAATTTCTCAGGCTCTCCACTACACCAACTCTTACGCATTGCTAACTGTGCAGACTTTGCAGTGGCAACATCTCTTTCATCAAGATCAGAGTTACAGACTACCCTTACGATTCCATCCATTGATTCTATTGCTTCACCTGCTATCTCAAGCATAGATGAGCGAAAGAAACCAGCAATACGGTCATAGCTCTTTGCATTTTTCAAACGATCTGAAATATAACTATGTCCAAGATGCTGTTGGCGAGATGAAAATCTATTTATCATTATGGGGTATCATTTTCTATAGCACCAGCAAGGAGTTTAGCAGCAGAAACATCTTCTTGCCAGTGTGGCATATGCTCTATACTCTCAAAGCGAATAACATAGTTTAAGAGGGCAATTAAGAGTTTACGCTTGTTCCAGTAGTTTGGCACTTCAGCTCTTAAGTAATTAAGACCTTCTTTTACCTCTTCAGTTCTAGCAACCTCATAGACACTAAAGAGCAATTGACGCATTAAAGTATCTCCAAAATCACCGCCACTTAAGTTACTTCTTTTGAATTCAGATGGTGTCTTAAATCGAATAGTATTAGCACTAGCACTAGCTTGCAATGATTGATAGTCTCTCACACCAAAACCACGAGCAAGTTCCTGATAAGCACCGCTTCTCATTTCGCCATGCTTTTCAAGTTCTAAACCTTTAAGGTACAGTCTCTCCGTTGCACCCAGATCTCGCCAATAAAGTTTTTCTATACCATCAGGTATGAGGTGGTTAGTAGCAATTTCTACTGCCTTATCGATCATCTCTTCAAACTTATTTTTCTCACCTTTTACTTTTTCACGGAAAAGCTCATGTTCAACATCATAACCTTCAATGTCATACCATGTAAGCACTCTTAGTGCTGCGGCATATGCAGCAAGCTGATAGTCAGTGTCTGCGAAGTTTGGATCTTCTTTATCATCAAGTGTCGTCATTTGGTCTAGTTGTTCTACTACTTCATCTTCAATCTCTGAATATATTTCACTAATGAAAGCAGATTCTTTATCTAGTCGTTTGCGAAGCACAAGCAGGACAGTTCCCTGAACATAATTTCCTGATTTTAACCCATTGTTAGTTTCTGTTGCAATAGTCCATGCGGCAGTTACTCTCAAACCACTTGCCCATAATATCATTGCCAAATCAGCCCATACAGATGAATCTTGATGGGTAAATTGAACCATTTGTAAACCATTGTCTGGCATATGTTTAGCAAGGTTTGTATATATATCAATCATCGATCTTTTAAAGTCTAACCCACTCCCTTTAACAGCCAAAGCTTTTTTATTATTAGTGTACCATTCTGGAAATGCTTTTGGAAGTTGCTTGTCGTACCAAGATAAAAAGAAATCTGAAAGTTCATGATAGTTTATTGCATCAGCATACGGTGGATCAGTAATCCATAAATCAGCAGTAAAAGTTAAATCTCTAGCATCAGTAGTTTCTACAAGACTATTATTACATTCTACTATACTCTTATCTAAATCAATTGTCATACTTCTCATGGTATAGCTTGATCTTGTAGAGTAGTTAAATAAAGTATTCAATGCTTGATTAGAAAAAACATTTTGACCTCCGCCTATACCTCCACTATCACTTATGAACCATGTTGAAAGTCTAGAATTTCTATCAGCATATCTAAATTGAGAGAGTCCAATCATTGCCTTACAAGCTTGAGTATTACAACTAGAAGCATAGTATGCATTTAATCCTAAAGTCAATAATTGTCTAGGATTAAACAAATGGTGCCAATATGTCCAACCTCTTTCTCTAATGGGTTGGTCTGTATTGTAACCTCTATCAATTTTCAAACTAGGTATATACCCATTCTCTTGCCAATCATTGAATTTACCTTGAAGTAATTCCAATACCTTTTCTTCTCTTCTTATATCAAATGTATTTGGGGCAACATAATGTCTAATCAATTCATATTTTGGGTTACCTAAGCTATCAACTTTTCCAGTATCTTTATGCTCAACATACCTTATACAGTATAATCGCTCTTGAAAAACATCATCAGGTCTAGGAATTAAATCATCATTTTCCCAGTTACGAAGACCATAAATTGTATCCCCGTTACTATCTTTTTTATCACCCCTAAGTGCACTTATAGAAAAATCATCTCCACTAATAGGGTCATACACTCTGGAATTTTTAACAGTACCTTTTTTTGCTAAATCAAATGTTTCCTTGTCAGCATTTTCAACAACTACGATATTAAAACATTTATTTTCATGATCAGGTTCTAGTATTGCACAAACATTATTTTTTGTAGCTATCACCCAATTAGGAGCTAACGGTATCCTGTATCCACTTGACGGACTTACAATTTCATGACAATATATATATGTTTCAGCTCTCCAGCCATCCTCGTTACGCTCTATTCCCCAATCGATTATTTGTTGATCTGCTTTATTGTATGCATCATTTTGAAGTTCTTTTACTTTGGTTTTAGTATTTTTGTTTCCACCTATTAGATTGATTCCTGACCACGTTAATAAAGCTGCTACAGGATTCAAGTCACTTCCATAAGCATCACAACCTATACGAGCAGCTTCAAACGGTATGGAACCCCCACCAGCAAAGCAATCACCAACTCTTGGTTTATGTCCAAACCGCTTTTGTCCTAACTGATCAACAAAACTCTGTATATCTGTAGCTGTTGTATCTAAATGAGCATTGATTACACTCCATGCTTTATCACTAGGACCTTTTATTTGCTCAGGTCGATAACCATATGTTATTTTTTCATCATAACTTAACTGATCAAATACAGTATATTGATGTTGCTGTTTAAGTATATTATCAACATCGCTTTTATACTTTGGTTTATCCTTCTCATCTAACAAGAAGTATTTTTCCTTATCTTCATCATTCATGTATTGATATAAAGTCGATACTGCTATATTTTTACTTTTCCTCTCCCACAGTCCATCATCATCCATAGTGAGAATTTTCAAAAATATATCTCTATCTTTTTTTGGATTATCTGATACAGGCATAAGCATACCGATGATAGATGCACGAACTAATATAAGTGGTTTTCTTCCCCACCATTTTCCAAGTCCAGTAAGTGTTTGACCAGAACCTGCTTTCCTCTCTTTGTAAGATTCTTTTGAAACTTTAGATACAGGAAATTGTTGTTCTATAAAAGATAGGTTGTTCATATATTATTCTCCAAAGAGTGATTCTTCTGTTTTTTTAACGATTTTTTGTGTCGTCATTTTAAGTTCGGTTGAAACCTTAGGCATATAGGTGCCTGTCACTGGATTCTCTGTTAAAGCAAAGCGTACGGCTTTTCTCCAACCTATACCTCTACCTTTTTTGGCATGCCCTGTTGCAGCATTTGTCATGGTATAGAGCCACCATCTCTCTTCAGGTGCAAGACCTAGCCAATTTCTCACGGCAGTATAGGCTAGTGTTGTCTCAGCATCTTCAATAGCCCATGCTAGAAGAACTAATTCTTTACCAAGGGTTCGGTCAACTTGGATAGTACCTTTCTTTTTCCACTTACCTGACTTAACACCATTAGCACGTAAACGTCTGTTGAACTCAGCTTTGATTTCATCTTCTATGGCATCCCACTGATAACGCTTTAATTCTACTTTTAACTGTGAGTGAATGCCATCATCTTGAGTCCGTATCTCAGCCTCTTCACTACAAGCTAATTCAAAGCATTCAGTAATTGTTACAGGTGCATCCTGTTTAAGTGAATTAGATAGTGTCACAACAAAGTGGTGTTCATTTTGTTCGGGTATGAATCCGAAGCCTAATACTTGCGGTTTACTCACTTTTCAACTCTTTCATTGTCAAATTATACATCTCGTCTTTTGCCCAATCTGCTAGTTGTTGACCTTGGTCAAACATCACTTCTTCTGCTGATACATTTACCTCTGCATCTTTAACAAAAGCTCTTAAATTAGTAATAATACTCTCTAAGTCACTACCTGTAATACTCATACTCTGGTCACTTCCACAGTCAAGGTACGTATCACCTTTTTGTATCGTGGCACGAAAACCTATAGCTTTTGCATCGTATGTCTTTAATCGCTCTATGAAGGTGTAACTGTCTTTTGTGTTAGTAAGATTAAAGTGTCTAAGCCACTTGATGGGTTTAGATTTGTCAAACTCTACTTTACCTTGTCTATATGGTAGAACATCAACCTTTTCAACTTTGGTTTCTATACCATTTTTATGAGCATAAAATTGTACAAAACGATGTTCATCAGGAACGGTAATATCATCTTCATAGACAGCACCTTGTCTTCTAGGGTCAGATCCATCTGTAGTATACTTTATTTCAGCATTAGGTTTGACAATAATTTTAATCTTGTTACCATTTTCAAATACTTCATGTTGTATGTTTAGACGGTTTTTCCAAGTCAAAGGTTCGCCTGTATCATGTTCTCCTGATGAGTCAACACAAAGAAATGTAACCTGTAATTCACTTGTTTTAAAGTTCTGAAAGTCTTCTACTTTTGATGATGCCGTTGTTGGTGATGCATCACTGTATTCATAGTAGACCACATCTCCATGATCAGGCTTGATGCGTAGCGTAGCTTCACCATCATGACTACTTAACTCTGTAACAGATACACGTGTAGATGGTTTGGGTGGTTCTATGTTGATATATCCACTTCCATCATCAATCCATCTGCCAGTCATTACGCAGTTTTGTTTGAGCCTGTCTAGTGCAGTAGGAATATGCATATCCCAACCTGCATCTGTTGCAGCTTTACGTTTTACTTCGTTCCACGGCTTGCTTGTCTGATTTCCAAACAACTTTGTTTCAACCTTACTTCTAAACTCATCACTATCAATATCGACTGTAAACTTATGCTTATCTAGTAATGTATTTTTGATATGCTCTTCACCATTAAACTGGTTTTGAACAAACTCAATACGAATGTCTGCATTTCTTAATGTTACTTCTTTTCGTCTTGTGTTGTAACTTGGGTAGAACAGGGTTGTAAAAGTTTCTTGTATAGAACTTCTTAATTGCAGCATTATTTTATCTTTATTGCTATTCGCCAACTTATACTGAGAATCAGTCTGTGAACGCTTTTCTGACTCGAAGGTTTCAATGATAGAACTAATGGCTTTATACTGTGCCGCATTTTCAAGAACTCTATTGAGAGTCTCTTGCCGTCCACTTAAAAACAGGACTCTATTTTTATAAGAAGTAGCCTCAAAGAACTCTTTCCAATGCTTGTCAAGGTCTTCATTGGTAGTAGGCTTGGCAATGACTAGCATTGTCTTGTCTTGTTCTGTCTCTATTTCATCACTTGCTGGCATGATTTCAAGTTTTTGATAGCAGTCTTTCTGGTTTACCTCAAAGAGAGAACTAAGATACTCTTTAAGCTCTTTAAGACGAGATTCTTGTGTATAGCTTTGGGCTAGACCATTTAGTTCTGCGGCAAGGTTCTTTGTGTTTTTAAAGAAAAGTTTTCCATCTGTTGATTTATGAAGATACCACAAATTAATCTCTAGCGTATCAATGACTTCTTTCTTTAGTCTACTAATGTCACGACCTGGTGCACATAAGAAACCAATAATATCGCTGTCACTCAAACCAACTGTAGCTTGTAGTGCATTTGATAGTGAAGCAACCAACAATAATTTTGAAACATCTTGTGCGTCAGTACCGCCACTTGCATCCATCTGTTCTGCGGCACTATTACCATTATTTGCAATATCATGAGTGATAGCTTCTTCAAGACTTGGGTTGATACTTTTAAGTTCTGAAAAGAGCTCATGATCATTCAAGTCTAAATCATAGGGATGTATCAGCTTAGAGGTCTCAGATCTCTTATTGCTATACATACTTGAAACAATGATACGCATTAATCTTATCAGACCACGAGTCTGTTGGAAGCCTGCATTTTCTTTAAATCTTGCGTATAGGTCTCTAATAGAGAAGTGGAAAGGGTAAGACTCTATAATTTGTGCAGCATAAGCATCTGGCGAAGCATTGGTCACATCCATTTGCTTGGCTTGCTTTACTGCATCTGCATACTCATTGGCTATAACCTTAACGGTCTCTTCATCTGCTGTACTTTCAAACAGTCTTGTTCTGAGGATATGGTATACTTCATCCCCTTGAGAGGATACAGGCTCGATTCTGAGGGCGGAACGATTTGTCTCTCTTTGTAGGTTGGCAAGTGACTCATTTAAGTTATCACTACCGTCACCGTAAGATGATGCAGCCAAATCGGAGATTACAACACAAACGTTAGAGAGTTCAGGCTTATTAACTGCTACAAGAAGATTTGAGATTGCAGTAGTTGTTACCATAGCTAGATCACTGTTACCGATCTCTTTAGCTCTTGCATTGTTCAGGTAAGGTGGCAACTCATCCAATAAAATAAGTGTTGGTTCACCTTTGAGTAGGTTTACCCATGCTGATTGACCAGGTGCCTGAAGAGGTGAATAGAGGTCATTGAATACTTCTTTCTTTCCAAGTTGTTCAGCAAGTGCTCCCCATATACCAAACGGGGCATCAGATTCACGTCCACTAAAGCCGATTACCTTTACTTTGCCAACCTTGCTTCCTAATCCGTCTTCAAGAACTTTAGCTCGTATATCTGGATGTTTACCTAGTAGACCAAGGGCAATCATATTGTGTGTTTTACCACCACCCATACTTTGTGTCAATACAAAGGTACTTGCTTGGTCAGAAGAGTTTTCAAGACGTTCAAAGGTCTTTTCTAAGAGTTGCCTCATTCCAATAGTTACGAAGTTTTCATCAAAAAACTTTTCAGCATCAACTTTATCTTCTAGCACATCTAAGAGGTCTAGGACAACATCTCTTCTATCTCTATCAAAAACACTTTTTCTTGGAACACATGTTTGACTTAAGTAATTACTCATTATTTATCTTGCCTTTCTATGCTGATAGTTTTTCATCAATTTTAATTTCTAGGTTCAGTACACTCATTACTGCATCAATAGAGCTAAAACGTACATCTTGTCCTGCAAGTATACGGTTAATAGTACGTACCCCAACACCTGACTCCTGAGCCAACTTGCTTATAGTCCAACCAAGATGTTCTTTCTGTCTAAGAATCTTTTCTACTAGATAGTCACGTTGCATTCAAAGTCCTTTGATATTTAGTTATTGTATTATGCCAAATATGTCATTATTAACTAGCATATTGCTAGATTATCTGTGTATTATTAAAATTAGGGACTGATTATTGAACTTTAAAGTGAAAATAGATGTTAAGGAATAGATGGTTTTAAGTGGTTTGGTTAATTTTGTTTCAGAGTAACTTTGGGATACTTCTAGTTCGTTAAGTAATTGCATACCCCGAAGCTTTGAGATCTTTTATGATGCTATATGCAACCTCTTCAATATTGTTGGTGAATTCTTTGTAGATCATACCACTTACATCACTTGGTAAAGAAACATCCCCAGTATAGAGACAACAAACTCTAGACCTTCCTAGTTTTCCGACAAAGTATCCAAATTCAAAAATTACGTTAGGTCTGGCTCTAAATTCTTTCTTTCTCTCATCATCACTTTTGATGTCATCAGTTTTTGTGTATGCAACATCGTCTGGTGTCAGTAAAATAAATGCGTAGCCAACATCACTGTGCTTTTCAAACTTCTCAATAATTGTGAGACCCTCATCAGCCTGTCTATGTAATACTATCGGATCCAAGCCAATTTCATGTAAAAATACTTCTAAGTTTGTTTTTGCAACTTCATCATGTCCGTGAACAACAAATACCTTTTTATTTTTCTCAGTAGCATGAGTTGGTTGCTCTGTTTCTACTGTTATGGATGAGGATGTACTACTCAGAGGTATTAGTTCAAGCCGTTCAATAATTGAATCTATTCGATGGATTTTTTGATCAATGTCTTTGTAAAGATCAGCTATTTTTTCACCAAGTGATGGTTCACGCATTCCAATAACGGCAAAGCCACTCCAGTGGGAATATTCTTTAGTTAGCTCTTCTGTTGTAAAAATACGTTTCAGGAGTTCTGCATTGAAAGCATCCCACTTGCTATATTCATTTTTTTCAGTGTCAAATGCTTCTCGTGAGTTTATCTGAGACTGTTTAATATCAAGCCCCTTCTGGATTCTTTCTTGAAGTTTGGACTTGGCTTCATCTCTAGAAATCAGTAATTCAGCAGGAAGCATAGGCTCAGACTCTGATATTTTTCTTCGTTTTGCCAAAATGTTCTCCTTAAGTACCTGACTATTTTTAAAGGAATAACATGTCCTTTAATTATGATATTTATTGATTGTGAGTATATCGAATTTGTCTTGATATATTGTTCTTAAAGGCTTAGATGGTATGTAATTTTAGGGATATTATAATTGCACTATGTTATGTGTGTTGGCAAGAATGCTAAAGGCATAGTTAAACACTAAGTGTAATCTAAAAAAAATCAGAGGATCTATAGCCACCCATATGGATGACTACACGAGAACAGGTAAAACTTTGGTTGTTAAGAGAATGAGAATTTTGTATACAAGGGTAGCAAGCTTTATAAGGAGTAATACTACTCCTTCAAAAGCTACCATCACAAATCCTTTTTTATTTTAGAAAATGGTGTAGGCTCAAAGTTTATATCTCTCTCAATTGCCAAGCCAAGTGAACCATGTACTGACTCAAGCTCATCGAGGGTAAAGAAACCTAACTCATTATCTAATCCCTGTACATAGCCAAAACATGTTTTTTTATCAGCTATAGAAATTTCCATAATATACCAAGTCCAATTACTGTCTGGTGTGAATAATTTAATGTAGCATATAGGATTTCCTTTACCCTCTGTTTCATATAGATCTGGAATATCTGACAACAATGTTTCTGGGATGAGTTTACTCATTATCTTCTCTCCTTATATGTTGTGCTGCTTGCAAGTAAGCCTACTATTATATACAAGACTATACTAATTACCGCACTGTTTTTCTTTAGAGTTTTTTTCATTTTTTTGACCTCCTGTTATGCAACTTGTTGCTGATCTATAGGTCGATACCAATATTTATTTTGGCTCGACCACCTAAAGGAATTTGCCTTTATCGAATCACGAGAGTTGAATATAATATCTCGATCTCCAATAACGATTAGCTCTGAACCTTTTTCTACTACTTGTAGTCCCAAAGAGAACAAAGAAGAAAATTCATGATGTGAGAAGCTTTGCTGATTATCTTTGTTTTGTGTCTGTTTAATCTGATACTGGTTTTGACTGTGTTGTGTTTTAGAGATCTGATTATGATTCTGCTGTGCTATTGCATTTTCAACTTCAAAGGATGATGCATATTCTGAGCCACCTAAACCAAAATTTGCTAAAGCACGCCCCATGGCACTTGTCTCGCAAACTTCAACCATACTGGTTGAGTTAATGGAATTATCCTCACCTCTCATCTCCTCGGCATATCCTGTAGCTATGACATTACCATCTATACTTATCTTTGCCTGCATAATGACACGATAATCATCATTATGTGTCATAAATGTCTCTACTGTTGCATTTGGAAAATATTTTCTAAATATATTGATCCGTGTTGAGACTTGGGTGTAAGCTTTACCTTTAATGTTCACAGTAGGTGAGCTTTTCAACTCTTTGATAGCTTCTTGTAATTGAGTATTTCTATTTTCTTGCATAATTATTTCCTCCTATGCAGCTTGTTCTATCTGTGCGGGCTCATTAGAGAGCGACTTTCTCTTGTTTATACGAATGCTAGCTTGCTTATGAACGGATACAATATTCATATCTGCCCATTCTAAAACTTCATGTCTTTGATCTTGATCATCTGACAAAAGTGCTTTTTCAACTGCGTGAGTATCCAATACAACGCTAAAATAGCCTGCATGAATTAATGCTTTCTCATCGAGGATCTCCAGTTGAGCCTTACTTTTGTCTGTAGCTTTTGAGACCGTAATACTAGAAAACTTTAAGCCTTCAAGTTTGGTTACACCCATTGATGATAGTGCCTTTGAGACTTGTTCCTTACCATTGCTTTTGGCTAACTCTAACTGTTTTTTCAAACTTCCTAATAGTTTCTGCTGTTCTTTTATGTAATCTACCTTTGCATCTAAGCTTGTAAAAGCATCAGCAATTCGATCACTCTTAGCAAATGATGAAATATTTTGATTTTCAAGAGTAGCTAATACACTCTCATAGAACCATTCCTTACTACTGACACTATCATTATGTAGTGCAACTAGATCTTGTTCGAGTTGTGATGTTGGTGTTGTTAGATTTTGCATAATATTTTCTCCTTTTATGCAACTAAAGCTATTGCTTCAGGTTGTTTGATTTTATAAATTCGTTCTGCAAGGTCAAATAGACCCGTATTGATGTCATAATCCTTTGAGAGTGAAGTTATTTCACGAGATGTGAAGCGTCTTCCTGTCTCTTTGTTTATGCCTGTAATATCAGTTGAGCGAATGAGATTTTCTTGCAAAATATTCATTACAGTGTACAAACTTGTATCTCTACGATCTTCTTCTCTATGTGGAATCAATAGTTGTTTGCTATCTACCTCCAAATGAGATGCAAATTTCAATGGCACTGATAACTGTGCATATGTTTCCATCTCTTGTTGCGATAGCATGAGTGAAGAGAAGTCTCTTATCTTTTGCTCAAGCTTTGGTTTAAACTCTGTAATATTTTGGATGATCTCATCGAGATTGTTTTCTAAATCACCGATATGACGAAGCTTGTAACTATCGAAGGTCTCACCAACAACTAAGCCATTTGCACATGAGAAACGGTAAATTCCGATTGAGATGGTAAAAGCCTTAGATCTGTCAAAAGAGTTAAAGAAAAGTATCTCAACCGCTGACTCTTGTGGTGCTACGAGGTCATCAAAGTGACGCAATCTGACACAGTGTACTTGCTTATCTTCACGAGACTCATCTTTGACTGATGCTACCTGAACAGATGTAACATGCCAGTTGTATTTGGCTTTGAGTTCATTGATAATATCAATGCTAGAGATTAGTGAATATTTCTCACTTGCATCTTCGTGAGGGACGGTTGTGTGAAGTACGGGGTAGTTCATAAGCTCTATGGCTGAAAGTGGTAGTAATTTTGACATGGGTATATCCTTTGAATGTTGAGTTTGTTTTGAAATTGAATGCCTTTATGGGCAGAGGGACTATTTTTTACAAGTGCAGTTAGCGAGTTCTTTAGCAACTGTGATAGCTACATCAACAGCTATGGGGAGTAATTCTTTTAACATGTTTATGCTCCTTTGAGTGGGTTGTAATCCGAATTGTTAATTGGATTGTTAGGGTTGAATATCATGTAGTGATAAAAATAAAAGTGGTCTAAACAATGCAGTTTTTTTTGCATAGGTATTCCTTTGAAGATTTCACTTTGTGTTAGTAAAAAGATGTAGAAGTGAAATGAAAGAGAGTAGGGAAAGTGAAGCTATACTTCCCCTCTATGTATATATACCCTGTTTTTTGCGAAAAGTACACCCTTATTATTATGAATAAACAATGCACTTAAACATATCTAACTTTGTTATAATCATGTTCACAAGGAGTAATTATATGAACTCATTTTGGAATAAAGGTGAAAAAGACATCATTCAAGGTCTTGATGTTTTAGGACTTCGTAGTATTGATCAACATATTGAAACACAACTTCTGGCTTCGATTACGACCATCTCAATTAGAGCTAGATACTTATCATTGATCCCTTGGATAGTTGGTGAGTTCTTTGATTCTCATAAAGGTGAGACAAACTTAGACAGTGATGTATTCCGACAACTTCTTATGCAGGTATTTGATAGACTTGAGCTAGTATTGATACTAGCAACAAATCATGAAAAAGAGCTAGACGCTAAAGTTCTTGCTACAGGTATTATTGGTGCAGAAGTACATAAAGATATTACTGATGAATTTAATGAAAAAGGTGAAATCGATATTATCATCTTAAAAGATAAATCCACAGGGAATAACTATACAAATCCAACATACGGAACATACTACAATCCATGTAGAGGTTTTGGACTGCTAGAGAGTTCACCAACTGCACCAGTAAAATTCGGACCAAATAGTAATGCTATTTATCAGGCACGAAAAAAGATAATTCGTGAAGACAGTGGGGTTTTAGCTTGGTTACTACATGGTGGGCATTTAACAAAAGAAATGATTACTGAAGAAGCTAAATATTTTTCTATAGACAACATAGACAGTATTCCTGAAGAGATGCAATTACTCCAAGAAGCATTTCTGAATCCATATACAAGTGAATCTGAAGAAGTGTTAGAAAGTTATAGTAAGTTTAATGATACGATGGTTTGGACTTTAAACCAGCTAGATGAATCAAAAAAACCGCAAGAACTTATTTATGATAATTATGATTACTGTACCAGTAAAGAAGCTACTGACTTAAGCGAAATAGAGTTGAATTGGTTTGAGTTTGAACTGCGAAGGCGTGTGCATTTTTCTTTAGAATTATTACTTAAAGCATTATCATATACACTCGATGAACTTAATGGTGCAACTGCGATACAAGTGGTGAACAATTGGATAGAGGACATCAAATTCTCAAACAACATAGAAGATGGATCAGAACATTATTATGCCCTCATGAGTGATTACCAAAATAGCTTAGAAGATGATATGTTTCGTAAGTATCAAACTCCAGAAAACCCTTCAGAACAAGCACTACATGCAATCTCTATACTTGAGGTTTGCAGAAGACAATCTATTAAGTTATTGGACAGTATTAGCACTGTAGAAAACGACTACATGAGAAAAGCATTTGAAATTCTCGATGAATTGCATACATCAAAGGTGTATGAATCTATAGTAAAAGTCACTAACTTTTGTGTTATAGAACCTCATTTGAAGACAACATTACGAAAAATGGGGCAGGGTCAACAATGTTCATTACGCTTCTTTCCAGAAGGGAAGAAGCTTGTACCTACAGGTATTGATACAAATGCTGGTGTGAGTGGTAGTAGACTAAATAATACCATTCGCATGATGTCAGATATTGGTATATGTGACGCATTAGACAATGGAAATTTTATTAAAAATGATATGAGTGATGATGTGATTAATAGATTAAGAGAGACAGCATGACAGAAGATTTACTAAAATCAATAAGTAAAGCAAAAAATGTTCATAGTATTATTGTTTTAACACACAATATAGACTTCATTTTTATACAGACAGTTGTATTGAAATACTTAAAAAAGATGGGTAGTCCATCACTTACAATATTTGCAGATGCCCAATGTGTTCAAGAAAGTTATGAAAATCAAAAGTTGATTATCCATGGTCTTGGTAAAAGATATAGAGTTGTTCCTGTAAGTTTAGATAGATCGTATGATAGATTTCATCCAAAAGCAGTTCTACTATCAAGTCATGATAGAGGCTCTTTGTATGTTGGTAGTGGGAACCTTACCTTTGGTGGGTGGCGACAAAATGCAGAGATTTGGAATAAGTATGATACAACAGAAGACGGGACAGCAGTCTTCAACGCCTTTCAAGACTATCTTCATGGTATTATTAAGAGATTACCGTATACACACAATATTTCTAATACAGTCAATAATGCATACAACAAAGAAACTGCACCATGGTCTATTAATATGGAAGTATCTGCTGGATTAATTGGAAGAATAAATACTAAGTCTTCTTTAATAGAACAGATGAAAGAATATGTAGAAATAGGATGTGATAAACTAATTATCCAAAGCCCTTACTTCGATAGTGAAGGAAAAACGATTCAACAGCTTAATGAAGTTTTTGCACCTAAAGTTGTAGAGATCTATGCTCAAAATCGCCACTCTGAACTAACAGAAGAAATAATAGAAACACTTGAAGCAAACACAACTATAATCCCTACGAATTTTACACACCATGCACAGGATAAACCTAAACAAGCATTTTTACATGCTAAATACTATGCCTTCTTATATCATAATAAAGCCATCGTTTTCTCTGGTAGTGCTAACTGTTCACAGGCTGCGATGACTACTAATAGCATCAATGTTGGCAACGCTGAGTTAATGAGTGTAAAAGAGATGAGCCTTTCTGATTTTAACACACAGTACAGTGATGACATAGAAAAAGTTTCTGAGTTTGTAGCAAAGACGCAAAGTGAGGTTAGTGAGTCGTATGATGAAATCATCACACATAAGCCTGTACGAATTCATTCTGCACAATTTGAGTATAAGCATATAAAAGTTGCAGTAACTGTTCATGAAGATTATCAAATAAGTGCCGCTAAAATTAATGATACTATCTATCAAATTAAGTATATAGAAGACAATCTTCTGCACATTGAAGGTTTTGAGAATGAACCTAGTAAATTATGTTTACTGTATAAGAATAAACAAGATGATGCAGTAGTATGCTCAGATGAGATATGGATTGATAATGAGAGAGCGTTGTCAACTTCAGCAAAAACAAGATCATTAAGTGATTTTATTCAAGGTAGTAGTGAACTATCATGGAATCACAATGCCTTTGGTGACTTATTGAAAGTCTTTAATGAACATCTGACACATACTCCAACGAGAGATGATTCACATGCACTAGGTAATGCAAGAACACACGACAAAGCTCGAACGGTATTCAATCCAAGTGATGTCTTTGTAGACAACTATAACTTCACTTCAGTACATTCCAGCAGCACTAATAGGTATGCCTTTGATATTCATGCTATTTTACGACAGTATTTAGGTCTTTACGATCAGTATATTGATGACGATGGAAATGAAGAGCAAACTCAAGAAGAACTGAAAGAACAACTTGATAATGACTCTGTAGCGATAAATTCTAATGTTCCTACTAATGAAGAACATGAAATAACAATTGATGCACAAGGTCTAAATAGGATTAGACAGCTATTACAAACTTTAGTAGCTGCTTTTACAAATAAAGAGATTGTTACGAATAGACCACTTACATTGTTAATAGATGATCTCAAAGTAGCATCTATTATTTTGAGGATGGGATTAAGTAATCAATGGGTGACACAAGAAGAGTATTTTAATACAAGCTATACCCTTTGGACTGAGTTCTTTTTCTCTTGTCCATTAGATAGAAATAGAGGTTATATAGACTTGAAGCTTGACCAAGAAGATATAGAAATAGAAGAACTATATTCTGCTGAACTTAGTGCATCAATGCTCACATGGTTATTTGCGATTGAACCATCAAATGATATTCGTTATATTCGATTGCTAATGTCTGCTATTCTTGTTCAGGCAAAATATAGCTGGGTGTTCTTTGGAAGCGATTATGAACAGATCAATGCTGAAATCAATAAGGCTTTAGTTGCATTTAAGCCCAAAGACTTAGATAAAACTTTGAGTGAACATGCAGACCTTTGGAAGTTACTTGTGAATACGGGTAATGCTTTTGCCGAAGTCATCAATATAGTTAGTCAATATAAGATTTCTGACTACAAAGACAGATTACCTATGAAAGAGATAGTAAAAGGTGAACTTCTCTGGCAAGGTAGTGTAAACTTTTATATCGTAGATTCATCCTACAAGCGTCAACTCAACAAACAAAACAAATTTAGAGCTGATGTAATCCCCTTGAATAAACTCAAGGAAGAGACATCATTCTTGGTCAACTTTACAATACCTATTCATGATTTACTAGATTTAGAAGAGTTTCAGAATCTTTCAAGTAAGAAATATTTACTCAACTTCATAGATAATTACTTGATAAATGAAACAATACAGTAAGATAATATAGATTTTTTATCTCCATTTATGTTAGTATTTAATCACTGTATATCTAGTAATAACGCACCTCTAGTGTGTCTTAGGAACTAGATTGTATGAAAATGGATATTTGTACGTATGTTAAAAAAAGAAGCAGTTTTGTACCCACACCCGAAGGATCGACGTAACTTCAAAAAACTCAAGTGAATCGATGATAGATAATTACTTTTATTAAAATCATTAATGTTTGATAATTTTAGATATATCATTTTTTTGAAGATAGTTATCTTGAACTAAGTATTTAATATTTTGCTTATTGAGCATAGGAAAATATTTCTGTAAAGCTTCTGCTCTGCATATATTATATGAAGTTAGAATTTCACGTTCAAAATTATTTATAGGTGCAGTTATTGCGATAGGTCTTAGCTTGCTTTCAATAAATGTATCAAAGCTTTTGCTACCTTTATTTTTGATTTTATATATTTGGATTTGTATCTTATCGTCTCCAATAGGGAACATCTTGAAAAGTCTTGCTCTATACTGGTTCTGTTCTACTAATTTTTTAATTGTCTTGTATTCTGGTAGTGACTTGTAGTGCTGAAGTCTATTTAGTGTTCGTAAGACCCATTCTTGAGACATTTGATGTACAAGTTTGTTCTTCCCACTCCATCCTAGTCTAGATGTATTCCACTTACTTTCAGCAACCAATACTTCTTTTATGACACCGTTCTTCTTTTTGAAGTAAAGACCGTCTATACCATTTCTTCCAATCTCACCCTCAATACGTATCCATCCTGTATTAGTATAGAACTTGTGCATCACACATTCAGATGAATACCCATTGACAATATTGAGACGACCCTGTATCTGGTTTGCTGTTATAGTTATTTCATTATTTGCAGAAATGATGGTGAGATTAATAATGAGGATGAGAAGGATTTGTTTCATTCTGTATGGTAGCATCTTAGGATTAGAGAATACATATGTCATATAGTCTACTAGGCATTCTGAAAGAAAATATATTTTCAGAATGCCCTTATCATCATTTCACATTTTGATATGATTTGGTATTATAAAGAAATAAGTTCTTTTAGAAATAAAAAAGGGAAATAAATGATTAAAGATGAACTCTATGCATTAAGTAGCATTAAGGGGGTTGGTCCTAAGGCAGTAGCAGCAGTGATCAAGAATCTTGAATCTTCCTCAGTTAAAACAATTAGAGAGATAGATATAGATACTTTACTTGAAGATAAGAATTTAAGTCGGTATAGAAAAGTGCTTCAAGAAAATCTACCTTGGCATACCTTTGAAAGATATATTGAAAATGCACAAAGAGAGATAGATGATATTGAGAACAAGGGCATTGATATTGTTAGTATCTACGATAAAGACTATCCCTCATTATTAAAAATGACTCAAGATGCTCCTCTGTTCCTGTATTGTAAAGGAAACCTACCTTTACTACACAGTATGAATAATATAGCAGTTGTTGGAACAAGAAAGAATACAGCACATGGACAGCTGATCACTGAAAAGAGTGTACAGTTTATGTGTGAGAATAATTATACGATTGTGAGTGGTTTGGCTCTAGGTATAGATGCAATTGCTCATCAGGCAACACTGGATTCAGGTGGTAAAACGATTTCTGTTTTAGTTGATGTGGATAATGTACAACCATCTAGTAATAGACAGCTTGCAGATGACATATTAGAGAATGATGGGTTACTTGTTGCAGAGATGCCACCAGGTATTAGAATTATTCCTTCTATGTTTGCAAAGAGAGATAGGATACAAAGTGGATTATCTCTTGCTGTTTTTCCTATTGAAACCAATATTGACGGTGGAACTATGCATGCAGTCAATGCGGCAATAAAAGAAAATCGTTTAGTATATGTTCCTGATGTAAATAAAAGTGGCTATACCGATACTGATATTCCACAACTGGGCGGTATTCGTTATCTTATAGATGAACAAAAGGCTATTCCCTATACAAAAAATACGTACAAGGATATTCTAACTACCCTTGAACTAAAGAGAAACGAGTTATTGCATCCCAAGACAGAACCGAAACAAGGAAGTCTATTGTGATCAAGTGCATTATCTTTGATTTTGACCTTACACTATTTGACTCTTTGTCTCTTGATGGATTACGTTCAAGAAGAGAGTGGAATATTGTATATGAAAAATTAAAAGAGTGTAGTTTTTATCCTGGTGTGAAAGAAACTTTGCATTTATTAAAAGAGCTAGGAATTAAAACGGCTATAGCAACGAATGCACCAGAAACTTATGTTAAAAAAGCATTAGATTATCATGGAATAGAAGTTGATTTTATTGTGGCTTATCACGATGTGGTTAAGCATAAACCTGATCCCGAAGTCATACGTAAAATTTTAATAAAATTTGCACTATCTAATAAAAATATAGCGTATATCGGGGATAATGATATAGACTATCAGACAGCACATAATATTAAAGCTAAATTCTATGGTGTAGAGTGGGGTGAGTTCTCTGCCAATGATGTTGTTCATCTTAACTATAGTAATTTAATTGATGTGGTACTGAATGGGCTTATACCAGAAATAAGACAAGTAGAAGAAACTGAAGAAGAGGTTGTAAGTAGTTATGTTAGTGAAAATCTAATGTTCAATGATGAAAACAAATATTTTTTAGGCTATTACAAAGACCCAATAAAAGAAAAGATTTTTGGTTTTAAAAATAATAAAGCAAAAGAAGTACAGCAGTGGAATAGTGTTATCGCTGATAACCTTGGGTTGTTGCCTAAAATAGATTATATTATTAGAGCTTTAGGACATGATGAAATCGCACTTAAAGAAACAGCTTTAGATACAACGGGAAAGCTTATATCAGAGCTTACTTCATCAAAATATATACCAGAATTATTGATTAAAAACTCTGAAACAAAAAAATCTACAACAATGAATGCAAAAGAGAGAAAAGAAGAAATAAGCGGTAAGTATTCAATTAATCAGATGAATCAAGCATTTGGAAAACTTCAGAGTGAAAAAAATACTATTCTTATCATTGATGATGTATATACAACAGGTGCTACAATGCACGAAATTACTAGAGCTTTACGTGTAGAGTTTCCGTCTGTAAAAATTTATATCTTCTCTCTTGTTCAAACAAAAGGCTTTTCTGATACTCCTGAAATGAAACATCATAATGACAAACTGTTTAGAATGCTTGAATATGCAGATTCTAAGATTGAGAAACAACTACTTCCCTTTACTCAGACAACTCATGTATCAAAGAGCTTTTCAGCCAATTACTCTTTTACAAATCACAACTTCATTATCCAAAACTTATTTGACTATTCAATTAAGTCTGATCCTCAAAAGAGCACATATTTACCAGCAATATACATCTTGAAAAATATGTTACAGCGTGGAAAGCCGACACTTTTATCAAAGTATCTTCACGAGCATATTGGTAAAATTCATGAAGATCCAAATTTTAAAAAAGCCAATGCACTTATAGATAAAAAACCATTAACATGGAAACGTATTATTAGAGGTGATGACAAAGGAAACTATAATCCAGCAAAGAAGTTTTATGATGAACTTATTCCTAAATATTTTGGTGAGTATTCCTTTGTTAAGAACCTAATTATTCCAGAGATTTCAATTTTTGAGATTACAAAAGTGTATGTTAAAGACCTATACGAACAGCAGGTAGACTTCTATTTACCTCAAGCATCACTTATCATAGAAATTGATGGTGCACAGCATCTATCAAGTGTGGGGAAAGATAGGCAACGTGATCTACATACTTCTAAGTATGGTATTGAAACAATTAGAATCACAACAAAGGAACTAGAAGCTGAGGATGAGTCTTTCTTGTTTAAAATATCTCAAATTAAGTCACGTATCAAACAAATGCTTGAACTTGGACTATTACGACAGAAAAAAGATCCAACAGTGATTACACTGCAAGACTACCAAGCTTCGTCTGTCTTGGATATAGATATTACCAGTCCTATGTTACGATCTAGTGCTGTAATGCGTATGCAGCTTTTACTATTAGAATTGTTAGAAAATGACAGTTTATCGTTTGAACGTGAATGGCTGTTTGAAATAAAAGAACATGATGTTAAAGATTTTGCCGAAATTGCTATAGAGGATACACTCTTATGGTTGCATAATATATTAAACTTGCATGGTATTGATTTAGAAAAACCGAGTTATACTGTAACATATGTTGCTCTAGAAGATGACTTCTCAGATACTTCTAGCATCATCAAAATAGACTTTAGTCTCTTGCAAAGATTTACAGATGAGTTCCAGGATAATAGTGAAGTCATTTATGTCAGAACACATTATTTAGATGAATATAAATACTATGAGCCAAGTAAATCAACAGATATGCAAGAAGTCTCATACAAACCGTATGACTTCTTTACCATGTCTACACTAGAAGCTATAAACTATAAATTAAGTCTAGATGGTGAAGGTTCAGACAAGCTAAGCTTACTATTTTTGTTGGAAAACATTTTCCTACAGAATATAGATAATGTTGACTTTAGAGAAGGACAGCTAGGTATTATTACTAATGCCCTAATGAGAAATGATACTGTTGGCTTACTCCCAACAGGTAGTGGAAAATCTGTGTGTTATCAGTTGGCAGCAATACTACAGCCTGCAATTAGCTTTGTGGTTTGTCCAATTAAATCATTGATGTATGATCAGAAAGCAGACTTAGACGAGATCTTCTTTTCTCGAACAAACTATATCACGAGTGATTTACGTGCTGATGAAAAAACAACCATACAAAGAGAGTTTGCAGAAGGGAAATACTTTTTCATTTTTGTTTCTCCAGAACGGTTCCAGAATAAAGCATTTAGAGAAGATTTTAGTTCTATTAATCAAGAAAAAGCATTTGCCTATGCTGTCATTGATGAAGTACACTGTCTCTCAGAGTGGGGTCATGACTTTAGGACCTCATATCTCAACCTCTCTAAAGCTATAGAGAAACTATCACCTGATGCTTCATATATTGGATTAACTGCAACGGCATCAGTGAATGTATTACGTGATATACAGAATGAATTTAATATTGAAGACATGGATGTTAAAACTCCACTAAACTATACAAGAGAAGAATTGAAATTTAATGTCCTTAATGATTCGGGGAATAAGGAAGAAGTATTAAAAAATCAACTAATAGCACTAAATAATAGGTGGGATATATTTGAGCCTAAAGGTAAAGATAGCCGATGTGGTATTATCTTTACACCGCATGTTAATGGTGCAAGAGGTTGCCATACTTTATCTAACAAGTTAAGTAGTGCATTAGGTATAGATGTTAAGTATTACTCAGGAAGTGTGCCTAAGATTAATCGTCAGGCAGTTATGAAAGAAAAAGACTTTGATATATATAAGCGATCTGTTCAAGATGGCTTCAAAAATAATGAGTTTACTTTATTGGCAGCAACAAAAGCTTTTGGTATGGGTGTAAATAAAGGTAATATCTTTTATACAATACATTACGGTTTACCGAGTTCTATGGAATCCTTGTATCAAGAGGCAGGTAGAGCAGGTAGAGATAAGAGCAAGTTTGTTGATGAAAAAGCAGAATGCCTTGTCCTCTTGACAGCAGAAAAAGATGAAAGAGTATTAGAGTCTCTATGGGAGCCAACCGTTACACTAGATGAACTTAAAGAAATTAGTAAATCTACACAACGAAATGGTGATATTAATACCAACTTGTTTATGTTTACAAATAGCCTTGATACCATCAATAATGAATTCTCATTAATGAAAGCTCTATATGAGCAATACTATTCTCCTGATAGGCTAAACCAACTTGTCCTTAGTAGTAATCTTAATTTCACTAAGGCAAAAGTTGAAAAAGCAATATACAGGTTGAGCCAATTAGGTATTGTAGAAGATTGGACTATAGCAGACTTTTTCAAAGGAAAATTTGAAGTTGAGTTTAGAAAGCATAATGATGAAGATGTCCTTGCAATGATGAATCAGACAATACAAAAATATGACAAAAACTTCTCAATTGAGAACTTGAAGAAAGAAGGCTCTAAGCACTATGACTTTATTTTTTCTAAATCAGATAGGTTCTCTAAGATTGAAACTTATTTCATTGTTCTATTGCTATGGTCGTATGAACACTTTGCCTATAATAGAAGACAGTCTCTAAAAAATGTGTATGATAACTGTAGTAGTTTAGCTAAAGGTGATATTACTGAGAAAGATTTCAAGCAGACTTTAGAAAACTATTTTAAATTTAATGAGTCTAGTTACGTGCTACAGCATATAGCTGATAATCCTAATGATTCAGAAAAATGGTTTGAAGTATTTTGTAAAGTGATAGATGGTGATATACAAGATGAGCTAATAGATAAAGCGAAGCAGATTCAGATGAAAGATCAACTAAGTAGGTTTTTGGAAAGTTACATGCAAAATACGGGGTTGAATTTTATAAGTGGTATATTGAGACTTTTGCTCAATGACTATGATGATCCCGATGGACAGGCTCGTTTTGAAGGTGCATTGAAAAAGATTAAAACGTATGATGCAAGTATAAGAGATAAACTATTCGATGCATTAATAAGGATAGCTGAGCACTTTACTATGAATCAGAAAAATTTATTGGTACGATCTATTGATAATATATTTGATGATAGTACATTATTGTATAAATTTTCTACGACTATTGAAGATGAATATTCTATGAGTGTGATTTTAATGGGACAGGTAAGAAGACTAGAAAAAGTAAATCAACAAATAAAGGAGATTTCATGGGAAATAAAGTAGGTAATTTAAGCGATGTTATTACTAAGCTTGAAACACAAACCGAAGATATTGGGAATTTTGCAAAGGTTCTTAACGAGATAGGTCAAATTAGTAAAGAAGCTGAGAAATTAGATAAGAAAGTTAGTGAAAATATGCAAACCTATATTACTACTTCCGAGATGATTAAAAAAAGTGCTGGGCAACTAGATAATAGGTTAGATGCATTAGAAAAAATGTTTGCAAAAGGTGTAGATGAACTATATAAAGATAATAAGAATTATCATAAAGAGCTAGATGATTCTATACGAGTTAGATTGGAAAAGATAAAAATTGATATTGAGCTGAGTGTAAAAACTCAAATAAATGAGATTGATAAGAAGTTGACTTTAGTTTTAGAAGAATATGAAAAAGATAGGAATAGAGGGGTTTTTGCTAGGTTTTTCAATACATGATATAAGGGGATAACAAATGGGTGATGCACAAGATATGTATGAACATGCAATGAGAGAAACGGGTATTGATGACCCAGCTGAAGCTTTAGACTCTTTAATAAGTGGTTATGGTAGAGAAGAAAGTTATCAATCTGATTATGACGAATCCAATGAATATGATGAAATAGAATATGATATAGGCGATACTGTTAGACTGTATTCAGGTGGTCCGCTAATGACAATTAAAGAAGTACGTAAAGAAACATATTTATGCAGATGGTTTAATAAAAATGATGACTTAAATAGTTCAGAATTTCATAAAGACGAAATTTATTATGATAGTGAACCTCAATCAGATAATAATTCTAGTCCTAAAAATACCAATGTTAATGTAACTTCAATACCTGAATTGGATATTAGTGTAGATGAAATACCTTTTTGACGTATATCAAATGTATGCCATTAAAACAAATCAAGAGGTTAATGTAATGTTCCTCTCATCAATAGTCCAATAACATGCAGTCATATTGAGTGGGGTAATATAGAAGCTTAGGGAATGATTGGGTTTGTGTATATTGAAACGAGGGTGAACTGTATTATTGGGGAATAGAATAGGGCAATCAATAGAGTTTCAAAAATTGATTTGGTGCCGTATTTGTGCCAGTAGATTGACACTTTTTTAGTGTTTTTAGGATTTCTTGTGTGTAGAAGTGCCTATATACGTGTGTTTTGTTTAAAAAATAGCGTCTAATGCATAATCGTAATAAACCCTAATTTTCATTTTTGATCCTTTAATGCAATCATACTCATAAATCTTCCAGAACAGCCTTTTTCTTTGCGATAAGAGAAAAATCGATTTGTATCACAAGAAGTACAAATATTTGACATTTCGATATTTTGCTCTTGTAGACCAGCTTTGAGTAATTGTTTTTTATTTATGTAGGGTAAGTCTAGCATATATTTAGTATTAATTTGTGTGTAGCTTTGTGGTATATGAAAAAAGTGTTTTGCTACATCTTCTCCTACTTCATAGCAACATTTTCCTATTGATGGTGCTATACCTGCAATGATATCATTTGGATTTGAACCAAAAGTATCTTCCATGCGTTGGACAGTCTTTTTAGTTATTTCTGCTTTTGTACCCTTCCACCCTGCATGTATTGCAGCAATGGCATGGTTCTTTTTATCATAAAGTAGTATCGGTACACAATCAGCCGTCAATATACTTAATACAACATTTGGTAGATTTGTAATGAGTGCATCACAGGCTTTTATGGCATCGCCAATGCTTTCCCATCCTTTTGTTTCTTCTTCTATGATGTGTTGAATATTATCACTATGTGTTTGGTTTGCCACAATAAAATGTAATTTGGCATTTGTATATAGTTGATTTGCTAAGTTTTTCCTATTTTGAATAATGCTTTCTTCATCTTCACCTGTATGTAAGGCCAGACTAAATGAATAGGGTAAAGTACTTGATTTTGTACTCACCACATGCATGAGGTGAGGGTAGTCTTTAAAATGTTTAAATCTATAAAAATCAAGCATGAAACTCCTTAGAGGCTTTTAGATATAATACCAAAAATTAAGAGGAATTTTCATGGAATCATGGTTTGATTTTGATAAACATATTTTTAAACACTTCTCATATATCCTTATGTTCCAAGTTGTTCCACTTTTTGTACTCTCATCCTATCTCATCAATGAAATAAATCCTCATCTTTTTCAGAAACAAATGGTTTATTATTTTATTGCATCTGTGGCTTTTGCTGTGTCGGCTTTTATACCATGGCGACAGATAATATGGTGGTTTGTACCACTATTTTATTTGGGAAATCTTGGACTATTGATAGCTGTAGAGTTTATAGGTAAGTCTATACTTGGGGCACAGAGATGGATAGAGATCCCTGGTTTAGGTGTGACTATACAACCCTCAGAATTTATTAAAGTATCGG
>Ga0256824_10000051_pt1 | contig 36516 bp, 30 predicted proteins | sample CV67metaG_FD_191570 | JGI IMG/M metagenome (GOLD analysis project Ga0256824, IMG submission 191570) | Hydrothermal vent microbial communities from East Pacific Rise, Pacific Ocean - CV67 | ecosystem: Environmental > Aquatic > Marine > Hydrothermal vents | place: Pacific Ocean: East Pacific Rise...
AATCACAAAATTATCCGAAGAAATTACCTCTCCACTTAAAAATTCAGACTGATATGAAAGTGCTATTTTTTTATCATCTTCATAAATAATACCCATATAAACTTTTACTGCATTCATCGGTAATACCTCATATTAAATGTCTGTACTATAGCATGAAAGAATCTATACAATGAAGATAATCCACAGATTGTGAACTATTTTATCACAGCTTTTACATCTCTTTTCTGTATATAATTATCTTGTAGCAATGTAGATATTTCACTATTTTCTAAAACTTTAAAATATTTATGTAGCTGTTTTTCCCTGCAATCATTGTATGCTTTAACCATCCTAGTCTCAAAGCTATTCTTAGGCTTGTTTATATCAATAGGTGCTAATTGAGTATCTTTTATCTCATCAAAGGCTTTTAAGCCCTTGTTTTTAATCTTATAGATACTAATTTGAATTCTATTATTGTCTTTTGGCTTTAATCTAAACAGTCTAGCTCTATATTGATTACTCTCAATAAACCGTTTAAGTGTTAGGTAGGTTTTTGATGGCATCTTTCTAATGAGTTTATTCATAGTTTGGAGTACCCATTCTTGAGACATTTGTTTTACTGCTTTATTCTTGCCACTTCTTCCTAGTCTTGAAGTATTCCATTTACTCTCTGCAACAAGTACATCTTTAATGACACCATTTTTCTTTTTATAATAGAGTCCATCAATACCATTGCGTCCAATTTCGCCCTCTACCTGCACCCAACCACTTTGAGTATAGAACTGGTGCATTACACATTCTGCACTTGCACCATTTATAATGTTTAATCGTCCTTGTATTTTGCTGTCTTTGGGAAGCTCTCTTGAAAAAGAAAATGTCAAAAGAAGAAATACAATAAATAACTGCCTCATATCTATGATCCCCATCTTCCAATTTCATTACTTCTCCTAAAAGCTTCCTCATCATCAAAACTATTTGCACTCTTATCATGCCAATTTTTTAGTTTAAGCCATTCAGGATCTTTATGGTATTTTTCAATCACTTGTTGTCTAAGATCTATTTTTTTAATGTTGGAAATATCCATTTCTTCAATTTTAAATAGTTCATTTTCCAAGTCATTGTTACTAGAGTATTCATCTTTAAACTTTTGGATATTAGACATATTCTATTCCTATTTTAAGATTACAAGCCATACAATAATACCTAGAAGTACTACAACAATACTAATGAGAGTCCATAATGTTTTTTGTTTCTTTGATTTTTCCGCTTGTAATATTTGATCACTCTTTATGCTTTCTTCTATCCTTAGTCCATAATGTTCTACTTTTTCTAAAAGTATATCAACATGATTTATTCTATTTTTATAAGCATCTTGCATATGATATCCAATAGTTGTTTCCATAGTTAAGATATTGTCTGCTTTTGACTTATGTATCTGAAGTACTAGTGATTCTATATTCTCACTTCTTGAGATTATACGATGGAATGCTCTATCACTTATTCGCGCAATACTATTCTCTGTATCTTTTAGCAGTTTATCTATTTTTGCATTCACCTTTTCATAGAGACGTTGACTTGTAGCCTCAACATAATCAAATACTTTCATACTACGATTTAACATACTCTCTTTGAGTATGGTTAGTGTATCTCCTATACTATTTAGCATAGTGGAGTATGCTTCTGTTACACTAAGATTGTGCATAGTAATTGCCTTACTGAATGCAGATGGGGTAGAGTATGTTTTATCTGCTACAGCATAAATAAAAGGTGTATCCATATCATGTCCTAATGCAGCACATACAGGTACATTACTTGTAGCAACTGCTTCAATGATATCTTCACTTGAAAACATATTCATAGCTTCGTCTTCTCTTCCGCCTCTATACAAAACAACGATATCATAGTCTTTATTGTTTTTTATCTGATAACTGATGTCCTGTGAGCTTGTACAGTTTACTACTGTAACTCGTTCTTTATCAATATTGAGGTTTGAATGAAGATCATCATATATATCAGAAAACTTAGAGGTTAATGCAAGAATGGAAGTGACTAGCTTAGGTAGCTCTTTCTTTACTCTTTTTTCATACCCATGGTCTTTCGTAAATTTTTCTAATCTTCTTCTTAACAATTCTCTCTCAGAAACTCCAGTCTCTTTTATAGACTTCACGGTAATAGTTATTGCCCCAAAACTTGACACTGCTAACGAATCAATCTCTACATCATATTTGGCATTATGCTCTTGGGTACCATTTTGCTTTAGATGCTGCATAATAATACTGTTTGAGATTTTTAACTGAACAGTATAATTTTTACTGTTTGATTTTGTAGTACCCGTATAGAAAGAATATTGCCATTTATCATTTGTTGACAATTGCTTATCAATGGATATATTTGTCAGCGTTAAGCCATGAAATAGAGTAAGTTTATCTTCAATTACTGTTGTGACTTTTTCATAAAGCTGTTTAAGTGAGAATGTACTAGGAGCTGATGCTGTCATAAAGATTTAATTCTTTTTCTCAAATGTCTTTTTCAAATATTCTTTCAAATTTTCGGCTAACTTTCTTGCCTCATCACGCAATTCAACCACCTTAGACAAATCAATATTATCATTCTTGGTCATTTCTTCAAGTAGATTTTTAATCTCTTGCAGTCTTTCTTCTTGTACTTGATATTCTTGTGTTGTTTCAATTAACATACTGCTACCTATTTTCCATATTTCTTACGCCATCTTTTACAAACTGATTTGTTATAAGATGAACCACCTCTTAAGCATTCACATGCCTCTCCATCATGGTCTCTATCTAAAGACTTATAGCCATGTCCTTTTTTTTCAAAAAATCGTTGAGCTTGTTTATGGTCTTTAAATTGGCTGCATGTTGTGCGTGCTTGAATACTAAGTGTTATTCCCGCCATTAGTGCTATTGTAAGTAAGATTTTATTCATTATAATGCCTTTTAAATTTTAAACTATTATATCGCGAGATACTAAAAGTATTTTTCACTTGTTTAAAGGTAAACTAGATATTTAATATTTTTAATGTATTTTATTGAAACGAACATCTTGTCTAAATTTTGTAGCAATGCTTATTAAAATGTAGCATAGTTTATTAAAAATGACATGAACTAAATTATACATTTTCCAACGCTCTTACTTGTTCGGCAAGATCATCATACTCAGCTAAAAAAATATCGATTGCTCTAGTAAAAACAAATTTTTCAGTATCTAGTTTTCGTATAAGACCAAATGACTCAAGTTTATTTACAAATCTTGTTTCTAATTTATTACTCTCTGCAAATTTAGAAAATTGTACACTTTCAGAAATATATCTATTAATAAGGTCTAAAGAAAATTCTTCATTCTGTATTGCTACAATTGGATCAACTCCTCCTTTACTTAACTCATACATTAGTATAGCTACAACGGTAAGTATCTCCCTTGTTTGCTTCATCCCTCCTATAGGGTTTACACAGTAGAAAACCTCTTCTTTATGCTGCAGTTCTATACTGAAACTATTTAAGAAGAAAGAATCATACCAAGCATGATATTTAATAAGTGTTTCATACTCATTTTTTCCTATAGGAATAAATTCACCTTTTAATAATTTTTCAACAATCACTTTATGAGTATTGTTAGGTTTTTCTGGGTATTCAAATTCCATTATTGTTTCTCCTGTAAAATATTTTTAACATTTGCGATGGGTATGTTTAAGTTGCAGATGTCAAAAGTAATTATTTCACGATTTTCAGTATATGTAATTTCTAATTCATCCAAAAGAGATAGAGCAATACAATAGTTTTCATAACTTAACTCTTTATACTCTTTCATTTCTATATAAATCCATTTAAAGATATTATCTATAGGCAAAATATTTTCTATTTTGTTCATATATTTATTCCTATCAAAATGATAGTAACTGAGCGTTTCTCTAATTTTTTGTATTTCATGCTCACTTGGAATAGTAACTATTTCATCTTCTTGTATAAGAACCTCAAAATCATCAATGCTTTCAAAGAAAAATTCTTTTGAGTGGACTTTTATTAGTGTTCTATTGCATATTCCTTTTGGAGTAAGTTCATGCTTACTCTCTAGCCAGCTTATTGCACCACTTAAAGTAGAATTTGATTTTTTGATTTTTTTCAAAGTAAAAAGTTCACTTAATGTTTGCTTTCCAAACAATTCAGTATTTTTATGCACATCATTGGCTTGAAGTCTAAGCCTTCTCATAATAATTTCCATATTTCGATCAAAACTATTACTTTTTTGCATGGCAAGAGAACTTATATTCCTTATGAGGGGGAGAATAGTATCATTTCTATCTTCTACAATTTCATTAAGTGGCTGAACATATTCTTTGATAATATTACTTGCATAATCAAAGCGTTCTCGTGCACTCATCTGTTTAGAGTTCTCTTTAAGCTCCAATGTTTCCTGTAACAACCTTGATATACTACCATCTAAGATATCAGAGAAATCCCTTAGTTCAGAAATGAGTTGGTCAGCATATCTTATGGTATCATTGGTCTCTGTCGATCTCAGAAGTTTATCATAAAGCTTGGAAAGAGAATAATGAAATTTTTTTACAGATTCTGGAGAAGATAAAGCAAATTCATTGTTACTAAAAGAAATAAAATTAACAACACGTTTATCAATTTCATACAGTTCATCAATTTCACGAGCAATTTTTAATTTTAAAAGAGTTGCAATAGGTACGTCATCTCTTAGAGCTAAAGTTTCTAATTGTTCTGCTGTAATAAAACTTTCACCCTCTTTGTTAACTATGCGAACAACATCACTCATGAATCTAAAATATTTACAAACAAAGTTGGGTATACTAGCACTATTCTTACTCATTATCATACCCTTCTTGTTCTAAGTATACATTTTCTTCATGTAAGAAATCAAGTACTTTTTTTACTTTTTTATCTTTTTGGGATAGGTTTAAGAGTAGTTTTGAAGCTTTTTGGCTACTTGTTATATCTGTACCAGTTTCACTTGCACTCTGAAAATAGTTATTTGGCACATAAAGGATTGCATCACTAAATTCTTTAGCAATAGTCGCGTATTCATTTAACCCAACATAATCTAAGTCGCCCAGATGCATAACCTCCTTAGCCTGTATCCTTTGAAGAAGTGTCTTCCCTATTCTTCCTACAACAAAAATAAGAAGCCAACCTTCATCAATTAAATGTTTATTTATCATAAAGCTTTCTAAGTTTTCCATAAAACATAGTTTTTGAGTGATAAGTTTGTTGAGCTGTTTCCCCACAGCATCCTTACTGGTGTCATAAAAGTGTTCATCATTCAAGGAATATTTACATCTACCTCTAGTAAAAACTAACCTATAAGAGTCTCTATTTTTTGATTTTGAGTTTCGTGTCATTTTAATATTGTTATATCTATCTCCACGATTCACATCCTTTTCAAGCACAGGACATTTATAGGAAAGATAATTTGTTATTACATTATATTTTTCAACCTCCCATATCCAACCAGCACCTTTCCTTTTTTTTATAATAGCATTTGCATTAATAAGATTTTTAAAGGTTTCACTTTTTTTGAGCGAGGAGCTAATAGAAGAGTCCGTCAATATTTTTTCTTGACTAAATTTTTTTAAAAGTTGACAAATAGGAGAAAGTATAGTTGAATCACTCATAAATTACCTTTCCATTTTCTTCTAAATCTTTCTCTTTCCATGTTGATGTACTATTACTTAAATACGACTTACCATTAATATCCTCTATTCGGTAAACTTTTTCAAATTCATGAGATACTTGCGGACTTGCACTGATTGGGAGGAGGTTCAGCTCTTTAAAAAAAGTTAAAAGTTGAGCTTGATTTATATAGTCAATATCAGCAACTTCATCAATTAGAAAAGGAATAGTATCTTCTCGATTTATCATTTCTCTCATTAGTATAAGAAGTAACATGACATGTAGCATTCGTTCAGTACCATTAGACTGCTTACTACTTTCTTTGATATTATTTTTTTCTCTTTCAATATCGATATTAAACAAATCTGATATTTTGACAACTTTATCTTTTCTTAGATATTCTCCGAAAAAATCATCACTATTTGGAAGATCTTCATATCTATCATCAAATGAAAAGAATAGATCAGTATCTTCGCCATTAATGCTTTTTAAAATAGCAACTTGATCTTCATTTATTATGGAGTTAATTTTTACATTAGATAAATCTGATATTTTATAGTGAGATATAGTTCTGTTTATTCTATTAACATAGGTTTTGATAGTTTCTACTTCAGCCAAAAATCTTTTAATACGTTGAAAAAATATATGACACCCTGCTTTAACCATATCACCAAATTCTTCCTCTCTTACATCAAGCCCATAACACTTTTCATCAAGGATTGAGATAAAGTCATCTGGCGTATCTTTATCAACACCTATTACCCCTCTTAATTCATTTTTTGCTAATTCAAGTGACTGCTCAAAATCAAATAGCGTAGATTCAACCAATGTAACTGCTTCTGTTAATAGAGAGGAATCACTTCTAATTTTTTCAATAACTTTATTTCTCTCAAAATCTTTTACCGTTACATTTTCCATTTCAGCAAATTTACACGCCATGGAAAAATATGTTTTAAATTGAAATATTTCATCCCCGTTTGTTCTTAGCTCACTAATAATAATTTTAGCTTCCTCAATATCCTTAAATAGTAATTTGGTTTGATCCTCCTGTTTTTGGATTATATCTAAGATATAATCTTTATTTTTCTTTTCTTTTTCGATAAGTTCATTGAGTGTTAAAATTTGCTCTTGATATAAATAAATATTCTTAACTTCTTCTAATTTATTTTTTGCCTTATCAACTTTTTTATCTGATTCTTCATATTCTTTTTTTAAAGTGTCTTTCTCGACTATTCGCTTAAGCATCTCTGTTAGTGTTTCTATCTCAGAAACGAGTTCCTGTACTTCCTGTTCCTTTTCCTCTTTCGTAGGAACTTCTACAGGGTCTATTTCGCTAATATCTATGTCAACACCATTATAGGAAAAGCTTTTTGTGGAGAAAGATGAAGCAGATTTAAGTATTTTATCTTTACTTAAAGTTTTAACCTCCTCAGAAAGTAATGCATTCGTAATTGCTATATCTTCTTTAGAGGTGGAAATATTCATCAATAAAAGATTCTCATTATTATTAATATAGTTTTCAGCGTATTGTTTGCTCTTATTTACTTTAAAAAGTTTTATTTCTATTTCTTCTTTAGATTTTACATTTTGAAGATTTTGTAATATTTTATTTAATTTTTCTCTCTCTGTTGTAGCATTTAATATCTCTTGTTTCAGCCAAATTTCTTCCCCATAACTCTCCGCTTCTTTAAGGTTTTTTAAACTTTGTGATAACAAGGTTTCTTTTGTGGCGATTAGTTTTATACACTCAAGATGCTTTGTGTTTTTTATATCTTTGTTTTCTTCTATTTTTATAAGTTCATTATTTTTGGACTCAATGTCGTTGGAAAACTGAGAACTCTCTTTTTCAATATTTTGTAAAACTTGATCAAAATTAATTAATTCATATTTTATGAGCTCTACTTTAAGTTTCACTCTTGATGCTTCATAAATATTTCTTTTATCTTTGATGAAATCAAGTCGTTCTTTAACTTTTTTTAACCCTTCAATCTCTCTCTTTTCTCTTTCCCATTTAGTTCTTTCACTATGCCCAATTTCATTACCAAAATCAATTTTTTCATCTTTCAACCCTAGCACTACAAGGATCCCATTTTTCAATATATTATCATCATTCTTACCTATATTAAATAAGTGTTTGTATAGCTCCGAAAAACGTTTACTGTTGATATTTTTCTCTAGCCGTAAAAAGCCAACTTCTCCTTTTTTTGAAGTAATAGTTTTTGCTAAAATCTCCGTAACGTCTCTTAGTGGTGTCCCAATTCCAGTTTGTGGATTTTCTAATACTTCGTGAAAAGATAATACCTCTCCATTTTTAATGAGAAATTCTTCTTTAAATCTCCTTTTTACAAAGTAATATTTAATAGTGTCATCATCACGTTTTAGAAGCATATAAAAGTAACCTTGCTTCTCATCAAAGCCTTCAAAAACGATATAACTCTTTTCTGGTTTATTAAAATAAAAATGTAAGGATTCTTTTAGTTGATAATCTGGATGATTTGCTTTTTTTCTATCCACTACAAAAAGAAAAAGCAAAGTCCACAAAAGTGAGGTTTTTCCTCGATTATTTCTACCTGCAAGCTGAATAGAATTTGCATCTAGTAATAGATTCGCTGTTGAAAAATTGCCTGAATTTATCATTCGTATATTATTTAGTTTCACCTATTTAGCCTTTTGATATTTAAGGGGGATATATTTTTTGACTGTGTTGTAACTCATTTTTGCTTTTTTTGAAACAGAATATATGGTAATTCTTTCTTGATTTTTCTCCATCTTATTGATAATAGAATCAACTTTTAATTTACTATTTTTAACTTTACTATCAGATGCTATTTTTGTTGCAAACTTTTTGCTTGAAGTTAGTTCAATTCGTTTAACATTTTGAAATAATTTTAAAGCCTTTTGGAATTCAGAAGATTCTTTGCAATCATCCACTTCTTTTTCTAATAGCCTTAATATTTTTAAGAATTCAAGTATTTCATCTCTCTTAAAATCAAGTCTTAAAAATTCATTTGTTTTAATGTCTTCAATATTCATAGATAAACCCTTCTAAGCTAGTTTAAGATAATTTTTATTTCATTTCGTTTAACGAATTGAAATAAAATAAGATCTTTTATGTAAAGTATTTAGAAATTTTTTTTATTAAAGTAGTAATATTGCTACCTGCATTATTGCTATGCCTATGGGTGAGTACTTCAATATTTTTTTGTTTAATTATTTTATTCTCTTTCCAATCATCTCCCCATTGTGATATATGAGCAAAAAGAATCTCTTGTACTAGTTTTTTCTCATCAATGATAATACTCTTTTGATTTAATATCAATGTAGATTTTCGCCGTCCGAGTTCATCTTTTTCAATATCTATATAAAGAAAAGAAACCTTCCTTCCAAATAATTCTCCATTTACATCTATAATTACATATCGTCTTTTATTTTTTTTATCGTTATCTAAAAAAGAACTTGTATATTTTTTATCTTGATTTATAGGCATGAGATAGTTTTGGTTAGTTACAAAAAAATATTTTTTCAATTCAATTAAAATATCCTCATACCAAATATCTCCATCTGCTTCAATAACTCTAGGAGTTTGTTTATTCTCAAGTTTATATTTTATCGATTTTGCATTTGACTCTGAATTATTCATACTTTTGTCTCTAAAGGTCGCTTTTTTTTCTTTATCAATATGAATTATATGTATTCTGCCGCCTCTATCCTCTTCTTGCCCTCTTTTTAGTTGTCGTGAGTTATAAGTACTGTCTCCTACGCTATCTAAATTAATTCCTTCAGCAGTTACTATTATATCCGTATCGTTTGTACTAGCAGTTTCACTATCATCCACAATACCATCTGTATCACTATTTTCTTGAAATATATCATAGTCGGAATCTCTTTTATCAAATCTATCTTTTTTCTTTCTTGATTTGGGGTGTTCAAACTCAAATGAAAACTCATCTGTATCATCATTTATCAAATTTGAATGCAAAATATTTCTAATATAATATGTATTGGGGGCAATTCTTATATATTCAGCACCTATCTTAAGAAAACCTTCTTCTTTAGGTATTGTAGCCTTCACATATTCTTCATTCTGAATTTAATAACCTAATTGATTAAAATACTCTGAGTGTCTTGTGTCTCTAGAAAAATAAAACAACATTTTTATATCTACCATATGAGATTTACCATCGAGCTTCAAAAGATAGTCATCTAACCCTTCCCACTGACCTTGATATTCACATGACTTCACCATACTTTTAATTCCACTGGGATGAAGCAACCCATCAAATAGACTATTTGATGGTGACTTTGTATAAAAAGTTTGTATTAGAACCATACATGGTATGATAACTTTACTTCCATCTTTTGTATTATAGACTGCTAAGAATTCATCATATATATCTTTCGTTTCATCAGTATAATTAAAAAGTTTTTTATAGAAACCATATTTTTTATGTAGTTCTTTTAAGGTTAAATACACAGTAGCTTTCTCTAGATTAACATTAAATTCTTTTGTATAATTATATTTTTTATCTAGTGTGTCTTCCCATGGTTTGGTTAAGCTACTCCCCGTATTTATATTAAATAGATGTCCAAGAAATATTGAGGATAAAGCATCCCATGCATAGACATAACTATATATATCTTTTGATGTAATATGGGTAAAATATATTTTTATGGCATATGCATTTTTTAAGTTTTCAACATTAGCTCTGAAAGGTGAAGATATAAATGCTATAACAAAATCAGCATTTAATAATTTAGGTATAGACTCTTCTAATTCTTCAAAATAATGTTGATATATTTTTATCATGTATTATCTTTTCTTTAGATTGTACAATAATCTTTGAATTTATCAAATATACTCTGATTGTTTACAGATAGTACAATAGACATTAATAATTTATTAAAAGAAGATATTATAAAATCTGCTACACAAAATAATGTATATCCTACATAAGCCATTTAATATATACTAAAAAAACTTATATCCTCTCCAATGCCCCAATAACTCTACCAAGCACAAAAGACTCCTCAATAGGAGCCTCCTGAATAGCCATAATAGGGTTATCTGATATCATGTCTATATTTCCATTGGCATTAATGGAAAGTCTCTTAATGTGGATGTTTCCGCCTACATTTATAACAAAAATACTTCCACTGGCAATCTCTGTCTTGTTTCTGTCTACAAGAATGATGGAACCATCTTTCAGTGTCGGCTCCATTGACTCCCCCGTCACCGTAATAGCATCTATCTTGTCTTTTTTTGAGATATTCAATAGTCTTGCATAGGCAGGGTCAATAGAGAGGTATGTATAGTTTTCATCATCGTTAAATGCTCCACCACCAGCGGAAACAACTATATCGCCAAAAAGTTTAATTTGAATACCATGTTCAGAGTCAGTCTTTAGCATCTCTGTACTTTGTTCATAGAGCACCCAGTTGATACTAATACGATTTAGTGCGCAAAACTCCGTAATCTTTTGATAAGGTATAGATTTTCGTTGTTTTGAATTGGAATATTGTGTAGAGGTCATGCCGAGAGCCTTAGCAATGTCCTTGTCTAATACTTTTACTTTGTTTTCTCTCTCTATAATAATAGCTATTCTCTCCATAATTTTGGAAAAATCCATCACATAATCCTTTTTTTGATATAAAATCATACACAAAATAGGGATGTTTTCCTAATTTAATCCACTATATGTGTATTTATATATCTATTTAACCATTTTTAGGTAATAATCCTACAGAAGTTATGAATTCGTTCACATCTTCTTTGTGTGCTACTCCTTTCGTGTAGTATTGCATAAGAATATCAATTGTTTTTGGTTCACTATCCCCTATTGAATCAAATAACTCCTCATCTCCCATCTTTGCAGCTATTTTCATTGCTTTGATGGTGAGTACCTTCATTCCTAGTCTATCTTTCTCAACCCCCATAAGTTGTGCATCATACGCATTTTTTAGATATGCCAATTCTGTTGATAGACTTTCCGTACCAAATATCTTTTGTGCCTGGTCTTTAAACAGTGCCATTTCCCCTTTGTTATCTGAATCATCAAGAGTACACTCCTCATTGATGTCAATTGCTATTTTTGATAAGATTTCTTGCCATCCAAGTATTTCTTCAAACACTGTTTCAAGCCCTTCTACTCTTGCGTGGTTGTTATATCCTTTATTTTTTTCCTCTTGTATGTCGGCAGACTCTCTCTGAAAGTGTGCAAATGTGTTGTTGAGTTGGTGCGTTATACCTTCTGTAAAGAGCTTTCCTGTGATAAGGTATGGACACAAGGAACATTTATTCTCCCGCCCCTCTGGACACTTAACAGATGGACACAATCCGTGTATCATAGGTCGCCATGTACTAGGATGCTTATTCATTGCAATAGATGTTCCCTTATGTAGTACCTTACTACTGTCAGAAGTGGATGCCTTACGATATAGCGAGAACAGCTTATTCTCTTCCAGTGAAGAGGTGATAGCGTCATGTTCGTATGCTTCGGTAAGCTCACCTCTTAGAAGCTGTTTACTGCTCTCTACTAGCGTTTCTTTCTTTCCAAAAAATATCTTCTCTACAGCAGAACGTAGGGTTTTTTCTTTCTCTTCTCTCCTTAGTCTTATATAGATTCTCAATAGTATATTTGCATTCTGATGCCCTGTAAGTTCCATAACAGTTTTTATTCCTACGCCATTCTCCAAGTATCGTGTCGCACCTGTGACTCTTAAAGAGTGAATGTCATATGAAACCTTGATGTGCTTAGTAAACGTAATTGATTTTTCACTATTTAGCTCACTCACATCACTAAAGAATGGTTTTTCGTCTGTTCTCCATGCCACAATAGGATAATTAGTGTGTCCTTCTTTTTTTGCTTTCTCAATCACCTCAATTTGATACTGACACAAGACTCTCTTGTGGTAATCAAAGTGCGTAGAATTACTCATAGGTCTCAGTACATTTGGTGTCATCATCAGTGGTACAATATCTTCCCAAGGCGAGTTGTCATCATTATGATACTTCACTTTTTGCAAATGAGGGAAGTACTCTTTATGCCACTTTAGAAATGGTACAAAAATCTGTAAATCATCCCATGCACATGGTATTTCCTGTAGATATTTTCTGTTCACATTCTTGTCTGTATTAATCACAAAAGTATCAATCTTCCCCTGTGAGTCAAAGATGAAAGTATTCTCTCGACATAAGTTACGCACCTGCTCACCTCTTACAGGAATAAAATATCCAAAGAGCATAAGCAACGGAAATATAGGGTAAACCTCATGTTCCCACCATGAAATATTTGCTTTTTCTCTATCCCATCTTGTTGTAGATTGAGGTGGTCTATTTTGGAGTATATCAACAATATGCGTTACCATATCTTCTGGCATTGCATCTCGATAAGGCTGCAATTTGGTCTTCGATTTTTTGTAAGGTGTATTCTTTTTTGCCTTTGGCGTATAGAGTTCACAATGTACCAGATAATGAATGATTTTGTACAATTCATCTAATGCACTCTCTCTTGAATTACGTACCTCTTCTAAGTATTTCACAAGATTTTTACTACTCTTGGGTTCAAAAGCCTCATCTATTATGCTAGTAGTAATACTTTCAAAAGGGCATACCGCAAGTATGTACCTAAAAAAGTTGTTCACTGCTGTGGCTTTAGTATTAATTGTCCCCGCAGCCAAACCTGATGCTTTTAATCTTTCAAGATAGGTATAGGCATTCTCTTTGAGTGTTACAAGATTAGGGTGTTGCTCTACATCGAGCCATTCAAATCGTTGGTTAAGCTCAGAGCCTTCGCCAAAATAATCTGACCGCAACTCTCTTGCATGATCTCTTGGAAGTTTAATATCTTCTCTTCCTCCTTCTAATAGCATATAGCGTAAATCATTCAATATCAATCTATCAAAATCGCTTGCTCTACCTTTTTTTTCTCCCTTGTCGGCATTCTTCTTAATCACGCTTTTCATGAGTGTTAATTCACTTTCTGTAACTTGATCAGGTGTGTACCATCTCGTAGAAGAAAGTACGCGATTCAGTGCTTGCCTTCTATGATAAAGATTGCTTTTATTGCTTCCTTTGACCTTTTGCTTAAACCAAACAGTTAACTTCTCTGCTAATTCTGAATCCTGTATAAGTTCATTCCAATTCTCAGGTCGCTGATAGCCCTCTGGTATATTTGTAATAGGATACAAAAGCTTCTTCCTTCCCCATTGAAAGCCAAAGAACTTATCAACAATTGCCCTAGTAGTGATTCCATATATTTTCTCTTTCTTCCCATAGTAAATTTCAATCAAGTCATTGTAGCTTACAAGTTGCTTCACTGTAATAGTATTATTCTCATCAATATCAATGTCAATTACTGAAAACTTTTCTCCCATACCCAAAAGATTTTTAGCCTTGTCATTCATAGCCAATAGAGAAGTACGTTTTTTTATGGCATCTCTAATAGTTTTAAACTTCGTATCTTCGCCATTAAATGCTAATTGAACTGTATGTCGAATAAAGGCAAGCCAATCCTCTCCCAATGTGCTGTAAGCACTCTCATTAATGATAAAGTGTTCCGTAATATTAACCATCGGAAGCATGTTCTCGAATTTTGCGTTGTATGTCATCTAACTCCTTTAGATAAAACTGTTTCAGAGCCTCTGGTGGCACAAGTATTTCATCATAGTGCATCACCTTTAGTGTCTCTGTATTGGCATCTATATATGCAAGCTCCAACTCGCACAGCCTATTTGCCATAGAACGTGCGATATTTCTTATACTGTTGTACTCTTTTATGAGTACATCCTCTATAGGTTCACTTGTCTCTATTACATTTATCTCCTCCTTTATTTGTTGTCTTAAAATTTTGTTTGTACGCTTTAGTTCATCCTTCTCTACACGCAAAACATGTAGCATCATTCGTATATCTCCATCAGAGTAATGCTTTAAGTGCGTTTTTCTACTTGTGCCTTCTTTGCCTTCTTTGCGTTCATTTTCTAATTTTGCCTGTTCTACTAGGCTTCTATAGATAGGGTTTTTAGATATCCCTGCAAGAGTAATTCCTTTCTCTTTGTCTTCACTGTTTGCTATCTCATATGTCACTCTTGACACAACCGACATACTGATGGCTCCCCCTAATTGATCAATATGGGCAATAGCCCTTTCTATTAATCCTTTGTTTCGCTTTTGTAGTAGCTCCTTGTGCTTTAGTAAATTGTCATTTTTTGCTTTATGTTTCATCTCTATTTTCCTTTATGATTTGAAACACAGTGCTGTCCTTTACTCTCCAAAGAATCCTTGTGTTTCTTGTCTGTATATTTTTTAATGAGGCTCTTCATGCTTTCTCTCGAAAGATTGAAATATACGAGCGTTGATTCCATACTGCTATGCCCCATCTCATTCATTGTGATATAGATTAGTGACTCATTCCCCGAACCTGCATAGAGTTCAGCCCTAGCGTGACCAAACATGTGTCTAAGTGAATGAAATCCTAAATCAAACAATAAACGATACTCATCCCTTGGGTAAGTTGCATAAAGCTTCTTCATCGCCGTTTTTAGCCTACTAAGTGCATCTCTTGCATGTACACGTTTACCTGTTTTAGTTACAAAGAAAAATGGGTGTCTTGGATAGCGTGCAAATTCTGAAACATACTCCGCACTTTTCATATATGCTTTTAGTGTATGAAAAAATAAATCTTTGTATTTGTCACTGAGCCAAAAAATAGGTTCATGGTATATAGGAATAGGGTATTTGAATTGTAGGTCTGGTGAATTGTGTTCACAATCACCATTAATGTCTATATTGTATTCATCTTTAAGCCATACCCTACGTTGATTACTATAGATGTCTTCATCATCATTCTTAGGGTTTAAAAGCCATATTTCTTGTTTCTCATAATCAATGTCATACAGCGTCAAATTCAGAGCCTGCCCTATTCTGGCAGAACACGCACCACAGAGAAGATATAGTAGTTTTTCTCTTGGTTTTGATATCTCCAAAAGTTCATCAAACAATTCCAGAGGAAAATACTTTATTTTTTGTCTATTCTTTGGTGTTTTGTATGGAGGTAAATATTTTAGCTTGGCTCCTCCTACTTCGAGGGCTAGTTTTGATTTCTTGATTTGGATACCTGCTAAGAAACTTCTTGCTGCCTTATGTCTTTCATGCAGTTGATTAATAAATCTATGATCATCAATAAGTTCACTTTCTTCTGTAAAGTAGAAGTAAGAATTAATACCTGCTACTTCTTTATTAATTGTGACTTTTTTTAGAGCTTTGCTTTTTAAGACAACTATTTCAATCTCATCATCAAACTCTTCGCTGTTGGTTTTGACTTTAATTTCAAAGCCTTCTCTGAGTGATTTTCGATATCTTGCTTGAAAAGAAGGAAATGCCTCTTTTAATCCAATAGGATTATAAAGACTCCATTCCCAAAACTTACTCATGTTTTTCATAAAAGTGCGTATAGTATTATCAGATAGGTCTCTCACTTCCTTTAACCAAACACTCCATTCTTCAGAGTCTGACAATGTGACAATACTATTATCAAATAGGGTTGTAATGACTGTTGAATTTGCTTTCTTTACTAACATATAATATACCTTTAGTTTAAAGTAAAGGTATTCTAGCAAGTAGTAAGGCTATAAATGAGAAAAGTACACATATTGTGGATTAATTTATAAATAAATATCTTTTTGTGAGTTTATATATCCTAGAACATATATTTTATTAGTATATTCTTTATTATTAATAGGTTTTTATATATAATTGTGTGTTTTAGTAGTTGTTAGTTAAGTAGTTAATATACCTTAGAAGATTTCAGAGGGGCTTAACCCTATTGTTATCTTAAGAGGAGGAAAGACAAATGCATTGGTCAGTAAGGCCGACTTCACTCTCTCTTTGGCTTCTTGTATATCTGTAGAAGCCAGCCCAACTACTGCGAACCCTGGTAAGCCCTTAGTAAAAGTTGCTTCTACTTCAACAACTTGTGCATTTACTCCCTCAAGTGTGGCACAGGTAAGTCTGTTGACTATCGCCTCTTTTTTTGCTTTTTGCTTTACTCTAGTTTGTGTCTGTTCTGGTGGTGTACCACTATCTACTTTTACATTCATACCTAAAGTGTGACATAGATTTAAAAAAAAAGAGAAAAATATTGCAAATTGACATATTTTATCACTTGACCTATAATATTTAATCTTATATTCGTATAATTAGTATCAAATAAGGAAATAATATGAATGAATCCCTTACTTTTAATGAACTTGTCAATATGGGTGAATTTTTACTCAATAACCATACTTTTGAGAATGGATTATCTCTAATTTCTAATCACCTTACAAGCTATACTGGGGCTGATAGATGTTCTATCTTCATCTATGAAGAGCAATATGATGAACTTTGGACTATTCTTTCTACAGGTATTGAAAAAATACATATATCCTCAGAAAAAGGTATAGTAGGGTATATATTTCGAACAAAAGAATCTGTTATTGAAAACAATGTACATCAAAATAGTTATTTTCTAAATGATATAGATATGCAAAGTGGATATCGTACTGAAAATATTATTGCATGTCCTATCTATAGTGCCAATAAAGATATTATCGGTGTACTTGAATTACTCAATAAAGTTGATGGTTTTACAGAAAAAGATTTAGATTTTATAAATATTTTTGCCAATTATTTAGGCAGTCTTATAGAGTTAGCACCTTTTTATTTGAAAAGTTAATTTATGAACTCTCTTTAAGTCTTTTAGCCCACTCTTTTTCAAACTTTTTACGCTTTAAAAAGGAGAGCTTTTCTATAAATACTTTACCATCAAGATGATCCATCTCGTGTTGCATAGCGATTGCTAAAAAGTCATCATCTTCTATGGTAAGCTTTTCACCGTGTCTATCAAAGTATTCTATCTTCACATATTTGGCACGTTCAATATCTTCATACACACCAGGGATAGAAAGGCATCCTTCTTGAAATCTCTCACAGCCCTCTTGTTCTACAATGACTGGGTTTATCATTTCTAAGGTATTTTCTCTAGGCTGGTCATGCTCGCCATCCTTATCTTCTAAAGGTACGTTTATAATGAGTGCTCGCATATCTACACCCACTTGAATGGCTGCAAGTCCTACACCATTTTTAGTACGCATAGTGTCATACATATCATCGAGTAAGCTATGAAGTTTGGTATCAAAAGACTTTACTTCTTTAGAGATGAGCTTCAGTCTTTTATCGGGGTATACTACAATTTCTCTAACCATTGTCTATACAAAACTCTTTTCAAGTATCTTGTCTATAAGACCATATTCCATTGCTTCTTTTGAAGACATGAAGTTATCTCGTTCGGTATCTTTTTCCAATTGTTTTGCTTTTTTACCACAGTTTTTAGCCATGATTTCATTAAGTGTATCTTTGAGTCTTTGTATCTCTTCTGCTTGTATTTGGATGTCTGTAGACTGTCCTTGAGCACCACCTGAAGGCTGGTGAATCATAATACGTGCATGCGGTAGCGCGTAACGTTTTCCTGGCGTTCCTGATGAAAGTAAAAATGCACCCATTGATGCTGCTTGCCCCATACAGATAGTTACAATGTCTGGCTTGATGTAGTTCATGGTATCGAACATAGAAAGTCCAGAAGTAATCACCCCTCCTGGGGAGTTGATATAAAAGTAAATATCTTTATCTGGGTCTTGTGCTTCAAGGAAAAGAAGTTGAGCCACAATAGTAGATGCCACTTGGTCGTTGACCTCACCACTTAACATAATGATACGGTCTTTTAATAAACGTGAATAGATATCGTAAGACCTCTCGCCTCTACCCGTTTGCTCTACAACGTATGGAATATAACTCATTTTTAACCTTTATATTTTTTTGCATTTGTGAATATATATGTAAATAGATTATGACCGAAGGAAATACCTTTAGGTGTAATCCACTCAAATATACATTAAAATAGTTAACAACCAGCATATGCTGGTTGTCAAAATAGTTAACTATCTAAACCTAACATCTTACCAAAGAGTTTATCTTCAATCATTCCCATTTTAACTGCTGGGAGTAGGTTCTTTTCTTCATAGTATTTAATCACTTGTTGTGGATCTTGACCAGACATCATCGCTTCATAGTAGATAGCCTGAGATACTTCTTGGTCTTCTACTGCGATTTTCTCTTCTTTAGCCAATGCATCTACGATGAATGTTGCTTTGACAGAAGCCACTGCATCTTCTCTTACGGAGTCACGAAGTGCATTAATTTTCTTTTCATTGTCTTTGTATGTTTCAAGCTCTTTTTCATCCATCTCTTGTGCTTTAGCATTTACTTTTGCATCTATCTCTTGCTCTACGATGTTGTTTGGTAATGCGAAGTCAAACTTTTTCACCAACGCCTCTACAAGCTTAGGTTTTAAGTCTTCGTTGTAGATTTTAGAAAGCTCAGTCGTTTCTACTTGTGTAGTTACTTTTTCTGTAAGTTCAGCAAGTGTTGCTTTTTCATCATTGAGAAGTTTTTGTGCAAGTGCATCATTGATTTCAGCATCTTTTTGCTCTTGTATTTCATGAAGTAGTACTTTAAATGTCGCCTCTTTACCTGCAAGGTCTGCTGATTGGTACTCTGCTGGGAAAGTAACCACTACATCTTTTTGCTCTTCATATTTCATACCGATGATTTGTTCTTCAAACCCAGGGATAAATGAACCCGACCCAATTTTAAGTTGGAATTTTTCTGCTTTACCACCTTCAAATGCTACATCATCCACAAAACCTTCAAAGTCAATCACTGTCATGTCACCCTCTTTAACTGCACGTTTACGCGCTAGTTTTTCAAAAGGTGCTTGCTCTGCTGCCATCTCAGAAAGTTTTGCATCTACATCTTTTTTAGCAGCTTTTGGTTTTTTAAATGCAGGGACTACATCCATGTAGCCTTTTAAGTCAAATACTGGTCGAGTAGAAACTTCCACTTCAACTTCTATCCCCTTATCTGTTTTCTCATATTTTTTAAACCCTGGCTGACCTATCATGTCTGCGGCATTTACTTTTGCTTTTTCAAGACCCGCATCGATAAGCTCTCTTAGTGCTTCACCCTCTGCATCTTGCGCCAGTTTATCGCCATGCATTTGTTTTACCACAGAAACAGGTACTTTCCCTGCTCTAAAACCATCTACTTTTACTTCTTTAGCTGCTTGTCTAGCAAGCTTCTCTACGTTTGCATCTATTGCTGCTGCATCAAGTGTACCACTTACGATGATATTTGCATCATCTACTTTCTTTACTGTAACTTTCACTACAATCCTTTTCGGTTAATATATAATGCCGTGATTTTAGCGAAATTTTGATAAAAAGAGAATTTATAGTAATATATGTAAATATATGCACCATATTAAGGAGCTGTAAAAATGAAGTTATTAAAAATAATTTTTACTAGCGAACACAATTTTTCACAAAAAGAAAACCTACAAAAGTTCCGTTTTAACTTACTCTATTCTCTCTTATTGCTCTCTGTCATTTTTACCTTTATCAACTACATAGCTTCTATTTTTGAAATCTTTACCTATGACCCAAGATATGAGTTCTTTTTATTGGGTCATATATTCATCTGTTTCTTCTCTCTGTACTTTTTAAAGAAAAACAAAAATAACTACTTGTTGATTGCAAATCTTGTTATTACTAGTGCATCCATACTCTTTACTGCTGGATTACTGCTTGTTCCTTCTGATGAATTTAGATTAATTTGGTTTTTTCTTCTTGTTTTTGGTAGTTTTATTTTACTAGGGAAAAGGTATGGCTTGATGATCATGTTCTTAGTACTCCTTGTTATATTAGTCATGCATATACTCTATGCATTAAACTTTTCTACTTTTGCTCTTTTTACTTTCTTCAATTCCCTACTTATTTTTACCGCATTTGCCTACTTTTTTCTTGAAAAAATTGAAAATGATGCCCTAGAATTTGAAACTCTCAATAAAAAGCTTACAGAAAAAGTAAGCAAAGAGGTACAACAACGTCACAAACAAGAAAAAATACTTTTACGCCAAGGTCGTTTAGCTAGTATGGGTGAAATGATAGACTCCATAGCCCATCAATGGCGTCAACCTCTTATGAATATCAATGCCATTTTAATGAATATGGATAGAGCTATAGAAACGCAAAACAACCCTCAAAAATATTTAGCAGACAAAATGGATGAAGTGATTACCCTGACTACCCATATGTCCCAAACTATTGAAGATTTTCGTTCTCTTCTGCGCTCCGATAAACAAAAGACCCATTTTTTTATTGACAAATCTATTGTACGCATCCTTGAACTCTTTGAAGAGACATTAAAAGATATAGATGTCCAAGTTATAGGAAGCAATGGTCTTACCTTTTTTGGCTATAACAACGAACTTATCCAAGTGATTATGATCATACTCAATAATGCTATTGATACTTTACAGGTACGTAAGATTGAATCAAAAAAAATAGTTATCCAAGTATCTTTAACCCAGACAAATCTTCTTATCTCCATTGAAGATAATGCTGAGGGAATTGATAACTCATATTTAGATAGTATATTTGACCCCTATTTTACCACTAAAAAAAGTACAGGTGGTACTGGACTGGGACTCTATATTGCCAAAATCATCATTGAACAAAATATGCATGGTTCTTTACATGCAGAAAATACAAAAAATGGGGCTATGTTTAGCATACGTATCCCAAATGTTTAAACCATTACAATTCATTACATTCTTATGTCATACTGTAAAAAAAGGAGAGAAATGTTAAGTATTCTTAAAAATCACTCTATACTTTATGTTGAAGATGAACCTCAAATTCAAGCAAACATTACTGAATATTTAGAGAGTTATTTTAAAACGGTCTATGTGGCATCTGATGGGGAAGAAGGTTTAGCCTTATATAAACTCTATCATCCTGATGTACTCATATTAGATATAAATTTACCTCATATGAGTGGATTAGATATAGCCAAAACAGTACGACAGAAAGACCAAACAGTCAGAATAGTAATGCTCACCGCACATACAGAGAAAGAAAAACTTCTTGCTGCTACTGAACTTAAACTTACCAAGTACCTCATCAAGCCCATAGCCCCCAAACTCTTTAAGGAGACTATGGAACTTTTAGCAGAAGAATTACGTCAAAATCCTTCTCGTTTTATAAATTTGGCTAGTAATTATATCTGGGACAAAGAAAAAGAGGTGCTTAGTATTGACGACAACCTTGTGCCTCTTTCAGAAAAAGAACAACGACTACTTAAACTCCTTATTCATCATAAGGGTTCTAATGTTTCCTATGAAGAGATTATGGTTTCCGTGTGGGAAGATGCTTTTGAAAAAGATATTTCTTACGACTCAGTCAAAAATCAAATCTCTCACTTACGTAAAAAGCTACCTGATATATGTATCGACGCAGTGTATGGGGAAGGATATAAACTCAAATAAATATCTTTCTTCATTTTACACTTCGTTACATTCTTTTGTCATACTAGAGGAAAATAACGAAGGTGTACACCATTACCTGTTTCTATTGAAACAAATGCAAATTGTGTAACCCTTACGCCTTAAATATACTAAGGCATGACACACGTTAGTTAAAAGGAAAAAAGATGGATTTTATTAAAAGAATAATAGATTATTTTTCAGAACTATTTTGTTCGAAGCCAATAAAATCATCTAAAGCTATCATTCATAAAAAAGAGTTTATTAATGTACAAAATAAAGCAAGAATTATATCGGTTGACTGTGCACTCTATCTTCAGCCGACACCTGAATTTAAAACACCCTATTTTGATATATCTAAATCTATAGGAAATGACTCTTCTACTAGGAATACTATTGTTTTACATTCCATTTTTGGAGAAGATATCCAAGATGAAGCGATAAAAAAGCTCATGGTAGAGATACAAGATCAGACTGTACCCTTACCTTTATGGCAGATTTCAAACAATTTAACTTCTAATGAGGGTGCCTTTCATGATAGCGGTTGTATTTATATCAACGAAACTTTTATATTAGATGCTCAAAGTTCTCCTGAGCATTCTTGGACACTTTTTAGAGTCATGATAGAGGAGATTGGACATTATGTAGACTATCTTTTAAGAAATAAATATGACACACTAAAAGGTGATGCAAAAGGAGATGAAGGTACACGTTTTGCTAATGCATTTATTTATCATAATAAACTTCTTCAACGTGATTTTCACTTTGCAAACTTTCATATACAGACAAGTACAGATGAACTAAAAAGCTTTCGTCCTCAAGTATTACAACAGACACCTAATGAAGAAACGAAAGCAAAAACATTACTTTATACCGAAGACAAAACAGATGATCAAGCAGCCGTAATACTTAACAATGGTAAGCAAGCCATAGGTGAATTCTTCAAAATACGTGGTGGGGGTGCAATCCATGAGAACCTCACGCAAAAAGCTGCCAATAAAGTTAATATTGTTTATGACTATCGATTAGATGAAGGATGCGCATGGCCTGACGTTCCTTGCCAAAATGAATACTCTATAGAAACATGTTACTTTAATACATGGAGAAATTTGGACAAACCAGGCACACTCGCTTATGAAAGTCATCATGGAAAAAATCAATACTGGCACTCTATGGCGCCTACTGGAGATCACACCAATCAAGAAGTCATAGAGATGATTATTACACAAGCCAAAGAATGGTTTTCCATGGGTGTAAATGCAGGTATGGGAGATGGTGGTTTTTGGAACAAATCAGGCGATGATGGTCTGTTTCATATAGGAAAAATCCTTCACATGATACAAGATGCCTTTTCTTCTTCTCATGTGCAAAGAAATAGTGATAACAAAATTATGCAAATACAAGGATACAATAGCCAAGATGCACATAAACATGGTAAACCAGATAAACAAGGTCACTCTAAAGGTGCCAATGATGCATTAAAATATTCTATAAAATTACTCACTTTATATAAAACTATTAAATCTTATGATGAAGAATTACAAACACCAAATATGTATTTACACTCCTTAGAAAATTTATTACGAAATGAAATATATGTGATACAATCAGATAGAAAACTTCTTCTATCAGGAGGAACTTTAGATGAATATGCACATACTGGTAATGATTAAATGTTTTATGTAAAAATTTTACCTTTACTACTCTTTATACTACATGTGGCATCAATAATACATCTTTATCTCATTAGTAAAACGGCAAATGCTCATGTACCTATAGTGTTTATTGAGCTTAATATTATTGTGTTCTTATCTATTGTTGTTTTACTACTTATTTATACTTTACTTTATAAATTTACATTTCATTCTTTTTGGCTTTTGCCTCTTGGTATCACCATAGTATTATCATTCTATTTAGCTTTTTATTATCTACGTATGCTATTTTAAATCTTATTGCTTTCCATTTGTGTATTTTGTTATAGTTTACCCATGGAAAATTAACCGCCTCATAGGATGAAGCATATCACATCCCTCTTTCTGAAGATATACTACAATAACCACAGATCAAAATCATATTTTTTCATTTTTCACGATTCATTACACTTTTTTGTCATACTTAAATTTGAACAAGACATAAGCTACAAAAACAATGTTGATAAATTTAAAAGGAATTCATCATGGAACGTTTAAGTGTAAATGGGGTTTTACTCCCTGTTGATAACAATATACTCATAGATAGTAATAATCAGCCGATTGAAGACCCATACATAGGTCACTTCATGCAGGTGATTTATATTCAAGAAATAGAAACACAAAATGTATTTGGGAAAGACCGAGTCGATGTAGAAGGAGATGGTCAATTTAGATTTTTTATTCCCACAAACCTAGCAGACAATGAAATGGTCACCATTGAAATATATGCTCCTGATGGAGAACTACTTGGAAAGCAACGATATAGTTCTGAAAGTTTAAAAGGCTCAGCTATTTCTGTTAGTACGGAAGACACAAGTGAAGAGCTTAAAATAAAGCTAAACCCAAAAATAATTGCTTTTGATGTAGATTCTCCAACTACGATTACTACTAAAACTATTCGAGGGAAAGTTATAGATATTAGTGGAGAGAGAAAAGCATCTAATCTACAAATTATTATCTTTATAAGTAATAATAGTGATACAAGTTTTGATATAAACACTTTTGAAAGTTTGTTTACAACCACTACAGATGTCAATGGTTACTTTACCACTAAAATAGACAACACTCAAAGTGTTAAAAGTGCTTTTGGACTTATAGCTGGTCTTGAGGCTAACCCTATCGAAATTAAGCCTGAGAACAATAAACTACCTAAAGACATACTCTTAGTCACAGACTTGAGAAATCTACCTGATGCCCTTATAGCTATGGATACTATCCCTACTTTACCAGACAATGATGAACTAGCAACATCTTCTGTATTTTCTCAAGATTTAGGTGGGACATGTGTAGACTTCACTATACCTAACCGAACACTTGAAGAGTTTAGTTTTTACCATACAGTTAGAACTACAGAACCAGAGATAAGAGGGTTAACTATTACGCCAAGTGATGGACAAAAAATTACTGATATACTTACTGCTGTATCCAATAATGCTTTTATAGTTTTTACCCGACTTAATACTTCTTTTAAATCCTTAAGTATACATCAGTTTTCAGCAGAGGAGGAACAAAAAGAATTCGTATCAAATACACCATCCGAAAGTACAGAAAAAAATTTAACCAAACCTCAAAATACTTTCAGAAGTAGTCTTGCACTAAAATTCAGTGCAATAAATATAACGAAACCCATAAATATTTCAGCAAATTTAAGCCGATTTATTTTACCTGATTTTAACAAAGTTACCATTGCTTTAGAGCAAGCTCGTAGACGAGCCAAATTGCATGAACTACAACAAAAACTAACTGCTGCATATTGTGGACTTAAGGGTGCATCTGAAGCTAAAACATATTGTGAAGAACTGACTTCTAATGCTACACTCAATCGAGAAGAAATAAGCTCTCTGCTTGGAGATCTCGCAAGAAGCAAGCCCTTACTTGAAATGGATGCTGCTGTATCTCAAGTATTTGACGATACCCTATTTGAGTTAGAGAAGTTTATCAACCTTCAGAATGTTAATGATAACGGACTAAATAATATAAGCAAAAAATTAGAAAAACTTCTCACAATCATAGAGACTGAAACCAAAAAGTCTCAAGCACAAGAGAACTTATTGACGTCTTTAAGAAAAATCATCATAGAAATTTCTAGTGCCAAGGGGAAAAATACCCTCCCTTTTGCACCTTGTCCTTCTTCAGATAGATCCGACACTATGGGCATTATATGTCTTATGCAAGAATTTGAGAAGATCAAAACTACACTTAAAAATACTTCCATTCTTTCTTTGGGTGAAATCATAAAAATAGAAGAGTACTATAATATATTCTTAACGAGTCTTCGTACCTTTTTGACCCTTCTAGAAGAATTTTATACTTTTTATAGATCAAGTATACGTCTATCTGTCGCACTTATAGACAATTATTTTATCGAAGAATATGACAACATAAAAAATACATTAGGATCTTTAAATAAACAAATACAAACAGCGTTAACCTCCATAAATAAGACTAAAAGAGCCTATATAGAAAACCACCCTGGGCGTGTTCAACTAAGCGTTGAACGAAGTATAGACTGGGACGAAACTCCTACCGTTTATGAAAACACGACCATCGCCCATGGACATATACTACATTTTAAACAAAAATGGAAAGCAGATGGATATTCTCTCGGTACCTTACTCTATAGTCTCCCTTTAGGACCATGTCAAGAGAAACAAATCGCTATTTTAGACTGGGATAGACAAGAAAAAGGAGACAGAAGAGAAGCACAAGATGTTTCAGAAGCATTGCAAGCAGAGATCTCTAGAAACAGAGATATTACAGATATTATTAACTCATCTTTACGTGAATCTATGAATGCTACATCTAACAATGAAACAAGTTCAACAAGTGCTGGCATTGGTGGGGGCATTGGTGGCTTTATTGGTAATGCAGTATTTGGGCTGGCAGGAGGAGTTGCTCACTCTGGAGCTTCTTCAAATTCAAATGCCTCTCAAAATTCAGCAAGGAATTTAACTGCAAGTTCTCTCAATAGATTAAGAGACAACACTTCACAATCTGCATCAAGTTTGCGAAGTCAACGAAGTACCGTCATACAAGTCGTAGATCAAAAGGAATCTGTAAGTGCACAAACAGAAGTGATAAAAAACAATAACCATTGTCATGCAATAACCATAGAATACTTTGAAGTACTCAAACATTATGCCTTAGAAGAAGAGCTCGTAGACGCACAGGAGTGCCTGTATGTTCCTTTACCTATGAGCCATTTTAACCATGCAAAGATTATGCGTTGGAAAGATACCTTGCGTCGAAGTGTTTATGGAAGAAAGTTTGGTCGTGGATTTGATGCTATTGAAAGAAAAGCATCTGAGTATGTTAACTCTGATTTTCCAGATGGTAGTTTTGCCGATGAGGTCATAGAAGAGTTCACTGGACACTTCGATATTTCATTTGAATTAAGAAGACCCAATATACCAGAAATAGATGAAGCAACAAAAACAATACGTTACAATCTAGAAATTGAATTTCCATGGTATGTTGGTGGAGGAAGTATCACTATTCCACTTGAAAAGGATATTCTACTGTCAGAATCTGAAAAAGATGCCATTTTTGAAAAAGAATTTGCTCCAGATATTGTTCGAACATTTATAGATACGCTTGATGTGTTTGCACTTGCAGATAATGGAGATGAAGAGTTATTAGATTTAGATGTGACACTTCTTTCAAACTATCGAAGAGGCACTCCTCTAAAAGTGAGTATTGCCAGTAATTCAAGACAAAAGATCACCCGTAAACAAATCAAACATATACGTTTTAGAGCAAATACAAATGTCAAAGCCTCTTCTAAAATTATTTTACGTTCTGTATACTTACACTACAGAACAAAACACTTAAATGAATATATAATTAGAAATAGCCGTGTCAATAATGACATTATTAATACCGTTGAAATAGAAGTAGAACTTGGTTTCCCTCCAAGCATTAGTATCGAAACCAAAACTGATGCAGCATTACTTTATACCCCTTTGAACAAAAGCGAACTCCGAAACCCCAAACAAGAAGATAGCGAAGCCGCATCTGCTCTTGTTGACTTTCTAAATGAGCATTTAGAAAAATCACATAAAATTATTTGGTCACGTATGGATAACAGCCGCTTATTTGGTCTGCTAGATGGATACATAGCTCCAAATGCAAGAGGACGCAGTGTTGCCAGTGTAGTTGAAAATAAAATCATGGGTATTGTGGGCAATAATCTTGTGCTTAAAGTCGTTCCAGGCGAAAGATTAGATCCAGTATTTAGAAATGTTGACAATCTATTAGAGTATTACAAGCCAACCACTAAACCAGATCCTTATAGAATAAGTGTACCTACTAAAGGTGTCTATGCTGAATCTGTCATGGGTAAATGTAACTCTTGTGAAAAAATAGACGAAACAAGACATTGGAGATTTGAGGATGTGCCTTGTGGTACAAAACCAACGGCAATTGACCCTCTTTCTACGGCCAGTAGACGAAGTGACCCTGGCAATCTTCAACCTAAAAACTTGCCAACCAATCTTATTAACCTTCAAAACGCACCGGCTGCACCAGATCCGACAGGACTTGCTGCTGCCTTTGGTCTACTTGGCAAAGGTGATATATTTAAAGACATTACTGGTCTTGCTGGTACACAAGCGAATGCACTTGGTGCATTACAAACCACCTCTAAAAGTGTTACTGATTTAGCAAGTATCTCTAAAGATTTTGCAAATCTTGCGGTAATGGCAAATCAAAAAAGTGATGGAGCTAAACAGATAGAACAAATTAAAAAGCTAAATAAAGATGGTATTTTAAATGATGAAGAAACTAAAGAACAAATCAAAAAAGTTTTAGATTCGACTACAGATGCCGCAAAAAGTATTTCAAAGAATGAAGAAGACGAACCAATTAGTCCTGAAGAAGTACAAGAAATGGCTAAAACTTCTAATGAACATGATGTTGTTGTAGAGGTAGAAAATAAAGCAGGAAAATACAGTACAAAACCCAACAAATCAACGCCAAAGAGAAAAGCAAAAAAAGATATAGTGATTGCTTTTGATATTTCTGATAATGCGGCATTACCAATGAATGGATTAATAAATGCTGATATCCAGCTTCTTCTTCCAGATTCAGACAAACAGGCTATATCAACACTAATAACCGATGATGGATTCTCTAGCGAAACTGTGAATATGGATGTGACATCTGGTGATCGAGGTCAACTTCATGTAAAATTCTTTTCTGCACACAATCCATATAAACAAGCAGATTCATCAGATGATATTGATGAGAGCTTCTCATATAGAGGCAATGAGACATTTGTTATCCCTAGCGGAGATGCTCCCTTGGTTTTTCAAATAAGACTCAAATATAAAGAATATACGATTATATCTACCAGCAAACAAGAGGCAATTGAAGCCATTAGTAGCAGTAATAAAATAACAAAAGGTGGAAAAATTTATGCTGAAGCAGAGGGAGGGTTACCTTTTATATCTAAGATTAAAGGAGGAATTGAAGTTAGTACTGTATCAGAAAATGCAACCACTATTATTGATACCAAACTGGAAGGGGTAACATTAGGTACATCTTTTAAGATGAAAATAGCAACAGGTGGACTTTTAATTGAACAAAAATAAAGTATGGATATTTTATTGGAGAGTATTGATAATAAATTAAACACCTATTTGGTCTATAAATGAAGTAAGCATAAATACTAGCCAAAATAAGTTAGAGTATATTGTGTGTGTTGGCTTTCTAGGTGAAGAGTCACTTAGTTGTGTGCATGTTAGTATTTTAGATAGAAATACTGAAACAAAGTATAAGCCCACACGATATAGCTATAGAAAAAATAAAAGCCTTCGCTACTATAAACGGTGATGCCCCTGCACCAACCGTACAAGACTACAGAGATGCAGGAGTAAAGGGTATAGATACTGATAATCTTGCAGATATGCATGAAAATCAAACTTCTGCTATTACATTAGTGGTGCCAGATGTAAATACAGTTACCTATAAGCATATCTGGCACAGATGCCACTAGTTTTTCTGTAGATGTTAGTACAGGCATTGTCACATTTAATACTGCTCCTGATTATGAGGTCAAAAATGTTAACACCTCAAAACTATGGTCATCTTCTGGAAAAACAAACAATAGCGTATGTCCTAAAGGATGGTCTGTCCCAACAGATAAGGATTTTGAAAACTTAAACTTACTGCAGGTGGTTTTCGAGCAAACAGTACTGCATTGCAGCAGGACTTTCTGTTCGTTGTGTAAAACGTTAGAACTTTTCCTCCCTACCCTATCATTTGTCCATAACTACTCCATGATAGGGTAGGGAGATTTTTTTTATAAATTTCTCCATTTTTCACGATTCGTTACACTTTTTTGTCATACTTGGAAGTAAAAAATTTAAAGGAATTCATGATGAAAAAACTACATAACCTTAGTTTACTCGTTGCATGTATTGGTCTAACTGCTTGTACACCAAAGCCCAATCTTATAGTGAGTGATACTCAAGTTGATTTTACAACAAAGACAGTTCAGGTCGTGGTAAAAAATGTGGGCAAAAAAGCTGCTGCTAACCACTTGACATATATTGAGATGAATGCTGTGGGTGCCACTGCTCAACAAAAACCTCAATCACAATATTCAGCAGATGTTCCTGGCATCGCCAAAGGTGCATCTTGGGACTCAGGCGTCATACCTTTTAGTGCGTTTTCACAACCAAGAGGACTTGATTTATCTACACTATCAAGCGGAAACATGGTCGTAAATGCCGATGCTAAAAACATGGTCTCAGAGTCAAACGAAAATGATAATATTTCTGATGCTGACTACAATTAACTAAGCTACTCCAAATACACTTTTTTAGAAAGAGTGTATTTGACATTTTTTTCACCATTCATTACACTTTTTAGTCATACTTGACATATAAGCCTTTTTGGTGATTTCTTTTAAGAAATTCAACTATTAGATTTTGTCTTATTTGTTTGGGCTTATACTTAAATAAATATGAAAACAATATGACAGAGTATTCAAATAAAAATAAAAGGATACAACATGCCTAGCAATAAACGCTTTAGAATAGGAAACATGACTGTAAATCTAGGAAAAATAGATGATGCACTCAAGTATAAGCCTGACCCAAATTGTCAACTTACATATGGATGTAATCAAGTTACAGTCTTGTGTAATCAATTTACATGGGGTGGAGGTGGATGCAATAGAGTTTCGATTATTTGTCCTCGCTTTACAAATATTGGTTGTGGACTTTCTGATAACCCATGTGGAGTAAATTATTCCACATTACCACCCACAAATATTCTTGATGGATGGCCTCAGCCAGTATTCATACATGATTTAAAAGAGTCACTCATTGCTCAATTGAGAGAGGTAGAAGCTTATGAACTAGAATTAAAAGCTCAAGAAACACCCCAAACACTTGAAGAGATGAATGAGCTTGAAAATGAGCTTCAAAATTCTTTAAAAGAGCTCCAAGAAATTAAAAAAAATCTTAAAGGTTAATCGCTATGCATTCAGAGGTTAAGCACTTTGGAAAGTATAAGTTTAGACTCTCTAGTCTATATACACTTATTCCCTTTACAAACAATGAGCCACTTACTGAATCACAAGATAACACAGTAGACCAAAAAGATATTTTTGGTCTACTTGTCAATAAAGACAATGATGATTCTCGAGTGATTGACTGTCAAACAGCATTACTTCTATATACACTTCAAACACCAATTTTTTTACCAACATATCTCATGCTAGAGTTAGATGCCTCAACGATTAAAGATATTCAGTACCTGCTTAGTTTAGGTATTTTAGAACTTGAAGCACATAACAAAAAGGGGGAAGAGAGATATATATTTGGAAGTGAAGCGTTAGCTCATTTAGAAAATAAATTTTCTAAAAACACTATGTCACTTTCATCTATAAGTCTAAATGCTATTAGGCATGCTCATTCATTACTGCCTTTAGATCATCAAACTTTGGCATCTGCTCTTTATAGATTTAATCACAAACCTGTTTCAAAAACTTTACATACAAAAATTTACGATGCAAAAAGTGTAAAAAAGTTTTTTAAACTAGACAACGAAAAAGAAACAAAAAAGTTTTATAGTCATTGGCATCCCCTAGAAAATAAAGAAGGGTGGATTGGCTTTCTAAGTCAAAAGGACTTCACCCATACAAACAACAAAACATCGCATACCTATAAGCTTTATATGAGTCCTCATAGTTTAGATGATTTTAAAAAGATATTTTTTGATGTAGCTTATCTGCTATATACAGCTAATGCCTTTCAATTTAAAATTGGAGATGATGCTTACGGACTACAAAGACCAGACAAATGGGTAGCATATTTTTATGATAAAGAATCACTTTATCATGCCATTCATATAATAGAAAAAAAGATTGGGGACATCCCTTCTCAAGAAGTACCCTTTAGTGGTAAAAGTGATTTGGGTTGGCTAAGCTGGGGAAGAGATCCACAGCAGGCACAAGAAGAAGCTATAAGTTGGCGTTGGCTGGTCTGTTCTGAAGTCGCCCATGGGATACTTGAACAATCACAAATATCTAACAGTAGTAACATAGACGATCTTTGGTCTCACATTGCAAGTAGACTTGAGAGAGAAAATATAAACCCAAATACTTTTGAACCTATAGAATAAAGGATATAAAATGTCAAAAAAACCTAGCCTTAAAGAAATAATAGAAGGAGACTTAGTACTCCATAGTGCTGTCAAAATTGTTGCCGTTAACACATTGCCAGAAGATTTACGTAAACAACTAGATGCCCACGAGGATGACCAGCTCATCTCAAAAGATTTATCTCGTGAAACTTCAAAAATCATTGATGCTGAATTGGCTAAAATTTTATCCTATTTTAAAGAACCTAAATCTTTATTAAATGTAGTAAGAATGCATGCGAAAGAAGAAGGTGAAAATGCTGAAGAATTACTCGAACACCTTTTTGAACCTTGTCTAGATATTGTTCAGCGTGGTTTCTTAGTCTCAACACTTATCGAGGAAGCAGAAGAAGATACTACTCCTGTACAAAATGAGACTCATTTTGAAGGATATGAGATTATGTATAAAGTGCATCAAACAGAAGATACTGAACTCTATCTGGCAAAGGACACAAAAGGAACTTTTGTCGCTTTAAAAATAGGTATTACAAAAAAGGCTCCTCAGATACGACATATGTTAAAACAAGAAGCTTCTATTTTAAAAAACTTGTCTAAAGGTATAGCCCCTAAAGTATTGAAGGAAGCATATACTGGAAAATTTCCTTATTTGATACTAGAATGGGTACACGGGTACTCTGTTGCAAGATATGCTTCAGAACTAAGAAAAGAAAAAAACATTACAGGCTTAATACGTTTACTTGCTAATATTACAAAAACATATTGTACTTTACATAAAGATGGCTACCTACATCAAGATATACATAGTGGGAATATAATGAGTTTTGAAGAAGGTCATATTCGGCTAATAGACTTTGGATTAGCGCAAAAAATAGATGTATCACATCAAATAAGAGCAGGGGTACACTCGCATATAGCCCCTGAATCTCTACAAGAAGATACTCATATAGATAATAAAGTAAGTGAACAATATACACTAGCAACACTACTCTACGAACTCTTTACTGGTGCATCATATATAAATTTCAGTTTACGAACAGAGAAAATGGAAGAACAGTTAAGACTTGAAAAACCTCGTACTTTTTTTGAAGTATCTACTGAGCCCCTTCTGGAACTAGAAAAAATATTGAATAAGGCACTAGAGAAGAACCCTAAAAATAGATTTAAAACACTAAATAAATTTTCTAGTAGTTTAAATACATTATTAAATAAACGTATGGCTCATACACTATTAAACATAAATGAAGGTCAAAGAGATGCATTTGTATCAAAAACCTTTAATCTTTTTAGTGAAAAATCTTCCTTATATAATGAAGGACTACCACAAGGTCCATTGTCAACAATTTTTTATGGCGAAGCTGGCATAGCATATGCTTTATATAGATATGCATTGACATTAGATAGTGCTTATCATCTTAATCTTGCTGAACAATGGATAGATAAAGCTTTTACGCATGCGCCAGATGATAATGCATTTTCCAATCCATTGTTTGAGACTGAAGATAATCTCGTAACAGAATACTCAACCTACAATCAATTACCTGGTCTCTATGTTGTATTGGCTTTTATTTCTTATGCTAAAGGAGATTTTTCTAAAGTAAAAGGGTGTGTTTCAAAACTACTAGACTCTTGTCACAAAAGTACTACAGTGGGCAAAGATTTAACCCTAGATACCTTGGGTGTTGCTCTATCACTTATCCATATTGTTCAAAGAGATATTAAAGATATTTTAAAAGACAAATGTATTGAAATTGAACAAGCTATAGAAAAAATTCTCAACCCCATTCTATATGACATTGACAATGCTACTCTAATAATATCTACCTCAACAAATCTAGGTATTGCCCATGGCATTGCAGGACAACTTTATGCAGTACTCAAATGGTATGAATACAAAAGAATGAGTCCAAGTAGAAAATTTTTTACACAACTTGACACACTTATTAAGCACACAGTACCTTATGGTTCAGGCATATGTATACCATGGAGAAGTGCTGAACAAAAAGAATTTCATACTATTTCTGGATGGTGTAATGGCTCTGCTGGCATAGCAATGCTTTTATGTGAAACTGTCCAAATAACACAAGAAGAAAAATACTTACCAATAATAGAAAAATTTATTTGGCACTGCTGGGAAGATAGTGCTACTAACCCTAATCTATGTTGTGGATTATCGGGACGTGCCTATGCATTATCATACTATGCACTTTTATCGAATAAATCTATTTGGCAAACAAGAGCAATATACTTAGCTGACAAAGCCATAGAGTCAAGCAAAACAGTTAATCTTGAAGAGATGCCTATCCATAGTCTATACAAAGGACAGCTTGGTGTAGGGCTTATGGCTTTAGAAGTCACAAATACTAACCAAGTATCTATGCCATTCTTTGCTAATGAATACTAAAAAAGAAGGAAGACAATTCCCTCTTTTTGTAATTAACCCTCCATTTTCACGATTCATCACACTTTTTTGTCATACTTAATTTAGAATAACATTAAAGATATATAAATCTATTAATGCATAAACAAAAAAGGAACTATTATGAAATTACCATATTCTGAGCCAGATCCAGCGGGATCTGAGCGTGCACGTATTGCAAAAAGTATACGAGATTTAGCTACAGAAATATCACGCTTGCAGCCACAAGCATTATCAACAAACAATAATGAAGAGTCCGACCACTCAAACTTATACCCTGCAAATTTTACCAAGGGATTATTGCATAACAAGTGGGGACTACTGCAACACTCTGAAGATTATCATAATCTTGTTGAGGCAATCAATTCATCTGACAGAACATTGTTTGAAAAACATGTCGTTTCAGCCAAAATGCATGGTGTAATCTATAACTGTACTAGAAAAAATGCAGTTAAGATGACCGATCAATCTTGTCCCAGTTGTTCAGAGGGAAAGGACACAAAAGTATTTAACTGGCGAGCTTGGGAAAGTCCTCGTGCAGGACATGTCTATGAGCTAGAAGGTCCTGATGCTGGAGCTGTTGGGATGTCACCTGCTCCTAGAGTAGGATCCAGTGAACTTAGTGCTGAAATGGCAGAAGTTTATAGCCTCGCACTCCTTCGTGATGTACCCTTTACGACTATTTGTGATGGAGGCGGTGAACAGCTCTGTAAAGAACACTATAAAACAGGAAAATCCATTTTATCTTCTAGTCAAATTGTGGACTTACTAAATAAAATGCCATTTTATTCAGGCAAAAAACGTTGTTCTTCCACCCCCTGCAATAGTGACAGTGTTACTGGTTTGAACTATTTTGAAGCAAACAGACGTTATGCTCGTACTCTGTCTCATGATGGAAGCCTCACAACAGAGAATGTATTTAGAGGCTCGACCACTGGAGCACATGAAGGGCCTTACCTCTCACAATTTATGCTCATCGGTGTCAATTCACGTGCTGGAGCTGGTGGCGGTACATCTAGTTATCCTGGTCTAGCATCAACTTTTGATTTACAAGATGGGTTTATCACTTATGGGTCACTTACTATAGATCAGCGTGTTATCACTCATAAAAATTGTTTAGATTATATGACAGACTGGTGTAGCTGGCTTGATGTACAAAATGGTGCCAATACAAAAGGCATTGATCTCTTTGAAGAGAAGCGTCGATTCATCACCACGCCTCGCGACTTAGCAACCTATGTCCATTATGATGAACTATATGAAGCATATCTGAATGCTTGTCTCATCTTACTCTCAACGGGAGCTAAACACTCCAAAGGATTCCCTGAACCTAGTGCTTCTGGAAACAGAGATGCTTTTGCAACCTTTGGAGGACCTCATATTTTATCTTTACTTACAGAAGTTTCTTCTAGGTGTCTAAAAGCAGTCCGTCGTCAAAAATTTAATTATCATAGACGAGGAAGACCAGAAGCTATGGGAGGAAGGTTTACCCTCACCTGCCTAGATGAAGGACATCTACTAGATTGTGCCGAAGATGCATTTCAAAAATCTTTTGATGAGATTCCAAAAAAACTAAAAGATGCCATTATTCAACACAACAAAGAGCAGAATGCAATGGGTGTAAAAGCTATTGAATGTGAGAAAACAAAATGTGATGATGTGACACCTAATACATTTGATAAATGTAATCTTCTACTCCCAATGGCATTTCCTGAGGGCTCACCAATGCACCCATCGTATGGAGCAGGACATGC
>Ga0256824_10000053_pt1 | contig 34991 bp, 37 predicted proteins | sample CV67metaG_FD_191570 | JGI IMG/M metagenome (GOLD analysis project Ga0256824, IMG submission 191570) | Hydrothermal vent microbial communities from East Pacific Rise, Pacific Ocean - CV67 | ecosystem: Environmental > Aquatic > Marine > Hydrothermal vents | place: Pacific Ocean: East Pacific Rise...
GACCTTTGACTTATTGCTGCGCCATGATTAGCTGCAGAATCTGCTAAAGCTTTATAGCCATGTTTATACTCAAATCTTGGTCTAATTTCACCAGATATTTTTAGTTGAGCATAAGAAGTTCCTAATGCTAATGTCATAGTAGCAAATGCTACTCCTTTTTTTAAAATTGCTTTCATAATTTTTCAATTATTATTTTAGTTGGCACAAAGGTTAGAGTATTTTATCATTAGAACTATGACAAAACATATTTATTAATGTGACATATGTCACTTTTATAAATGATGTGAATCAACCTTGTGTCATTCTTATGTTATACCTTTGATTTATAATAATTTGTAAAAAGTAAAAGATGAAAAAAAATCGATTTAATGCAACAAGTAAAGCGTTTGCAGTCTTAGGATTAGCAACACTTGTAGCTTGTGGTCAAGGTGAAGCTGGAAAAGATACAGCAGCCAAAACAGTAGACTCTTCAACTATTGAAGTTTCAGGTGAAATGAAAGCAGAATTAACTGCACCACCATTTGTTCCTGCTTCGGTTGGAGATAGAGCAGCAAAAAAATTAATTGTTGACATGGAAATTCTTGAACAAGAAGGAACTATGACTGATGGAGTAAAATATGTGTATTGGACATTTGGAGGTTCTGTACCAGGTTCTTTTATTAGAACAAGAGTTGGTGATGAAGTTGAATTTACATTAAAAAATCACCCAGACAATAAACTACCACATAATATCGATTTACATGCTGTTACTGGAGCAGGTGGTGGAGCTGCATCTTCTTTCGTGGCACCAGGACATGAAGTTACTTTTTCTTTTAAAACGTTAAACCCAGGTTTATATGTTTACCATTGTGCAACTGCACCAGTTGGAATGCATATTGCTAACGGTATGTACGGTTTAATTTTGGTTGAACCAGAAGGAGGATTACCTGCTGTAGATAGAGAATACTACATTATGCAAGGTGATTTTTATACTAAAGGAAAAAATGGAGATCCAGGATTACAACCATTTGACATGCAAAAAGCAGTTGATGAAAATGCTGATTACGTTGTATTTAATGGAAAAGTTGGTGCATTAACAGGAGACAATGCTTTAACAGCTAAAGTTGGTGAAACAGTACGTTTATATGTTGGTAATGGTGGACCAAATTTAGTATCTTCTTTCCATGTTATTGGTGAAATTTTTGACAGAGTTAATATCGAAGGTGGAACAGCGGTTAATGAGAACGTTCAAACAACATTAATTCCTGCTGGTGGAGCAGCAATGGTTGAATTCAAAGTTGATGTACCAGGTACATTTATTATTGTAGATCACTCTATCTTTAGAGCCTTTAATAAAGGAGCGTTAGGAATGTTAAAAGTTGAAGGTGAAGAAAACAAGAAATTTTACTCAGGTAAACAAGTTGAAGGTATTTACAACCCAGAAGGTGGTAAAATAGTTGCAACAGGTGATGCACCAACTGCACCAACTGCTTCAACTAAAGCCGAAAGAATTGAATTAGGTAAACAAATCTATTCTCAAACATGTTTCGCTTGTCACCAAGGAGAAGGTCAAGGTATTGCAGGAGCATTTCCTCCTTTAGCAAAATCTGATTATTTAAATGCTGATGTTGATAGAGCAATTGGAATTATGTTACATGGTAAAACAGGAGAAATTACTGTAAACGGTGAAGTATATAATTCAGTAATGACAGCTCAAACATTAACTGATGAAGAAGCAGCAAATGTATTAACTTATATCTATAACTCATGGGGTAATAACGGAACAGAAGTTAAGCCTACGGATATAATGAGAGTTAAATCTAGTCACTAAAAATGATTAAAGTATATTTATTCATAGCTGTTCTATTTGTTTCTTTTTTTGGAAATACACAAGAACCAACAGCTATGAAAAAAATTAAAAGGGGGGCTTTTGTCCCCCTTTATGGTTCTGATTCTTTAGGTGTTTATGTACCTGACTTTATGTTAGATGAATACCCAGTTACTAATAAACAGTATTTAGAATTTGTTAAAACACATTCAAAATGGAAAAAATCTAAAGTATTACGATTATTTGCAGATAAATCATACTTACGAAAATGGGTAAATGATACCACATTAAGTACTGAGATAAAATTAAATAGTGCAATAACCAATGTGTCGTGGTATGCTGCTAAAGACTATTGTGCCTGCCAAGGTAAACGTTTACCATCTATGGACGAATGGGAGTATGCTGCAATGGCAAGTGAAACAAAACCAAATGCACAAGCAGATAGTATTTTTAATAGTAAAATTATTGAAAGCTATGAATTACCCAAAACATATAAAAATGAAGTGGGACATAAATTCAAAAATTATTACGGTATTTATGATATGCATGGTTTAGTTTGGGAATGGACAAGCGATTTTAATTCAGTACTAATTTCAGGAGAGTCAAGACAAGATGTAGATACTGAAAAAAACCTATTTTGTGGAAGCGCTTCAATTAACGCTTCAAACTTAATGGATTATGCGGCATTTATGAGATATGCATTTAGAGGTTCAATAAAAGCAAATTATAACATTCAAACATTAGGGTTTAGATGTGCAAAAAGTATTAAAAAGTAAAAAATAAGCATACATTATAATTAACCTGTCTATTTAATTAGACAGAAAAACTAACTAACAATGAAACTAAAATTAATTAAAATACTATTCTTGGTAACCCTCATAGTATCATTTTCAACACTATTTAATTCGTGTACAGAGGAGTCAACACCTGTTAATAGTCTTGTTTACCAATGTCCAATGGATTGTGAAGAAGGTAAAACCTATGCTGAAAATGTAAGCTGTCCAATATGTAAAATGGATTTACAATTAATAGATGAATCATCTAAAAAAATAATAGCTGATGAAAATGCAATAGAATCTGCTTCAATTTTTAATTTAACCTCAAAATGGAACACTCAAAACAATGAAAGAATTGAATTGAAAGAATTAAAAGGAGACGTTTTAGTAATGGTGATGATTTATACAAGTTGTCAAGCAGCTTGCCCAAGATTAGTTGCTGACATGCGAAATATTGATAAAAAAGTAGATAGTGATAATGTAAGATACATTTTAGTTAGTATTGACCCAGAGACTGACACGCCAGAAGTGTTAAAAGCATTTGCCATTGAAAATGAAATGGATAATAACCGTTGGACATTTTTACAAGGAACAGTTGATGATGTTAGAGAATTTTCAAATGTTTTAGCTGTAAAGTATAAACAAATTTCACCGATTGACTTTTCACATTCAAATATCATTAGTGTGTTTGATCAAAAAGGTGTTTTATTCCATCAACAAGAGGGTTTAGGCGTAAACAATGATGAAACTGTTTCAAAAATAAAAGAATTAAGCAACTAAAATTTTAGTTAGTTAACACCAACAACCGCTGTGTATTTTACACAAACGTTGTTGGTGTTTTTTTGTGCTTTAATTTTTAGTTATATTATATTTAATTTAGGTGTAACTTTACAGATAGTTGTGCGTCCTATAAGTAACCTAAGTAAAAACGTGACTATAAAACAATATAATAACGCAGTTGATACCTATGCGGATAATATTTATCGCTTTGTATTAAAACATTTAAAGGATGCTGATGCATCTAAAGATGTGGTGCAAGATTGTTTTGCAAAAGTTTGGGTAAAAAGAGACACTATTGATGCTAAAAAAGTAAAGTCCTACTTATTTACAACAGCTAATAATACCCTAATAGATGCAGTTAGAAAAAGAAAATTTACAGATGATATTGACACAATAGATAAACATTTTAGTCAAGCGCCGCTAAAAAACTTAGACTTACAAGACACATTACATAATGCACTTGATCAATTACCAGAAATTCAACGAACAGTAATTTTATTAAGAGATTATGAAGGGTACGATTATTCAGAAATAGGAACGATTACAAATTTAAAAGAGAGTCAAGTTAAAGTGTATATTTTTAGAGCCAGAAAAAAATTAAAACAAATATTAGTGAGCGTAGAGGCTATATTAGAAAGTTAAACAATGGAAAAAATTAGTATACATAATTATGAAGCGTTTTATTTAGATTACTTAGAAGGTAATTTAGATGAAATTGGTCAGTCTATGTTATTTAATTTTTTAGATAATAATTTAGCTTTGAAAATAGAATTAGAAGATGATGTTTTAGACTTTACCCTTTCTCCAAATACTGAAACATTAACTAAGTTTGACAAAGAAGATTTAAAACATTTTGAATGTTTAGAAGATGAGATTTGTTTAGCTAATGTGTCTGATTTTATGATTCTTGATTTAGAAAATGAAATTACATTTGAAAAGAAAAAAGAGTTAACTACATTTGTTCTTGAACACCACCTTGAGAAAGATGAAAAGTATTTTCATGCCACTAAGTTAAGTCCAAATTTAGCAGAGGTATATGATGACAAAGCGGGTTTAAAGAAAAAAGGAACCGTAATTCCATTAGTTATTAAAATTGCTTCAATTGCGGCAATTGGATTATTACTATTTAATTTTATGGGATCAACAGAAGCAGAGTATTACGCGCCAAGGCATAGTACTTTTGCATTACAGATAGATACTTTAAATCATAAATTTGAAATAAATTTAGCTGATAATAATACAGTTGAAACACTTAATTTAAAGGATAGTCATATTGAAAAGAATAACTCAAATTCAAAAGAGAAGTTACCAAAGTATACTGAGGTGAAAAAAGACAGTATTCAACCAATGATTCAGGACTTACCTAATCCAAATGAAGCAATTGTAATTGAAAAATTTATTCCAATAGCTAAAGACAGTAGTTTAATTCCTTTAGTTAATGAAACTCCTAATTTTAATGAGGATATCGTTCAAGCCAATACACCAATTGAAGAGATAAATAATGGAATTAAGCTAGTTGACATGTATAAGCCTATTATAAACTTAACTAATAGTTATACTAATTTAGATGTAAGCTTTAAAAAATCTACTAAAGACAATGAATATCAAGTAACTAATATTAAGTTTGGTAAGTTTTCATTTGAACGAAAAAAAAGAAAGTAAATTCTTAATTTTCCCCTTCATTAAAATGAGTAAAACCTTGTGCTTTCAATTCTTGTATCGTTCCATTTTTTTCTACAATGTTTACCGTGCAATTTTCATCAGTCACATGACCAATAATAGCAAAGTGCTGGTTCCCTTTTAGTTTTTCAAAATAGTCTTGAGACATAGTAAATAATAACTCATAATCCTCACCACCATTCAAAGCACAAGTAGCAGGAGTTAAATTAAAATCTCTAGCTACATTAAATGTTTCTTGATCTATTGGCAATTTTTCATCATAAATAGTCATTCCTAAACCACTTGCTTTTGATAAGTGAATTAATTCAGAGGCTAATCCGTCAGACACATCAATCATTGAAGACGGTAAAATACTCATGTCTTTTAAAAAATGAATAATATCCTTACGTGCTTCAGGTTTTAATTGTCTTTCTAACACATAATCAACACCTTCCATTTCTGGTTGCATTTCTGGATTCTCTTTATACACTTCTTTTTCACGTTCTAAAACTTGTAATCCCATGTAGGCTGCACCTAAGTTACCAGAAACAACAATTAAATCATTTTCTTTAGCACCTTTACGGTAAACTATCTCATCTTTTTTAACTTCTCCAATAGCAGTAATTGAAATCACTAATCCAGACTGTGAAGAGGTAGTGTCTCCACCAATTAAGTCAACATTATATAATTCACAAGCAGTTCTAATTCCACTATATAATTCATCAATAGCCTCTACCGAAAAACGGTTAGACATTGCAATGGATACTGTAATTTGATTCGCATCACCATTCATGGCATAGATGTCAGATAAATTAACAACAACGGCTTTGTAACCTAAATGCTTTAATGGTGCATACATTAAGTTAAAATGAACACCTTCTACCAGCATGTCAGTAGTGATTAAAGTATATTTATCCCCAGCGTCAATAACAGCACAATCATCTCCTATTCCGTAAACAGTTGATTCTTGAGTATTTTTAAAATCTTTAGTAATATGATCTATTAATCCAAATTCACCTAATTTATCTAATTCTGTTCTGTTGCTCATGACTAATGTATTTTTTGCAAAGGTAGTATTATAGAATCAAGATTAATAGAATCAAGACACAAGATTTAAGAATTGGCTTAAAATATAATTGTATTAATTTTAAAACAAAATTCGTCAGTGTTGTATCTTATTTAAAACAAATCACCTTTTCAACACAATTTTCTCCAAAAGAATATGCCATATAAGCTAAAGACGGTATCTTTTTAGTAATTATAATGTTTGCTTTTTTACCAATAGTAATTGAACCCAATTCATTATTAACCTCCATAGCATAAGCCCCATTTATTGTAGTTGCATTTAAGGCTTGTTCAGGTGTTAATTTCATTTTTACACAGGCTAACGAATTTACAAACTGCATATTTCCACTTGGTGTAGACCCAGGATTAAAATCAGTCGCTAATGCAATAGCAATATTGTGATCTAGCATTTTTTTTACTGGTGAATACGGAATGTTTAAAAAGAAAGAACAAGAAGGTAATGCAGTAGCTATTGTTTCACTATTCTGCAACGCTTTCATATCTTCATCTCCTAACTCCTCTAAATGATCAACTGACACTGCTTTGTTGTTAATTCCAATACCAACGCCTCCCATAATTGAGAATTGATTGACGTGAATTTTTGGTTTTAATCCTGCTTTAACTCCTGCTTTTAAAATTCTGTCTAATTGTTCGGCAGTAAAATAATTACGCTCACAAAACACATCAATATAATCCGCTAAGTTTTCAGCTTTTACCTTAGGCAACATTTCATTGATTACTAAATCAACATAGCCGTCTTTATTCTCTTTATATTCTAACGGAAAAGAATGTGCCCCTAAAAATGTAGCTTTAATAGTAACATCAGAGGCGCTTTTTAAACGTTTTATCACACGTAGCATTTTTAATTCTGCATCAACGCTTAACCCATATCCACTTTTAATTTCAATAGCACCTGTTCCAAATGATTTGACTAATTCAATACGTTCTAATGCGTTTTCAAATAGCTCGTCCTCACTCATTTCGGCTAATTTTCGAGCAGAATTTAAAATCCCTCCACCTTTTTGACCTATTTCCTCATAAGTTAAACCGTTAATTCTATCAACAAATTCATCTTCTCTACTTTTAGCAAAAACCAAATGAGTGTGAGAATCACAAAAAGCAGGCAATACAAACTTTCCTTCTGCATCAATTATTTCAAGATTTCGCCAGTCAGTAATGCCTTGCATATCCTCCATAGCACCATAATATGATATTTTACCATCTTCAATGGCCAAAAAGGCATTTTCAATTCGTTTTAAGTCAGACAATTCTTTACCTCTTAAGGCTTTTGTATTGTCTTCTAAAATACCTACTAAGCCTTTAATGTTTTTAATTAAAATATTTTTCATATTACATTTATTCTTAATTCTCTACGAAAATACTAATATCAATAATAATTATGTAGATTTACCTTATAGTATTTTTAATTTTTATGATTTTTTCACCACCAAAAACAGAATATTCTAACTTTTATAATGTTGCACGTTATAATTTAACATGGAAGGTTTGTTTGTTTTTAGCTATTTTCATGCCTATTTTAGGGATAACGTTATCTTCATTAGGTGAAATTTCGGTGATACCAACTTTTTTTTCTACAGCTGTTGTTTTAGTGTTATTGTTACTCCTAAAAAGAAATAGAACCTTTTTACTTTCAGCAGCATTTTTTTCAATAATGGGAACCATATTAACTCAACTTACATATATTCTCTATATTGAATCCCATCATATTGTAGACACCATGTGGATGATTGTAATTATACTTTTTACATTTTTTACGTTAGGAAAAATTTGGGGAATGATTATTACATTCTTTAATTTAACAGGAGTTGTCTACTTCTTATTCTTTGTTTTAAGAGAGAATCTTGTCACGGTAAAAATGTTAAACAATAGTGATATCATAGCCCTTTCCGTGAATTTTATAATCGCATTTTTATTGATTGTATATTTGATTAATCAATTTCTTATAACTTCAAAATATGCGGAACATAAGTATGTTAAATTAACAGAAAAATTAGAAGATTCTAATAAAGAAAAAACAATAATGTTGAAGGAAATTCATCATAGAGTTAAAAATAATTTACAAGTTATTACCAGTTTATTGAGGCTACAGTCAAGAGAAATTACTGATGCTGAATCAAAGGTTATTTTTAGAGAATCCATTAACAGAGTTATTGCCATGTCAAAAATTCATGAAAAAATTTACCAAACTGAAAATTTTGCAAAAATTGATTTAGAAGAATACGTTACGTCCTTATCAGAAAGTTTGATTGAATCTTATTCGATAAGCCAAAAGATAGAAACAACAATTGTGTCTGATCTAGAAAGTGTTAGTACTAAGTCTTTAGTGCCTATATCTTTGATATTTAATGAGTTGATTTCTAATTCAATGAAGTATGCCTTTATTGGTAAAGAAACCGGTAAAATTTACATTTCTGTTTTAAAAAAGAACTCTAAAATTGAATTTGTTTATAAAGACAATGGAACCTGGAAAAAGAGAGAAAATCCAGAATCTTTTGGTTTAGTATTAATTGAATCATTAACAGAACAATTAAATGGAACGTTTACCTTGTCAACAGAGAATGGAACCGAATACTTTTTCATTTTTGAAATTGATGAGAAAAGTTCTGAGTTTTAATAGCCACTAAAAATTAATCTTCCTGAACTGAAGGTTGATTGTTTTTACCTTCAACTACCACAACAAATTCTCCTTTAGGCGCTTTGTTTTCAAAGTGTATCATCAATTCTGTTGCTGTTCCTCTAACCGTTTCTTCAAACTTTTTACTTATTTCTCTGGATACCGAAATCATTCGTTTTTCATCTAAAAATTCTGAAAATAATTTCATTGTTTTGATTACTCTGTGTGGAGATTCGTATAAAACTGTTGTTTTTACTTCTTCTGCAATTTGTTTAGCAATAGTTTGACGTCCTTTTTTATGAGGCATAAAACCAATGTATTGAAATTTTTCACAAGGAAAACCTGAGTTAACTATAGCAGGAACAAATGCTGTAGCACCAGGTAAACAATCGACTTCAATACCCGCTTCAACACACGCTCTACTCAATAAAAAACCTGGATCTGAAATGGCAGGAGTACCTGCGTCAGAAATAAGAGCATACGTTAAACCGGATTTTATTTCGTCTACAATTCGAGTGGTTGTTTTATGTTCATTATGTTGGTGATGTGAAACTAATTTATTTTCAATTTCATAATGACGTAGTAATTTTGAACTTACTCTTGTATCTTCTGCTAAAATTAGATCGACTTCTTTTAAAACGCGTATGGCTCTATAAGTCATGTCTTCTAAATTCCCAATTGGTGTTGGTACAATAAATAATTTTCCCATTAGATTAAATTTTATTCAAACGTTACTTCAAACAATTTTGGCCATAATTTTCCGGTCAAATATGTTTTTTTAGTGAGTGAGTTATAAGCAATTCCATTTAAAACATCTGCTCCACCTACACGACCTTCAATTGCAATATTATCACAACTTATCACACTTATAACCTTTCCAAAGGTAGTGTCAATTTCAACTATATTATTAGTCGTATACACATTGGCAAATAACTTGTCGTTAATTAACTCTATTTCGTTTAAGAGTTGGTAATCTTGTTGATCTGCAAATGCATAAATCGTTTTTTCAATTTCAAATGTTTGAGGATTACGCCAAACAATTTCTGAAGTACCATTTGTCATAATAATAGATTTTCCATTATTTGTTAACCCCCAACCTTCGCCTTCATAATGAAATTCACCTATTGAATTAAATTCCATATCGTATAACTTACATACGCGAGACTGCCACGTTAATTGATAAATTGTGTCGTTAAGAATAGTTAAACCTTCACCAAAAAATTGAGGAGCTAAATTAATGGTTCTGCTATGATTTCCAGAATATAAATCTACTTCTGCAATTAAAGATGCTCCTTTTTGACCAGTAGACTCATACAATTTACCTTTATAAAATTCTAAACCTTGTGTATAAGCAGTTGAATTATGAATATAAGTATTAACAATGTTTGCAAATTGATGTTTTGGCGTAATATCAGAGAATACGATTAACCTACGGTTATCTCTATGTTTTATTCCTTCTGAATCTGTATATTCTAAATATAAATTAATAAAACCCACTTTACCATTGGCAGTAGGAATATTTATTTGTTGTGATTCTAGTTTTAAATTCTCAGCATACAAAGTGTCTGCAATATATAAATTTATAGTTTTTAGTTTTGACGCATCATTTACTTTAATGTCCACTATAATATTAGCACCTCCTGAATATTGAGTATCGAAAGAAGGATTAATAAGTTGAACTGGTATGAGTTGTTTAACCGGCTTATCACTTGTGTCTTCTTCTGTTGTACACTCTATGCACCCAAATATTAGTATGCTAAAAAGTAAAATGGATAATCTATTAAATTTAGTCATTGTCTAGTTTTAAAATTTAGCAATCATATCCATTAAGATAGATTTTTTACGAGAGGAAACTGAAATTCTATCTCCGTTTTTCAACACTAATTTTCCATCTTGCTTAGTATATTCTTTAATATAATTAGTATTCACTAAATGAGATTGGTGAATACGAATAAAACTATGGTCACATAACATTTTATCAAATTCTTTCAATGTTTTTGTGACCATTAATTTTGACCCATCTTCAAAATAAAAACGGGTATAATTAATGTCAGATTCTAATCTGATGACATCTTCAATTTGAACAATATGTATTTTGTCAACTGTGTTTAAAGCTATTCTTTTTTGATTTTCAAGATTTCCTTTTAACAATTCTAATCTGCTGGTTGGGTTATGTTGATGTTCAACCTTTTCAACCGCTTTCATTAAATCATCTGGATCAATAGGTTTTAGTAAATAATCAATGGCCGAAAATTTAAACGCTTTAATAGCAAATTCGTCTGAGGCGGTAGTGAAGATTAATTTAAAATCAGCATCATCAATTATTTCTAACAAATCAAAGCCAGTTCCATCCGGCATTTGAATATCTAAAAAAACTAAGTCTGGTTTTAACTCTTTTATAATTTTTGAACCTGATACTACACTATTGGCTGAACCAATCACTTCAATATTTTTACAATACGTTTTTAAATCTGAAGTTAAAACAGTGATTGCTTCTGGAATATCATCTATAATTACCGCTTTGATCATATATTCTTTTTAATTGAACGTGTGTCAATATCAGAATGTGTTGCAGAATAGTCACATTTACCATTTTTAATTACCAAAATTTGTGGTGATTGATGATGTATATTAAACGTTTCTGCTAATTGATTAGATATTGGTCTAAATTTCAATAAATCTAGATAATACGTTTTTAAATTACTATGTTCAATATCCCAGGTTTTATCTAAGCCATTTTTAGCCATTATGCTAATTGAACATCTTGTACTGTGTTTTAAAATTAGGACTGTAGTCGTTTTTGACTCTTCAATAATTTCATCTAACTGAGTCATTTCAGTTAATGGAACCCAATTTACTAAACTTGTTCTTTTTGTTTCTCCTTTACTTGAAAACCATCCCATATTAATGTGCAGATTTAAATTGGTCTAAAAATCTAATATCGTTTTCAGAATATAAACGTAAGTCACCAACTCTATATTTTAATTGTGCTATTCTTTCTACTCCCATTCCGAATGCAAATCCAGAATATTTTTTAGAATCTATATTTGCTGCCTCTAAAACATTAGGGTCAACCATTCCACATCCTAAAATCTCTAACCAACCTGTATATTTACAAACGTTACATCCTTTTGCGTTACAAATGGTACAAGACACATCTACTTCTGCAGATGGTTCTGTGAACGGAAAATAAGAAGGTCTTAATCTGATTTCCGCTTTTTCTCCAAACATTTCTTGTGCAAAGTATAATAAGGTTTGCTTTAAATCTGCAAACGATACATCCGTGTCAATATATAAACCTTCCACTTGGTGGAAAAAACAATGTGCTCTAGCAGATATAGCTTCATTTCTAAACACTCTACCTGGTGATATAGTTCTAATAGGTGGTTTAGAATTTTCCATTACCCTAACTTGAACAGATGATGTATGGGTTCTTAACGCCATTTCTTTGGAACGGTCACCGTCTTCTGATGCTTCAATAAAAAAGGTATCTTGCATATCTCTTGCAGGATGCTCAGGAGGAAAATTTAAAGCAGAAAAATTATGCCAATCATCTTCAATTTCTGGTCCTTCAGAAACGACAAATCCAATGCGTTTAAAAATTTCAATAATTTCATTTTTAACAACTGCTAAGGGATGTCTTGAACCTAATGCCACTTCTTCAGCTGGTCTAGTTAAATCTATTGATTCTTTTTTTGAATCAGATCCAACAGATTGAATCGTCTCTTTTAAACTATTAAATTTAGCTTCAGTTTGAGTTTTTAATCCATTTATTAGCTGACCAAATTCCTTTTTTAATTCATTTGGTACTGTTTTTAACTCAGCATATAATTCTTTAATACTATTTTTTGAACCTAAGTATTTTATTCTAAATACTTCTAATTCTTCACTGTTTGTAACGGTAAAGGCTTTGATTTCAGTATTAAATTTTTCTATTTTTTCTTTTAATTCCATCTAAAGTGTAACTTTTTAGGGTAATAAATTGTTATTAAATATACAACCTTTTTACTTTAATGACGTATATTTGTGTACTATCATTAAAATGATAGAGCGAAATTACTTAAAATTTAGATTATATGAACAGAATAATGGCTAAAACAGGAATATTTGTAATGTTAGTTGCAATTTTAACAGTTGGAATGATGACCTCTTGCAGAAAAGAGTCACCAACAGTTGCTGTTATAACAGTAGTTGACACTTCAGGAACTGTGTTTTCAGGAGCAAAGGTGAGGTTATATCCAATACCTACAATTAATCCACATCCTGGAATTACTATTGACGATACATTGATTAGTGATAGTGATGGAAAAGCAACATTTGATTATACAGATAGATTTAATTTAGGTCAAGCTGGTTTTGCAGTTTTAGACATTGAAATTTGGTCAGGAGATACATTAAGTGGAACAGGAATTATAAAAGTAGAAGCTGAAGAAACTTCAGAAGAAACTGTAGTTCTACTTCCATAAGTAAACAAAATTGTCTAATTCTAAAATAGGTTGACTATTTTAGTTTACAAATATACTAACCTATATCATTAATTTGGTATAGGTTTTTTGTTTCCACGTTTTTAATCTGACACCATTTAATATGCGTTTTAGCTTAATCTAAAGCGTTTCACATTTTTAATAAATTGTAGTTGTAAGGTATTTATAATCTTATACATTTTCTAATGTGTAACTTTTAAGGGGACTTAATTGTTACTATAGGTACAAGCTTTATACTTTATTAACTTGTTTTATTTTAAAAAGATTAAACTAATAAAATTGATACTATGACTAAATCAATACTTAAATCAGGAGTACTCGTTTCATTTTTAATAATTGGAATGATGATATCTTGTAGAAAAGAATCACCAACAGTTGCTATAATTAGAGTAATTGACGCATCAGGTCATCTGTTTCATGGCGCTTCAGTAAGATTATATCCAGTGCCAACAGTTGCTTTTCACCCACAAATTACAATTGATGATGTTTTAAACAGTGACCGTAATGGAATAGCAACATTTGATTATACTGATAAATTTAATTTAGGTCAAGCTGGTTTTGCAGTTTTAAATATTGAAATATGGTCAGGAGATACATTAAGTGGAACAGGAATTATTAAAGTTGAGGCTGAACAAAGGTCAGAAGAAACGGTTGTATTATTACCTTAATTGGTAGAGTATATAATTTGGGTTTAAAGACTACTTAAAGGGCATTTTTGTGGGTTATATTTTTTTTAATCACAATGAATCCCAAACAAAGTATTACCTTTACAAACCAATGGCAAAACTTAAATTAGAACTTGATGAAGATTTTGATTTTGATTTAATTGGAATCTGCTCCTCATATACAGATTATCGTTTATGTTGGGGTATAAATCAAGCGCTTTCTATTAGTTTAGAAAGAATTGAGGATTATTCTATGGAGAATAAGAAAGATGGAGAATTCTTTTTTTCATTTTATGAATTTTTTAATGAAAGTACTGAAGAAAATTATTTCTTAATAAAAAACCAATCTTATAATTTTAAGAAATTAATACCAGAACAAGACAAAATAGATTATTTTTTGGTGATTAAAAACAATTACGAAACAGAAATTGATGATCTAGTAACGAAACTAAAAGCGCTAGATAGCGTATTAACAGCTTTCAGCTTTAATGTTGAAGACCTTAAATCAAAGTCAAATTTGATTTTTTAACACACAATTATGCATAATAAAAAAACAAAAATAGTGGCCACAATGGGTCCAGCATCTACAAACGATAAAGAAGTATTAAAACAAATGATTATAAACGGTACCAATGTGTGTCGTTTAAATTTTTCACATGGTACACATCAAAATCATTTAGACACGATTACAATGATTCGTGAAATTAATGAAGAATTACAATATAATGTAGCCATTTTAGCAGATTTACAAGGACCCAAAATTAGAATTGGAACTGTAGAGAATAATGGAATTGAATTAATTCAAGGTGCTCAATTAATTATTACAACCAATGAATGTATTGGAACAAAAGAGAAAGTATATTTAACGTATCAGGATTTTCCTAAAGATGTTTCTGTTGGTGATAAAGTATTAATGGATGACGGTAAATTACAAGTTGAGGTCGTGTCTACTAATAAAAAAGATGAAGTTATTACTAAAGTTTTATACGGTGGTATTTTAAGTTCTAGAAAAGGCGTTAATTTACCAAATACGAGTATATCATTACCCTGTTTAACAGAAAAGGATTTAATTGATTTAGATTTTGCTATACAGCATAAAGTAGATTGGATTGGATTGTCGTTTGTGCGTTCAGCTAGAGATATAATTGAATTAAAACATATTATTTCTAAAAATGGAAGTTCGGCTAAAGTAATAGCAAAAATTGAGAAACCAGAAGCGATTGAAGATATTGATGATATTATTATTGCAACGGATGCCTTGATGGTTGCTCGTGGAGATTTAGGTGTAGAAGTGCCAATGGAAACAGTGCCGTCTTTACAAAAAATGATGATTAAGAAATGTAGATCATATGCTAAACCAACAATTGTAGCCACACAAATGATGGAAAGTATGATTGACAACATTACCCCCTCAAGAGCTGAGGTAAATGACGTTGCAAATGCTGTTTTAGATGGTGCTGATGCAGTTATGCTATCTGGCGAGACATCTGTTGGTAAATATCCTGTTGAGGTGATAAAAGCCATGTCAAAAATTGTATGTGAAGTAGAAAAATCTGATGAAATTTATTATAAAGAAGAGGCACCTGAAAAGAATCAAGATCGTTTTATTTCAGATAGCATTTGTTTTAATGCATCAAGATTAGCTGCAAGGGTAGAGGCAAGTGGTATTGTAACCATGACTTTTTCTGGTTATACTGCTTATAAAATTTCTTCACAACGACCAAAGGCGGATACGTTTGTGTTTACTGAAAATAGACAAATTTTAACTCAACTTAATTTAGTTTGGGGAGTTAAAGGTTACTTCTATGATAAAATGGTGAGTACAGACCATACGATTGCAGATTGTAAATACATTTTAAAGAAAAAAGGATTACTTAATAAAGGAGACTTAGTTATTAATATTGCCTCAGTTCCAATTGAAGAAAAAGGACCTTCTAATATGGTAAAATTAAGTTATATTGAATAAGAGTAACGTACGTATTAAAACTACAAAAACCCTAAATCACCAATTGATTTAGGGTTTTTGTATATTAATAAAGATTCAAATCGACTATAGCCTTCACTATTTTTCGTTCTCCTAATCCATTTATTTAAAACATTTACTAGACTGTTAGGTATGATTAAGTGTTTGTTATGATTACCAAGTTTAAAAGGTGATTTTTTGTAAACCTTTTAACCTCAGTTCGATATAAGGAAAAAGAATTAAACCCATATAATAAACTAGTTATAAATATTACCCCTCTATTAATTCATCTGTTATAGATGAAAATCAAAACTATTCGAATAAAAAGTAAAATATACAGCGATTTTCAGCCAAATATTAATCAAGCTATCGAGATAGCTCTCTCAATATTAAACCAAAACTCACAGTCTATTTGACTTTTTCTAACGAATCCTTATATCGAACTGAGGTTTTTAGATTCAGATATGAAACGTTTCATTTTTTTACACTTAGCCAATTAATTATTTTTATAGATAGTTGTTGGAGCTGATTGTGCTTTTGCATAAACAGTAACGTCTGCAATTGTAACTCTGTTAGGAGCACTTACTGCATATAATATAACGTCTGCTATGTCTTCAGCTAATAAAGGCTCATATCCTTCATAAATTGAATTTGCTTTTTTCACATCTCCTTTGAACCTTACTTCCGAAAATTCGGTAGAAACTGCTCCAGGTGCAACATTAGTTATCTTGATTCCATGTTTAGTTAAGTCTAATCGCATGCCTTCACTAATCGCTTCCACCGCTTTTTTTGATGCACAATACACGGCTCCATTTTCATAGGTTTGTTTGCCAGCAATAGAACTTAAGTTGATAATATGTCCCGATTTACGGTCTACCATTTGTGGTATAACTACTTTTGAAACGTATAAAAGTCCTTTCACATTTCCATCAATCATAGCATCCCAATCCACAATATCTCCTGTATCTATAGATGAATGACCATGTGCATTCCCTGCATTATTCACTAAAACATCAATTGCTTTCCAGTTGTTTGGAAGAGAATTTATTGCACTGTTAACCTCAGCGTTGTTTCTAACATCAAACACCAATGTTTCAATATTTACATAGGTTGAAAGTTCATTCTTTAATTCAATTAGCCGTTCTTCTCTTCTACCACAGAGTATTAAATCATATCCACGGTGCGCAAATTTTAGGGCTGTTGCTTTTCCAATACCAGAACTAGCTCCAGTAATTAATGCTATTTTCTTCATGTTGATGTTGTAACGATTAAGTAAAAATTAAAAGTAACTAAACTTTATAAATAGAAATTAACTTTGTTAAATATATTTAATTAATCTCTAACTGGATACTCTGCAATGCGTTCTGGTACCAAAACTTTTAACACAAATAGATATTGCCTCATTAATTTACTTTTTTGATTGACAATTATTTTCCGATAACTTATGCTAAACAATTTTTTAGCGACTTGATGTCTAATTCTATTCGTGTTTTTTTTGATTTCTGACAATACAGCTATGTACGTACTATAAGATGTTTTTGATTTCATTTTAATACTCACGTGTTCAACTGGGTGTAATACCCTTAACGTTTTTATATCAAGAAAATTCATAACATACAAGTTTCTTTTGTATCGTTTGATTCTATTTTTAGAATCAAACGAATCTGTATTGTTTTCAAGGTATTTAATATTTTCTAAACATTCAGTTTTTCTATAGTTTATGTAACGCGCCTTTCTAGCGTCTTCTTTATATTTTGAATACATATTTGCGGTAAAATAATGATAAAGTAATTCTGATAAAGCTTCAATGTTACAGCTTTCATTTTCAGCGCGTAACTGATTGTTTGCGTTAATGGAAATGTTGAAATTGTTTCGATAGAAACTCGTGCAAAAACTGAGTGTTGTAAAAAAAAGGAAGAATAATAAACTTATAAATTTCATAGATTAAATTTTAATTCTGCTAGTATTTGAATGTCACAACAATCACTCCATTTCTCACTTTTAGGTACAAAAAAACCACCATTCTAAAAGAATGGTGGTTTCATATAATAATTCAAATTATACGTTTATCTTTTTAATTGCTTAGTAGAGTAATTAATTTTGTATCCTTTTACTGCAGGATCTCTTAACGCTTCTTTAATGTTGAAAACAGTTTTCATGTCCACATCATCATCAATTTTAAGAATTGTAATTACTTCATAAACTTCTAAATCAGCTGGTTTATTTCCCAATTTCCAAGGTCCAATTTTTGAAGTATAGTCAGGTGCAAATTGATCATCTAAAAATACTTCTACTAATCTTCCACCATCCGCTGGAAAACCTGCCCATAAATAATCCGTTTTATCATTTTTATCTAATTCAATAGCTACTGATGAACCTGGAGTTTGTATATCTATATTAGGTTCTTTTTCTTTTGGACGAGTGGCTACCATAAAAAAGAATAAAAGCATAAAAACGATATCAGGTAACGCAGCAGTATTTATTGCTGGTTGCCCTTTTTTTCCTTTTTTTCTAAACTTTGACATATTCTTAATTTTTAATTGCTGGTTCTATAATTCTTTCAGGAACTAAGATACGTAGTATCTTCATTTTTTCCTGATCCTCATCAAGCTTCAAATCTAAATCATAATAAGACAATCCGTTGAAAATTTCTTTACACTTTTCATCTCTTACCTGATTAACTATTTTTTTAACCTCATTTATTACAGCAATGTACATACCATAAGTAGTTTTAGCTTTTTGTTTGACTTGAATAACTGCAGTTTCGTGAATTTCACGGTAACCACCATCAGGTAAAGTCTCACAAACCATTAATCTTTTTTCCCATTTTAACAAACGAGATTCTATCATAATATCTTCTGGATTTTCAGCTAATTCTTGTTCTCCCAACTTAATTGCTTCTTTACAAATTTCAACCGTATATGGAACGTATCTAGCTTCAAGTACATTAGTTTCAGAATTCATATTTGCTGTAAAATAGCTATATATCATTTCACTAATATCTTCCACTTCATGCAATTCTTTTTCAACATATAATTGATCGTTTCCGTTAATTGAAATAGAAAATACATCACGTTGTTTAACATCTGGTCGTTTAAAGTCAGGTGGTAACTCCACTTTCATTGCAAGTTGCTGAGGTATCCCTGCTTCTAATTCCATTGTAGTTGTTACAATGAAGAATATTAAAAGCAAGAAAGCGATATCGGCCATTGACCCAGCACTTATTTCTTCTCCTTCTCTTCTTGCCATATCTATTTATTTTTGAAAATAACTTAAAGCTCCTGTTACTATTCCAACTAAAATCATTGCTACTGCAATTATAGTTAAAACAATAAACATTAAAATACCAGTTGCACTAATATGGAAACTAGTATCTGTATACGAACTTAATTGAGTAACTTTTCCTATTCCTACAGTATCTACTGAATAATAACAGATTAAAGTAATTAGTGTTAATAACACTAATCCAATAGCTAAACGGATAAAACGTTTAGGGTTTTGAATAATGTTAAATACTGTAAATCCTAAAATTAAGATTAAACCACCATACATTAACCATTTTGTGTATGTTATAGAAGTTTCAGTTGCACCATTAAGGTCATACTCATTCATTATAACGGGGTCAATTTCTTCATTTTTAAAAGATCCACTTTTAGTTTTAGTTTCTCCTTTTGATTTTACGAAAGCGGCCATTTCGTAAGTAGAATTATTTGACAAATCATATACCACTTTCTTATCGTTGTCTAAAACGTAATCAAATCGTTTAATTGTTTTTTTAACAACTTTTCCACCTTCCTTTGCAGGTATAGTGTAAGTTTCTTTAAAAAACTCTTGTTTTGCGATTGGCTCTTCACCAGTTGCATCAAAACCAAGGTTATTTGAAATTAAGACTACTCCTATTAAAAGAAGAACTCCCATTACAATCTTGATTATTAATGACGTTAATTTATTATCCATGTTCTTATATCTTTATAAGTTAACAATAGTACTTTTATAAAGCCTAAACTTAGGCTTTAGTAGCGTTATTTTTAATCATAACATCAATTAACGAGATAGAAGCATCTTCCATGTCATTAACAATTCCGTCAATCTTAGCAATTAAATAATTATAAAACACCTGTAAAATGATTGCTACAATTAATCCAAATACAGTTGTTAATAAAGCTACCTTAATATCTCCTGCAATTTGATCTGCTTGTACACCACCATTTGTTTCAATAGTATCAAAGGCTTGAATCATTCCGATTACCGTACCCATAAATCCTAACATTGGTGCTAAAGCAATAAATAATTGAATCCAAGACATTCCTTTTTCTAACAATCCCATTTGAACTCCACCATAAGAAATAACTGATTTTTCAACCATATCAATTCCTTCATCTGCTCTATCTAAACCTTGGTAAAAAATTGAGGCAACTGGCCCTCTTGTATTTCTACATACTTCTTTTGCTGCGTCTACACCACCTGAAGCTAATGCTTCATCCACTGCAGAAACTAATTTTTTTGTATTTGTTGTTGCTAAGTTTAAGTAAACAATTCTTTCGATTACTAATGCTAAACCAAAAATTAAACAGGCTAATACAACCCCCATAAATTCTGCTCCACCTTCAATAAAACGTTCTCTTAATACATAAATCAAAGATACCTCAGGCACTTCTGCAACTGCTGCTACTTTATCTCCTGTTTCTTGAGCAAATAATGAAGCTGATGCTCCGTAAGCTGCTACTAATGTTAATACTTTTTTCATTTTTTTAATTTTGAATTATTTGTTTACTTAATTTATTACTAATTTTCCGCGTTTACTATTTTACGGATTGCTAAAATACAAAAATTTATAATTATACTCCTTTTCTTTTAAATTAATTTTCAATTATGAGTGTTATATGGTCATTTCACCACAACAATTGTGTGTTAAAAAGCTAATTCGGTCATTATTTGTCTCATATTTACCTAATGCAAACATTGTTTTTGTTAAAATTGACTCCGTTGTAGAATCTCTTGCACTAAGTACGCCTAACGCACTAAACATACTACTTGTTGCGTATTTTCCTTGCGCTACAGACCCTTTACTACATTGGGTTGTATTTATTACAATACCACCACTATTAATGTAAGCTTCCAATAATTCATAAAATCGTGGTGAACTAAATGAGTTACCACTCCCAAATGATTCAATAATAACAGCTTTAAATAAATTAAAATTTAATGTCCATTTTAGTGATTCTATAGGCATAGACGGAAACAATTTGATTAAGCCTACGTTTGGATTTAATCCGGTAAACAATTCTAATTTAGTTTTGTTTGTTCTATATAATCCTTGTGTATTAAAATCAATATCAATACCAGCAACTGCTAAAGGCGTTAAATTTGGTGAATCAAAAGCTTCAAAATGATTAGCACTTATTTTTGAAGATCTATTCCCTCTATACAATGAATATTCAAAGTAAATGGCAACTTCTTGAATCAAAGCTTGATTGTTAGCGTCTTTCATTCCCGCTATTTCAATTGCAGTGATCAAATTTTCTTTGCCATCTGTTCTAATTTGTCCAAGTGGTAACTGAGAACCTGTTAAAATCACTGGCTTTTTTAAACCCTGCAGCATAAAACTCAATGCTGAGGCTGTAAATGCCATAGTATCGGTTCCGTGAAGGATCACAAAACCGTCATAATTTTCATAATTTTCAAAGACCGTATTCGCAATATCTGCCCAATTTTCAATATTCATTTCTGAAGAATCAATTGGGTCTGATGTAGAAATCACCTCTAATTTGTAATCAAACTGCTTTAATTCGGGAATGACTTTATATAAATCGTCAAACTTAAATGCGGTTAATGCTCCTGTTTTAGGATTATTAATCATACCGATTGTTCCGCCAGTGTAAATAATTAAAACGTTAGAGTTAGGTTTCATTTTGCTTTACAAGTTTATAAAAGTTAAGTGGATAAAGTTAAAAATAATATGTGTACTGTTGAATTTGTTTAGTAAAGTGTTTCCTTATTTAATTTTTGCAGCATTTCATCTACAATAACTATTAGCTTTATTTGCTCATCTAAATGCCCTTTTTGGGCTTCAATGTTTAGGTATTTAATGTTTTCTTGACCACAATATATAGATAAAGACCCATCATTTACATATCCAGATTGTTTTTGAAGAATAACGTTTACTTCTTTTGCCTTTAAATAATCAAAATATGATTTCTCTGTCGTGTAAACAAAATCATCTGCATCCCAATTTTCAGTGATATAGACTTCTGCTGTGTTTTCAGACTCATCTTTGCCTGGTAAATAACTTTTAATAGAATAATTTACGTCTGTGTTATTATGAAGGGTGACAATAACATCATATTTATTAACAATTTTAATAATATGATTCGCTATAAATTTAGTCACAACTCTTGGTTTAAATTTTAAAAACTGTCTAGGTTCAATTGTTTTTTTTCTACCTAGCGGTGTGTAAATTCGATTTGGATCAAATGAATAGTTGGTGTTTTTTATGTTAAAATTAATTCGTCTTGTTTTATTATGCTCGATAAACGTAAAATTAACGGGTTTAATTTTTTGAAATGCTCTAATAGCTTCAATACTTGTTTGTTCATCTTCATGAATGTTTAAATACAGAATTGAGCTGTCCTTTTCAATGTATTGATGGTTAATCGTAAGTGTTGAATCTCCTATGTTAAGGCAAGTAGTTTCCATTATGGTTTGACTATAAATTTGATGAGTTGTTAAACTTAAAAGGAGGATGAGTAGTTTCATAATTATTCACTCCAAAAATCGTTAATATCACGTCTGTCTTTTTTTGTAGGTCTTCCTAATCCATTTTGACGGTATACTTTTTGAGCCATTTGAATGGTTTTGTATTTTTCAATTTCTTCAACTGAAGTGACATCTTTCATGTAATCGGCTACTAATTTTGCACCCACTCTTTTTTCTAATTCTGCTACTACTTTGTAAGAAAATAGGACCCCGCCTTTTTTGATGGACACAACATCATTTACTTTTAAATTTTTTGAAGGTTTAGACGCCTCACCATTTATTAAAACATGATTTTTTTTACATTCAGCACTTGCCAATGTTCGTGTTTTAAATAAGCGTACCGCCCAAATGTATTTATCTAATCTTGCCATAAAGTAATCTATTGGTTCAAAACTAGTGATTTTTTCGGAAGAATCGGTTTTTATTCTTGCAAGACTCAAAGATTAAACTGCTATCTATTGTTCTCTTGACTAATCACTATTCACTTGTATTTTATAAACCACAATTCAGACAACTACTGGACGCAAAGACACATTCATCTTAATATGCAAAGGACGTAAAGCTTAGTTTGATTTTTACTTTTTATTAATTTCGTTAGCCTTAAAATTGGCTAAACTAAAAAATAAAGCAAAAATGGTAACACCTGCTTGTGTTTCAATCATGTCTTGCGTTAGAAAACTAAACAGTAATGCAACTGAAATTAGTACTTGCGAAAATGAGTTATTATTAGTAAAAAAAGGCATGAAAAGGAGATACAAAATAAGTAATAATCCAATTATCCCTAATGAAACCCAAATTGTAATTATCTGATTGTGAGATCGTAGCCTAAATTTAGGCTCAAGCACTGAATTTTCTTTAGTATATTGATCTTGAAAAGCTAGGTTTACATCTCCAATTCCTACACCAGTAATCCAATTTGATTTTACTAGTTCTATGCCTGTTTTTAAATGTTCAATGCGTTGAATAAAAGAGTGACCATTTGGATTTTTATGTGTAGAATACGCTAGGTATTGTTTGGTTAACTTTGATATTTTTCCATTAAAACTAGAATTATCTAAGTAATTGGATTGTCCATTTTGAATATTCAATATATCTACCTCACTCAATTGAGAAACACTTATTGAATCCTTTTTTAGATTTTTAGAAGCTAAATAGCCGTATAGCGTACCCATGATAGAATTGGTCTTTTTATCTATAGAATCAAATTTAATAGTTGAACGACTATTCCATCCTTTTCTACATTCACGCTCAGAAATATTCACCCAAATTAGATATCCATTTTCTCTTTGTGTTGCTTTTAAGTTATGATAATAAAAATGATCAGATGCTGTTTTTAGTTCTAATTTAACTGTTTTTGGAATATTTAGCGCACTACTTTTATCAATAAGAGTAGAAAAAACAGATTGTGTAATTACTATTAATCCAAGTATGCCTACAAACAAAATTATTTTTAATCTTTTGGATTTAATAAGATATAGAGCAGTCAACACACATAAAATCAATAGTAAACTATATGCTGAAATCGTTTGTGAAAAATATAAGTAATATAATAGCCATATCAACAGTGGAATTATTAATTTACTCATGTTTTGCTTTAAAATTTCATAACCAGATAAGAACACCGCCAAGCAAATTAATCCTCCTAGTCTAATGTGTGAAATAAAAAAAGATAAGTCTCTTTTCTCAACTAAATTTTGAAGGTCATATCTAATGTAATTAAATACAGTCGTAAACGTTAGTGATGCGATAAAGAGATACAATAAAAAAAGATAAATTTTATAATCTAGTTTTTTTCGAGTACCCATAACTAACGGAATGGTAATCAATGGTAATTTAATGAGTAAATCTTTTAAACCATATTCAATATCACTACTCCAACTAAGGCTCACTATCATTAACATAAATAATATGCTAAATGCAATGACAATTTTGTTGTGTTTAAAATTTTCCCATTTTGATTTAAAATCTAATTCAATTAACCAATTAGCAATAATCCAAATAGTACCAATACTCATTAAAACATTAGACAACGCAACACCAACAATAAGTAAACTTAAGGCCGTAATGTGTAAATAATAATGTATTGGTAATTTAAGCCACTTATCAAACATGATTTAGTTTTGAGTTCCTAATAGCTGATTATAACGCTTAGAATCGTTTAATATTTTAATGGCCTCTAAAATATATGAATCATCAAGTAACGCATGTTTAATTCTACCTGTTTGATAATAGTATCTTCCAATAATTTCATCTTCTAAAAGCTCCATTAATTCTGGTTGGAATTTTTGTAAATCTCTTTCTTTTGACGGTTTGTAAAACTCTAATAATTCATCAAAATCACCTTTTGAATCTTCAAAATACCCTTCATCTTCTGCCACTTCTTTTAAGCGTTTCATATACTCACTTGAAGCTGTAGTATATTCAAACTCTTTAGCTAACACATAGGCTGTAAATTCGGCATACTCTTCATCAGTTAACCTAAACGTTTTAGCATCTGCTACAGTAGCGTTGTTTACCCTATAATTTGTTGCAAAATTAAAAATTAAATCATTTCTAACTAAAGTAGCGGTTAGTCTGCTAAACGATTTTTTCTCAATAGTCACATCTGGTTCTACACCTCTGCCGTCTTTAACAGTACGCCCATTTTTAGTTTTAAATGTTGAAATCGTAGATTCATCTACCTCATCAGCTTTTTCTCCCAATTTTTTAGAAGCATAATCTAGTTTTTGAATACATCTTCCACTTGGTGTATAGTATTTTGCAATGGTTACTTTAATTTTGGCATTATATGTTAAATCCATTGGACGTTGAACTAATCCTTTTCCAAAAGAAGTTTTTCCTAGAATTACTGCTCTATCTAAATCTTGTAAAGCCCCAGAAACAATTTCACTAGCAGATGCAGAACCACCGTCAATTAAAACCACAATAGGGATTGTGTTATCTAAAGGGTTTACTTTTGCAGTATAGATTTTATTGTCAGCTGAAATTCTACCTTTAATACTTACTATTTCTGATCCTTTATCTACAAAATAATTTACAATTTGAGCTGATTGTACTAATAGTCCACCCCCATTTCCTCTTAAATCAAATATCAATTTTTCCATTTGATGTTCTGATTTTAGAACTTTAAATGCCTCAAATACGTCTTTTGCTGCCGTTTTTGTAAATGATCTTAATTTAATGTACCCTACTTTGTCGCTTACCATTCCACTATATGGAACTGCTGATATTTTCACTTCTTCTCTATTAAATGTAAAGGTTTTAAAATCGTCACCTCTTTTTACTTTTACTGTTATTGCTTTACCTGGTTGACCTTTTAGTTTAGTAGACACTTCAGATGTTGATAAACCTTCCACATTTTTACCATCTATTTCAACAAACTCATCACCAGCAATTAAACCTGCTTTATGTGCTGGAAATCCTTCATAAGGATCAACAACCCCGACATTGTTTCCCATTAACCTAATAACAGCACCAATTCCGCCATATTGACCAGTTGTCATTAGTTTATAATCTTCCATTTTTGATTCTGGAATGTAATTCGTGTAAGGATCCAGCTCTGCTAACATAGCATCAATAGCTGTACGCATTAATTCGCCAGGGTTTGATTTATCTACATAATACAAATCAACATTTTTATATACAGCTTCAAACAATTCTAGATTTTTAAGAATTTCAAAATTGGTATTATCTTCATCCGATTGAGCGAATGTTAAACTAACTGTTAATCCTCCAAAAAGGAGTAAAAAATATTTTATTGAGTGTATCATAATTGCTTTACTAAGTCTGTTAAAAGTAACTTTATTTTTTTGTCTATAAAGTTATAATCTTCTTTTTCTTTACCGATATAGATTAAAAATAGTGCCAAATTTGTGTTTTTTGCTTCTAATTGAGAATAAAACTCAGGTTTGTTTAATCTATATGCCTCTTTAATTTGTCTACGTACTCTGTTACGTTTATTAGCAAATTTAACTTTTCGTTTAGGTACCGTAATCACCACCCTAACTTGTGAATCCCAATCAGATTCATTTGAATTTTCCGATAAATAAGTAGCGATAAATGGATAAGTTTTAAACTTTTTTCCTTTTTCAAAAAGATCATCAATCAATATTTTAGAACTCAAGCGTTCTTTTTTTTTGAAAGTTAGTTTTTGTTTGAGAATTGGCATGGTGCAAATGTAGTAAAATTAGTAGTGTAATCAATTTGAAAATGTAATATACCCAATTGATAGGTTTTTATATGATTAAATTATTTTGTATCTTTGTACAAAATTAAGATTATGAAGTATTTATCAATTGCAGTATTAGTATGTACAGTTCTTATTACAAGTTGTATTAAAAAATATGATGGAACTCAAAGTACAGATGGTTCTGGGTTTACTGGTTCAAAAAGTGAGGTTGAAGATTATTTTGAACCAAAAGTCCTTACAGCGTTAGAAAATTTAGGCTATAAGTTTAATGTTGGTGGTACTCCTCCTGATATAACAGGTTCTTTTCTTGGAGATAAAGTTGTTTTAAAAGTAAGTGATGTTCCTTCTGATATAGTAGGACATCAATTTACAAATTACACATATAATTTTAATAATCAATCGGGAGAAAATATAGATTTTTCATCAACTTTTTCTGGGGGAGCTGATTATGGTACAGGATGCTTTATTTCTGGAAGTGGGAATGATTTTTCTATCTATGTTATTACAGAAGGAACATCTAATGGTCAACAAACAAAAACAGCAAAAGCACTTTCTGGTACTTTAACTTCAAGTGGAATTAGTAATTTTATGATTGCTTTAATAATGTTAGATAATTATGGTAACGGAACCCTAGCTGGAGGTACATTGTTAGAAATAGGACAGGGACGTTTAATACATGAAGCGGATGGTTTAATGGATAAACAATAATATTTTCTTATTACAATTAATAAATTAATGAAAAAACTATTACTATTAGTATTACTTATTTCAAACTTGTCATTTGCACAAGATTTATCTGGTAAGTCCATTCAACAACTACAAATGTTAAAAACTCAAGCGGTTTCAAATGAAAATTATGAACTAGCAGGAAAGATTAATGCTGAAATTAAAAAGCGAGAAAAGGAATCTAAACCTATTTCGGAGATTGAGGCTGATTTGAAAACTAAATTAAGTCTTGCTTTAAAAAATGAAGATTATGATCAAGCTTCGGTTTTAAAGAAAAAACTGAAAAAAATTGATGATTATAAACTAATTGATCAATCTATAACGGAAGCAGTAAAGCGAGAAGACTATCAAACGGCAAGTGATTTAAAAAAGTATAAAGTTGAATTGCTAAAACAAATAAACTTGGAATATCAAGATAATTCAACAAGTGGGATAGCTCAAACTAAAACACAAGGATCTACTTCCCCTGTTATAAATACTACTGGTGGTAATGGAAGTTTAATGTTTGTGTTGGTTGGAAAAAAAACACCCTATTATGATGTCATGGTGAATGATAAATTATATGGAACAATAACAGGTGATCAAGTTTTAATAGTAGAGAACATTCCAGCTGGACAACATAATATATGTGTTGTTTATGATTTAAAATATAAACATAACGTAAGTTTTACGGTAAAAAGTAATATTACACAAAAAATTGCTGTGGACTATGTGAGTAATGGGGCAAGTATTCAGTTTACAGATTTATATACGATTTCTACAATTTCTAAATATCAAATTCCGGACTATAGTTCAAAAATTGATTACACAGATGGTACACCGATTAACTTAGCTAATATTAAATCTCAATCATTAAATAATAGTGGATCATCAACTATACCTGGTGGTAAATCAACATCTGATGGTGTTTATCATTATGAAACTCAACAATTAGGAATTGGTGGTATATTTGGTGGATCTATTTTCCCTTTGAAATGGCAAATAACAAGCCCAATTATAAAAGATTTTGGATTATCTTATGGCTATGGTGGTGGTTTTGCAGTTTCATCAGATTTTGAAAATTTTTATTCTGAATTTAATGGAAGTTTTGGCTATAAATATGAATCCGATAATTTTTCACCATATACATCTTATCAATTAGGGTTTTATACATTTAATGCCAACATTGGAGTTCTTTCACGTTTAAATATTGGATGTGAATTCTTTTTAACACCTTTAGGTAGCAATGGTATTGGACTTTATACCGAGTGGAATTACGGGCTGTTTGTTGGTGGAGGAAATACAATTTCGTTAGGATTTGTATGGAGACCTGGAGTACCGGTTGTTTAATCCCTTCTCTCTTCAAAAAAAGCTTTCATAATCTCAGAACATTCATTTTTCATAATCCCAAATTCAATTTTTGTTTTGGGGTGATAAATGTTTTCTGTTAAGCGTCCAGCACCTCTTTTTTCGTCTGACGCACCAAAATAAATTTCTCCAATTTGTGCCCAAGCTAATGCACCTGCACACATAATACAAGGTTCTAAAGTCACATATAATTGACAGTCTTTTAAATATTTTCCACCTAGTGCTTCTGCAGCTGAAGTAATAGCAATCATTTCTGCGTGAGCGGTGACGTCATTTAACTTTTGGGTAAAATTATGTGCTCGTGCAATAATTACATTATTTGAAACAATAATGGCACCTACAGGCACCTCTCCCATGTCGTATGCATTTTGAGCTTCTTTCAAAGCCTCTTTCATAAAGTATTCGGGCGTAAATATATTTATCATAATTAGTTGATTGAAGTTTTTAAGTTTTTAAAATAGTCAAACACGATTTTACCTTTTGATTTTCCAATCGCATTTTCAAGGCTTATTAAAGTGGATTCTTTTATTCGTTTCACAGACTTATAATGAGTTAATAATTCTTTAGATGTATTATCACCAATCCCTTTTATATCTGTTAATTGGGTTCCAAAAGCAGCTTTTGATCGTTTATTTCTGTGGTGCGTAATTCCAAAACGGTGGGCTTCATTTCTAAGTTGTTGAATTACTTTTAAACTTTCAGAACGTTTGTCTAAATAAATTGGAATAGAATCCCCCGGGAAAAAGATTTCCTCTAAACGTTTAGCAATTCCAATAATGGCAATTTTCCCTCTTAAATTCAAATCGTTTAACGCTTTTACGGCTGAAGTTAGTTGCCCTTTACCACCATCAATAACAATAAGTTGAGGTAAGGGTTGGTTTTCTTCAACTAGTCTTTTGTACCTACGGTAAACTATTTCTTCCATGGATGCAAAATCGTCAGGACCGACTACTGTTTTAATGTTAAAATTGCGATACTCCTTAGTACTTGGTCGTGCATTTTTAAATACCACACAAGCACCCACAGCGTTAGTACCCTGAAAATTTGAGTTATCAAAACATTCAATATGAGTAGGCGATTCGAGCAATCTTAAATCTTTTTGAATAGTATCTAATATACGTTGTGTTTTCACTTCAGGGTTTTTTAATTTATCCTGTTTATGTTTTTCCAACATAAAAAACTTAGCGTTACGTTTTGACAAATCTACTAATGTTTTTTTATCACCTCTCAGAGCAATTTTTAATTTACTGTCGTCAAAAGATAATTCAAATTTGGTATCCGAAATGATTTCTTTACTTTCTGTTCCAAATTTTTCTCTCATGTCTTGTAACACAAAAGGTAAAATTTGCTCTGGCGTTTCGTCTAGTTTCTTCTTAACTTCAACGGTATGTCCTTGAATTATGGCACCATTACTAACTTTAAAGTAATTCACGTAGGCAGACTTTCCATTTTCATCCTCCACCAAGGTAATCACATCTACATTATGAATTGTTGGACTTACAATCGCAGATTTCGAATAAAATTTAGATAAGATGTCTATTTTCTTTTTGATTAAACCAGCATCCTCAAACTTTAAATCAACTGCAAACTCTTGCATTATTAGTTTTAAGTGCTTTATAATTGACTTTACATTTCCTTTTATAATACCTCTAATTTCGGCGATATAAACGTCATATTCATCTTCTGTTTGCGCTTTTATGCACGGACCTTTACAGTTTCCAATATGATATTCAAGACAAACTTTATACGTTTTAATGTCTAGCGCCTGTTTTGATAAATTGTAATTACACGTTCGTAATGGATAAAGATCTTTAGCTAAGTCTAACAAAGTACGCATCATAGTTACTGACGCGTATGGGCCAAAATACTCTGATCCATCTTTTATAATTCGTCTGGTCGAAAAAATACGTGGAAAAGCCTCTTTTTTTATACAAATCCAGGGGTACGTTTTATCATCTTTAAGTAAAATATTATACTTGGGTTTGTATTTTTTGATGAGATTATTTTCAAGTAATAGAGCGTCCACTTCGGTATCTACAACCAAAAATTTTATGTCTACAATTTGTTTGACTAAAATTCTTGTTTTACCATTATCCTGTGTTCTATTAAAGTAAGACGCTACCCTTTTTTTTAAATTTTTGGCTTTACCAATGTATATAATGGTATCATTTTTATCAAAATATTGATAAATTCCAGGGCTATCCGGTAAGGTTTTAACTTTATCTTTAATAGAAGGTTCCATTGTTAGCAAAGATAAACTAAGTTCTTTAGTTAGAAAGTCGTTTTCTTCTTTTTTCTATATTTTTGGGCGTTTTAACGGTTTACGGTTTTTAGTTTAACTGTTAAAAACTAACAAAACATACTGCTTTTAAGTGCTTCTTTAGTCGCAATAAAAACAAAACGTTTTGTAAGTTTTACACACTTAAAGCTAACCACCTACAACCTAACGCAAGTAGTAATTATGTAATTTAAGTTAATACTAATTATAGTATTCAATCTCAGTTCTGATTCAAAAACACGAGTTTGAATTTGTAATATCTCAATTAAGAGTTTATCTTTAACGCTTATGAAATTATTTTTAGACGATTCATCATTTTTTGACACCTCAAAAGGATTAGATATTTCTTTACCACTTAGTCCAAATAAAGGGGCGCTTGCTTGGTATTGTGAGCCTGTTAAAATATGGCCAGTTCAAGGAGATGGATTTATTGGAAAAGTAAGCAAAGGTGGTAGTACTAACTTTAATAATATTCAACTAAATCCTCACGGAAATGGGACACATACTGAAAATGTTGGGCATATTTCAACCGAATTTTATTCGATTAATGACAGTTTAACCCAATTTCATTTCAAAGCTAATTTAATTAGTGTGGAACCAAAACCTTTTTTTAATGAAATTTGGCAAGAAACTGATTTGATTATTGATCTTGATCTTTTGAAAATCGCCTTAGAAAATAAACCAACTAATGAGGCCATAGTGATTCGTACGCTACCAAATCTATCTTCAAAAAAAACTAAAAATTATTCGCATACAAATCCTCCCTACATTACTGAACAAGCGATAGGTTATTTAAATAGTTTAGGTGTTAAACATTTATTAATTGATTTGCCATCTGTAGATAGAGAAAACGATCATGGAGAACTAAAAGCACATAAACAATTTTGGGACTACCCTAATAATCCAATTTTAGATAAAACAATAACAGAATTAGTCTTTATCGAGAATGAAATTGAAGATGGAGAATATATTTTAAATATTCAAATTATTAGCTTAGAAAATGATGCGTCTCCAAGTAAACCCGTACTTTATAAAATAGAAAAGTAATTGTTTCTCATTTTTTTAGTGAAATTTTAGGTACTCACTTAAAAAATAAGATGTTAAAGTTGTTTTGTTTTAAACAATAAATTTTGTGATACTCTATAAAATAGTTATCTTTGCAAAAAAATAATACAAGATGGCAACTAATAGAACATTTACAATGATTAAACCAGAAGCTGTAGCTAATGGTGATTCAGGAAAAATAATCAACATGATTATTGAAGCTGGATTTAAAATTAAAGCAATGAAATTAACTACTTTAAGTAAAGAAAGAGCTGGTAAATTTTATGAAGTACACAGTGAAAGACCTTTTTATGGAGAACTAGTTGATTATATGTCAGGTGGACCTGTTGTTGCAATGATCTTAGAAAAAGAAAACGCAATGGCTGATTTTAGAACTTTAGTTGGTTCTACTGATCCTGCTGATGCTGCTGAAGGAACAATTAGAAAAGCGTATGCTACATCTAAAGCTGAAAATGCTGTTCACGGTTCTGATTCTGATGAAAATGCTGAAATCGAAAGTAATTTCCACTTTGCTTCTGAAGAAGTAGTAGGATAATTAACATTTCAAGGTGTATAGTAACGTACACTGAAATACTATTAAAAGAGGACACAATTAAGTGTCCTCTTTTTTGTTTATAGTTTGTACCAAATGAACATTTAAATTTCTCTAATAAATCGTTTATTTTAAGATTAATTTGGTATTATTCATTAATTTAGCACCTTTAAAAACACACACAATGCCAACAAATTTTGTAGAAGAACTAAGATGGAGAGGAATGTTGCAAGACATTATGCCTGGAACTGAAGAATTATTATCTAAAGAAGTAGTAACTGGTTATATTGGATTTGATCCAACTGCTGATTCTTTACACATTGGTTCATTGATTCCAATTATGATGCTTAAACACATGCAAAATGCAGGTCACAGACCAATTGCATTAGTAGGTGGAGCAACAGGAATGGTGGGTGATCCTTCAGGAAAAAGTGACGAAAGAAACTTATTAGATGAAGCGACTTTAAACAAAAACATTGCTGGTGTACAAGGTGTATTATCTCATTTTTTAGATTTTAATGACTCAAAGAATGGAGCTATTTTAGTGAATAATTACGATTGGATGAAAAACTTTTCATTCCTTGAATTTATTCGTGACATAGGTAAACACCTTACCGTAAACTATATGAGTGCTAAGGATTCTGTAAAAAAACGTATTGAAACAGGTATTTCATTTACTGAGTTTAGTTACCAATTAATACAAGGGTATGATTTTTTACATTTGTATAAGGAGTTAAATTGTAAACTTCAAATGGGTGGTTCTGATCAGTGGGGAAATATTACTACAGGAACAGAGCTAGTAAGACGAATTGGCAAAGGAAGTGGATTTGCATTTACATGTCCATTAATGACTAAAGCGGATGGTACTAAATTTGGAAAAACTGAAAGTGGTGCGATATGGTTAACAGCTGATAAAACATCTCCTTACCAATTTTACCAATTTTGGTTAAATGCTACGGATGAAGATGCACCAAAATACATTAGAACATTTACTTTTTTAACAAAGGAAGAAATTGAAGCAATTGAAGCGGAACATAATGAAGCACCACATTTAAGAGTATTACAAACACGTTTGGCTGTTGAGGTAACAACAATGGTTCACAGTAAAGAAGCGTTAGAGAGCGCACAAAAAACAACGGCCATTTTATTCAACAAAAAATCTACAGTTGACGATTTAAGAGAGTTGTCAGAACAAGATTTTATGGATGGTTTTGCTGGTATTCCTCATGCCTCAGTTTCTATGGAAAATGTTAAAAATGGATTAGGCGTAATTGATGCATTATCGGCCAAAACTGAATTTTTAAAATCAAATACTGAAGCTCGCCGTGCTTTAAAAGATAACGCTATTTCAGTTAATAAATCAAAAGTAAAAGAGGATTTTGTAATTACTGAATCTGATTTAATTAATAATAAATTTGTGCTTTTAGGAAAAGGTAAAAAAAATAATTACTTGATTATTGTTGAGTAATATTTCTAATATGAAAAATGTATTTTCTATTATATTAACTGCTTTACTTTTTAGTTGTGGGACTCAAAAAATTGTGTCTTACAACTATTTAGCAAGTACGAGAGGGTATACTTTAACAATAGATGTTAATAAGGAAACTGTTAAAATAGTCACTGATAATAGAAGAAACGAAAATGGACCTGAAACCAAATCCTCTGTAACAGATCCCGAATTATGGAACGCCTTACAAAAAGGATCTAAAACTATTAAATTGAACGAAATTGAAAAGTTAGAATCACCAACCAATAGACGACAATTTGATGGAGCCATGTTTGCAAAATTAACACTTACGACTCAAGATTCTACTTATAGATCAGCTGGATTTGACCACGGAAAACCACCAATAATGCTAAAAACGGTCGCAGATAGTATGGTTACGATTGGACTTGGTAAGTAAAAATATTTCTTTAGGTCTAAGGTACCTCTAATATAAATACAACGGTTGTTAGTATATCCATTTGATAAAATTTGACCTCTCTATTATTTTCAACCTTTGTCACTTTTTTCTTGATAAAAAAGTAACGAAAAAATCATGTTCCACAGGTTCATTATAGTGTTTATTAGCAAAACATTTCACTATGCCAATAAAACTCGGAAACGCCATCTATGATTTTTTTAAAAAATCAATGGCTGACCTCAAACAGTATTGACATTTAACGCTACATTTTTTTGATAAACATTAAAAATAAAACTGATGAACAAAAGACGTCTTGATAAAATTTCACATCTTTAATACTGATAAACATTAAGCGTAAAT
>Ga0256824_10000054_pt1 | contig 34865 bp, 25 predicted proteins | sample CV67metaG_FD_191570 | JGI IMG/M metagenome (GOLD analysis project Ga0256824, IMG submission 191570) | Hydrothermal vent microbial communities from East Pacific Rise, Pacific Ocean - CV67 | ecosystem: Environmental > Aquatic > Marine > Hydrothermal vents | place: Pacific Ocean: East Pacific Rise...
TTGTAGTCATATAGCTATAAGTTTCTTCTGCCAAGTCATATGTATCATATCCAGGATGCCCTTCATTCTCAGGATCAAAAGCTGGAATAATATCTTCACCAGCAATTACTGAACCAACAAAGTCAGCCCCATAATTTATATTTTCAAGCATATACCATAGGTGACTTCTATAGGCTGTTCTCTCACCAGATGGGCGTCCTTCCGGTCCACCATCAGCATGAGTATTATCATAAGTTAGCGAATCACCTAGAGGCATGATTTTAATTGCAGCAGAACTTAGTGTGGAAATACTCAATATAATTGAAAGAACTAATCTAAATTTTTTTATCATAATTATATTAACCTTCTTAAATAAATAGACTGTTATAATACTCCTTTTTATCTAAAATTTCACTTTATTATGTACAAAAAGTATGTTTTTAATTAGTTATGATTTTTCCGGAAAGGTTTGTAATAACTTTTGTTTGCAATACTCAGTAATGCTTTATCACCTTGGCTATCCCCATAGGCATATATTGTTGAATACTGATCAAGAGCATAATTTTTTTTTATTTGATTTACTTTTTCAATACCGTGACAATTTTTTGTTGCAAAGTTACCCGTCAAAATGTTATTTTTAAATTCTACTTTTGTAGAAATTAGTTTGATATTGTTTTTATCACACCATGGTTTTAACCAGGACTCTATGGAAGCAGAAACAATTACAACTTCATGTTTATTTTTTTTATGCCAAAGAATCCTTTGCATAGCTTGTGTACGTATGATCTTAGGGATATGATATAAAGAATATTCAGTTGCTTTTTTTCTAAAAGCTACTTTATCTGTATTTTTAAAAAAATATGAGAACATTTTTTCTTTTGCTTTATCATTTTTTATTAGATTTAATTTAAATAATATTAATATTGGTGATAATAAAATTATTCCCTTTATAAATTTAAAATCACCCACGGTAAATCGTATAAATTCTATTAAGGTGTCTTTACTTGTAATAGTACCATCGAAATCAAAAAAAGCAATAGATTTCATTTATTGTACTTTAATAGACTTATTAAGTGAAGTGATGTATTGCTGTTGGTTTTGATCAATAAGCAATAAATATAGCTCATAAGACGCTTTGGGTAATGTATGTTTTCCCATATGTAACTCAAAGCCTGCATGATGTAGGTTTTTTGCTTTAAAATGTCGTGTAATATCACCACGTTCAATCATATCCGTAGTATAGATAAAAGTATTTATATCATTTTTAAAAATGATATATTTCTTGCTTAAGTCAATAGATGAATTCTCTACGAATGCCCAACCTTTAATTTTTATTATAGTATTACTTTGACTAAATTCTTCTATATGAAATTTGATATTTTCTAAGTAATTAGAAAGAAAAATGTCTTTCCTTTTTGAACTTTTAATTCTAAATAAAGGATATCTTGAGATGACTTTTTCCCATGTTATAAAAATTTCATCTTTAAAATAATCATATTTTTGATGTGTAAAACGTATTGCTTTTACTTCTTGTCCTATGGGGTACTGAAATAATTCATTAGGTAGAGGATTCGCCCATAGTCCACCTTTTGCTGTATCTATAGCAATACGATGACGCTTAATACTATTATCATGAAGTTTATATTCTATATAGACTTCAAATTCTTTATATATAAGTTTTTTTAACTTTTGTGTAATAGAACGTTCTATAGAAGTTTTAGCAAGGAAATAAGCATTATTTTCATCTGTGGAAAGTTGTGGAACAGGTATCCATTCGTTCCAAGAGTATTTATTTTTCTTTAGAGGATATATTTTTAAATTATTACCTTTAATTCGTTGAAAAAGGGCATAATCCTTCTGTTTTTTGATAATAGAATAATGGTTATAAATACTAAAAAGTGTTTTTGGTGCATTATTTAATAAGTATTGTCCTCCTAAGCTATTCATTTTATCTTCAAGTGACCATAAAATAAATTTTGGTGCATTTCTCGAGTTGTAAAATTGTGCATTTTTATTATCTAAGTATGGTGTGTAGGTAATATATGATTGAAAGATAGGCCTAGGTGTCCAATGCAATTTATTTACATAAAAATAGGTTGTAAACGTGGGGTATGTATCAATGCTATTTTTCCCAATTATTTTTGTAATCTTTGTATCTAATACTCTTTTTTGTAAATTATGTTGTGAGATTTTCTGAAGATGGGGTACGAGTAGCTCTGTATTCAGGGAAGCGATATTTTTAAAAGGTTTATGTGGAATGTGTGTAAGTTGTAATCTTCCTTTAATATGATTTTTCCAAGGTGTAAAATAGATAAATGAAAGAAAAGAGGTGTATATTAGTGCTAAATGTATCAATGTTTTTAAATTAAAATTTTTACTTGCAATAAAAACTATAAAAGCAAAATCAAACAAATAGTTTTCAAATTCAAAAATATGATCTTCTCTACTTATAGCAAATTTGAAAATAGCTGCAGTTGTAAGAATAGTTATAAAATATAATGTTTTTATAAGTATGTCTTTTTGAAATAAAGGATATGTAATAAAAAAGAAAGCAAAAGTAACAAACACATACCAGTTGTTATCAGGGTTTAGGGTCATTACACTGGAATTACCTTTACTAAATTCTAATGTAGCATAAAAATATTCTATAATACCCTCTAGATTATAATAGAGTAAAAACCAACTAAGTAAAAATATAATAGTTGTTGAAAGTAATAAAACGATAGGTACTATATATTTTTTCCTCCATACTGAATAAATTGAAAAAGAGATTAAGATTAGAAGTATAGTGATGCCCGTAGACGACTTTATGAGTAATCCTAAAGCGGTAATAGCTGATGCAGCATAAAGATACAATATATTATTTTTCTCTATATATAATAAAATAAAAATAAGTGGAATAAATAAAATCACATGGTGAATGCCAATACCTGAAGCAACAATGTAACTAATAGGAATAATAATTAACCACGAGTAGGGACTCATAGGTTCTCTTACTGTACGATATAAGTGAAATGAAGATAACAGAAAAATAAATTTTAAAATAAGTGTCGTTATTGATGCAATAAGAATGTTATTACCTATCGGCATAGCAGCATAAATAAATCCTAATGGTCCTAGTGTAAAAAGTACATCTTTACCTATTTGTATATTATGTTCAAAAAAGTAGTTGAACGCAAATTTATAGGAAGGATCAAGTCCTGGACGTATAGCATAACCAACATAATTTAAGGTAGCAAAAGCTATGAGAACTGACAATAACCATATATTAATAATATATGGTTGTAAGCGATCTAAAAACTTCATATACTCATCTTTTTGAATTGAAATTCAGGAATATTTTTTATGATGAGCATAATCCAACGCCAAATCCATTTAGTGTAGAGAATATTTTTACTTTTTTGCTGTGCTTGGTATAAGTCTTTAGCAATTTCTTCTGGCAATCCTGTCAGTTTTTCGGGTAAGTCCATACCTTCGGTCATTTTTGTAGCAACAAAACCAGGTTTTACAGTCATTACATGTACTTGTGACTCATAAAGTCTATTACGTAAACCAGAAAGGTATGTAGAAAGTGCAGCTTTTGCTGCACCGTAGAGATAATTACTTTTTCGTCCTCTATCTCCGGCAACAGAACTAATAGCAATAATAAAGCCACTTCTTTTTTTTTCAAAATCATTAGCAATGATATTAAAAAGACTGACAATCCCAGTATAGTTAGTATCTATAATACGTTGTGTCTCTTCAAAATGAGTTTGCGCTTTTTCTTGTTCACCTAAGTATCCAATAGCTGATATAACACCTAAAGGTTTTTCGTCTAGTTTCGCATAAAAAGATGCATGTGTTTTATAATCCAGAATATCTAGTTCTAAAAGTTTAATATCTTGTTCCGTTCTTATTTTAATATCTTGTGCAAAAGATTGAAGTTCATCGCTACCTCTTGCTGCAAGGTAGATATCATAACCATGCTTTGCATATTCTCTAGCTGTTGCTTTAGCAATATCACTTTTCGCACCAATAATTAATATATAACTCATTTTATATTCCTACTCTTTCAGATTGATATGATTGAAATTTTATATCCATCATATTTTTTTTCCTAAATGTCCTAAATTGTTCAATATCTGGGTAACCTTGTTCAAAAGTTTCTTTACTCACTCTTACATCTTTAGTAAGATAGATACGACCATTATATTTAACAACAATCTCATCGAGTTGATCAAGTAGTTTAAATAAGCCTTTTTCTATTTTAAAGTCTAATGCAAGGCTGTAGCCTTCTATTGGAAATGAAAGCCAGTTCTCATTTGCTTTACCATATAGTTTTAATACGGCAAGAAATGATCCTTTCCCTGATGTTGCTATGGCACTAAGTATCTCTTCTAGACCTTGATAACTATTGTCTCTTGGAAGAATAAATTGATACTGCGTAAAACCATTCTTCCCATATATGCGGTTCCAATGTTCTATAGAGTCTAAAGGATAAAAGAAAGTATCAATATCTACAGTTTGTTGTGAAATACTTTTCTTTATTTTATTGTAGTAAAGCCAATTAAATACTTTTACACTAAACTTATTGAGTGCAAATGAAGGGAAATTAAAAGGAATAGAGAGTTGTTTTTTCTTTTTATATTTTAGGTTACCATCATTTTTGAAATCTCCAACCATGAGTAAACATTTACCGAGATGTTTTCCTTTAGCTAAACAGTCAATCCATGCAACAGAATAGGGTTGGTGCCCATATTTTTCAAAAGCATCAAATGTCTCTTTAAGATTTTTAGTTTTTATAGTGGTTTGAGCAATATATTGTGAGTTTATTTTTTTAAGATATATTTTTGCATTGAGTATAACACCCGTAAGTCCCATACCTCCACAGGTTGCTTTAAATAGTTCTGGTGTTTCTTTTTTAGAACATGTAACCACACTTTCATCAGGGAGTATTAGTTCAAACTCTTTTATACATTCTGAAAAACAACCTCCTACATGGTGGTTTTTCCCGTGGATATCTGAAGCAATTGCTCCACCTATTGTAATTAGTTTGGTTCCGGGTGTAACTTGTAAAAACCAACCTCTTGGTACAAAAGCTTCTAACACTTCTGAAAGTAAAACACCAGCTTCAAGATGAAGTAAACCTTGTTTTTTATCAAAATCTATGAAATAATTATGAGGCTTTATATGAATAATATTATTACTTAATGCACTATCTCCGTAACTACGTCCGTTACCATACGGAATAAGTTCATGATGGTTATGAATAATTTCCTGTAATTCTTTTTTTGTTTGATATTTAAAGATAGTATTTTTAATTTTAGGATATCGTCCCCAACTCATTAAGCCCATTATAGTACCTCCTGATTGTTGATAAAGACAAATTTTTTATCTAAAAAATATTTAATAACATAACCTATCGTTAATCCAATGACAGCACCTATATATTTTGAGTTTGGATGAGAATATAGATAATCAAATGTAACTTCAGTCCCCCAAAATATCATAGTTGTAAATACTCCCATGAAAGAATAAAGAACAAACTTTTTTACATCGTCTTTTTTACCTATTGATGTATGATAAAAAATAAATTTTTTATCGAGAACATATTTAGCAATTAATCCGGCTAATGTACCAATAAACATTGCTATATATAGTGCTGCAGTTTGTGAATAAAATAAAAAACTTAAATATTGAAATAATAAATTAAATAAAGTTGATATTATCGCAAAAAGTATATATTTTAGTATTAACATATTAATAAAGTATCCACGTAAATGTAGCCGCCCATGCAAAAATGGTTACTTGCATAAATATATCTTTAAGTACAATTTTAGTTGGGGAACCACTATCTTCTAATACAAATGTAATTTGTAAATATCGCATAATACCAAGAATTACAAAAAATGCGGTTACATAGAGATACTCACTATGAAATCTTTCCACCACCTCTGGTGAAGTGGTATATATAGTATATGCAACGATAACAACTGATGCCATGATAGCCATAGCTGTATCTAAAAATTGTAAGTTATATCCATCAACCACTTTACGCATTTTTTTACCAGTTTTTAAATAGATAAGTACATCATCTCTTCGTTTCGCTAGTGCCATAAAAAGAGCAAGTAAAAATGTCATAATGACTATCCACATAGAAAGTTCAATATGTGTGACAACTGCTCCAACAAAGAGACGTAAAACAAAACCTATAGCAATAATACTCACGTCTAGTATGGCTATGTGTTTTAAATACAAACTGTAGGCAATATTGAGTACAACATATGCCAATAGTATAAAAACACCTTGCTTTGAAAGTAAAAACATTAAAGTAAATCCAATGCTAAATAGCACTAAGATGATTAAGATTGCTTGTGGTTTTGAAATAGTACCTGAGGCTAGTGGTCGTTTTCTCTTGTTTGGATGTAATTTATCTCCTTCAATGTCATGATAATCATTGAGTGCATAAATAGCACTTGCTGTAAGCGAAAAAGCTATAAAAGCTATAAATGCATTGAGAGAGAGTGTGAAATCAGTGATTTTTAATGCAAAAAATAAAGGCAGGAAAATAAATAAGTTTTTAATGTATTGTTGGGGGCGCATGAGTTTTATAATTTCTATCAAAATCATAAATACCCCTCAATATTATTTTATATGATAGTACATTTAATTTAATTTGATTTGGTTGAAAATGCTTTGAGATATTTATCTTGCAAGAGTAAGAATTCTATTAAGGTTAGATGAATATAATTAGACAAAAAATATAATAGGATGCTTTTTGTTATTTAATTCTTATGAATTTATATTCTTGTTCTTACCTTTTACCTTTTTTATTTATTTCTATTTAAACAAAAAACATTTAACAGAAGTTTCCAAAGTTTTTTTAGTTTTTGCTTCACTTTTTTTCTACTCTTGGTGGAATATTGCTTATTTACCACTTATACTAGTTTCTATGTTAGTCAATTATACAATAGGTAAAGAACTTTCCTTTCATACTAAGAAACAACGAACTTATTCTGCTAAAAAGCTTTTAACCGCAGGTATCGTCTTTAACTTAGGACTTTTAGGCTACTTTAAATATGCAGATTTTTTTATTCAAAATCTCAACAGAGCTTTTCACTCTGAAGTAGCCTTATGGAATTTAGCACTTCCTCTTGCAATTAGTTTTTATACATTTCAACAGATTGCCTATCTTGTAGATAGTTATAGACAAGAGACAAAAGAGTATGATTTTTTAAATTATGCTGTATTTGTAACATTCTTCCCACAACTTATCGCTGGTCCTATTGTACACCATGCAGAGATGATGCCTCAATTTACAAAGCTCAAAAATAAGGTTAAAAATTATTATAATATAACGTTAGGATTATTTATTTTTTCTATGGGGCTTTTTAAAAAAGTGATTATTGCAGATACTTTTGCAATATGGGCAACACAAGGATTTGATATTGCTAAGACACTTAACATGCTTGAGGCTTGGACAACATCACTCGCTTATACGTTTCAACTCTATTTTGACTTCTCTGGCTATACCGATATGGCGATTGGTATTGCACTTCTTTTTAATATTAAAATTCCTAAAAACTTCTTTTCTCCTTATAAAGCCACAAGTATACAAGACTTTTGGCGAAGATGGCATATTACACTTTCTAGGTTCTTAAAAGACTATATCTATATCCCACTTGGGGGTAATAGAAAAGGAGATGTGCGTACCTATATGAATCTATTTACTACTTTTTTATTGGGTGGTATTTGGCATGGTGCAGGATGGACTTTTGTGCTTTGGGGAATTTTACATGGTTTTGCTTTGGTCACTCATCGTATGTGGCAAAAATTGGGTTTCAAAATGAATACTCTTTTGGCATGGTTTATTACATTTAATTTTATAAATATCGCATGGGTCTTTTTTCGTGCGTTAAATTTTGAATCAGCTATGAAAGTACTTAAGGGCATGTTCATGGGACCTTTAGTATTTCCTTCGGTACTTACTAATGATGTGATTTCTTTGAGAGAATGGGGACTTACTTTAGGAAACTGGTCTAAACTTTATGGAGATGAATCGATGATGGGGTTATGGTTTCTTGCAGCATTTATTGTTATACTGTTATTACCAAACTCTATGCAATGGAAGAAGAAGTTTAAGCCTAATTATTTTTATATGACTTTGACTATACTCTTTTTCATGTCTATATTCATGCTTTATCGGAAAAGTGAATTTATTTACTTTAATTTTTAAAAGGATTCGTTTGACATATAAACAATATTTAACAATACTTTTCAGTTTATTGGGAATGATTGTTATCATAGCTATAAGCTATGTAATGTACTTTTCAAAACATTATCCTTTACCTATTACAAACTATATATCATTAGATGCTAAGATAAAATTTATACGCGAAAATATCAATGTAGATGAAGTAGATACATTAATTGTAGGTTCATCATTAGGATTAAATAATATTCAAGGTGTATATCTAGAAAAAGTATCTTCCCAAGCAAATCATGTTTTGAATCTTTCTGTCTATGGTTCTGCTGCAACTGAGATAGAAGGCTTATTAGAATTAAGTGACGCCTTTCCTAATTTAAAAAGGATTATTTATTCTGCACAGTATTCAGATTTCCCACATGAATGGTATTATGATAATTATAATCCGAAACTTTTAGTAAAATATATAAGAGATGAATTAAATCCTCTTGAACATTTTTTACTTATGTTTAGAGCATGCAATAATTTGTTCTTTTGTTTTAAAAGACAATCTGAATGGCAAACTAATCATATGATGAAAAATAAATTTACATATTTAGGTTTTGATAGCACAGGAAGTGTACCTTTACATATTTATGGTGATGATATTATTGGGCATCGTTGGCGAGGAGCGCAACCTAATATTCAAAATCCAAAATCATTCGAAGCTGTAGATCGTATGTCAAAAAGAGCATATGAAAAAGGTATTAAATTTTATCTTGTACAGGGACCCTATAGAGGGCCATTAGTAAAAAAACATCAATTTGTGAGAGAGGCATTATCACATTTTGAAAGATTAAATAGTAAAATAATGAAAAAAAATAATGGAGCATTTTTAAGTTTACACAAGTTGTTGCATTTAGAAGATAAATATTTTGCGGATAGGACACACTTAAACGATAAAGGAAGTATTCTTACTGCAGAAGCGATTGGAAAGTTTATTGATGAAAAAGAAAAGTAAAAGGGGATAGTATGAAATTTACAAGAACAAGAATTGAGGATGTTGTCATTATTGATCCTCAGGTACATGGTGATGATAGAGGGTACTTTGTAGAGACCTATAGGCAAGATAAACTAGAAGCATTTTTAGGATTTAAAGTTAACTTCTGTCAAGATAACGAGTCAAAAAGTTCTAGAGGAGTATTGAGAGGTTTACATTATCAGTTAAGTTCTGCATCACAAACAAAGTTAGTACGTGTGATACAAGGAAGTGTATTAGATGTTGCCGTAGATATTAGAAAAGGTAGTCCTACTTTTGGACAACACGTTGCCGTAAAGTTAAGTGCTGAAAATAAAAGACAACTCTTTGTTCCTCGTGGGTTTGCACATGGTTTTGTCGTATTGGAAGATGATACAGTATTTGCATATAAAGTTGATAATTATTACTCTCCAGAGAATGATAGAGGTGTTCTGTTTTCTGATCCCGAAATAGGGGTTGATTGGACAATGGATGCATCCGAATTAAAGCTTTCTGATAAAGACACAAAGCAACCACTCCTTAAAGATGCAGATCTATTTGATTATGAAGTAAATTTATATGTGTAAAAATATTCTTGTAACAGGGGCCAATGGACAGTTAGGAACAGAGTTCCAATCTTTAGTATCGCATCAAGAGCGTTTAAAAGATGCAGATAAGTTCTATTTTACCAATAGTGATACCTTAGATATTACAAATGCAGAAGCTTTAAAAAGTTTTGTTTTTGAAAATGATATAGATACTATTATCAACTGTGCAGCCTATACTGCTGTTGATAAAGCGGAAGATGAGAGTGACATAGCATATAATGTAAATGCTGATGCTGTGAAAAATATGGCAGAGCTTGCAAAACAACATAACTTAAAACTTATACATGTCTCAACTGACTATGTATTTGATGGTACAAGTCATACACCATTAAAAGAAGATGATAGTATAAATCCACAAGGTGTCTATGCAAAGTCTAAACTCGCAGGCGAAGAGGCTATTGTAAATATTAATCCTGAAGGTGCAGTCATTATTCGTACTTCATGGATATATAGTAGTACAGGACATAATTTTGTAAAGACGATGCTTCATCTAGGAAGCCAAAGAGATGAAATCAATGTAGTATGTGACCAAATAGGTACACCAACCTATGCAAGAGATCTAGCACGTACAATATTGACAATACTCGAGAGTGATCATGATAGCAGTGGTGTGAGTATTTATCATTATAGTAATGAAGGGAACTGTTCATGGTATGACTTTGCACAGGCTATTTTTGAAATAGCACAGATTGACTGTAAAGTAAATCCTATCAGTACAACTGCCTATCCTACACCAGCAAAAAGACCATCATACAGCGTATTGAATAAAGATAAAATCAAAGAAGCATACGCTATTAAAATTCCATATTGGAGAGACTCTTTAAAATCATGTATTGCTCTTTTGGATATTAAAGAGGTAAAGCGTTTTAAGATTGGTATTATAGGTTCAGGATTTATTGCCAGTGGTCTTGCAAAGCTTTTACTTCAGCATCCTGATTATATTCTTAGTAATGTATTGACACGTACATCTCTTGAAAAAAGAACAGATTTTATTGCTCCTGATAAATTGACAAATTCACTTGATACACTCATCCAAAACTCTGACTTAATTGTAGAGTGTAGCGGTGATGCTATTTATGCGACAGAGAGTATAGATCATATTTTAAAATCAGATATCCCAGTAGTAACGATGAACTCAGAGTTTCACGTGACAACAGGGTCATACTTTGTTAATAAAGGACTTGTTACTGAGGCAGAAGGTGATCAGCCAGGTGTTCAGGCTATTTTACATGAAGAAGCCATTGCAATGGGATTCAAACCGGTAGTATATGCAAATATCAAAGGTTTTTTAAATGAAAATCCTACGAAAGAAGATATGGAATACTGGGGAGCACGTTCTAACCTTAGTTTAGAGATGGTTACATCATTTACAGATGGTACAAAAGTTGAGATAGAACAGGTACTTGTAGCCAATGGTTTAGGTGCTGGGATTATCCAAGAGGGTTTAGTGAAGCTAGAGAGTGATGATATGCTTGAAGGTGGAACTGTTTTGGCCAACAAGGCAAAAGAACTGGGTTACCCTGTCAGTGACTATCTTTTATCAGCAAAACTACCTGCAGGTGTCTTTTTGGTAGTAGAGCATGATGAAGACCAACAGGACTCTTTACGTTACTATAAACTAGGTGATGGCCCATACTATGTACTTGAACGTACCTATCATTTATGTCATCTTGAAATTATAAAGACTATCAAACGTGTACTTACAGGAGGTGGGGTACTTTTGAATAATAGTACAAAACCAAAATTTAGTGTTGCTGCTATAGCAAAACGTGATTTAATTCCAGGAGAGATGATTAAGAAAGGTATAGGAAGTTTTGATGTACGTGGTACAGCAATAGAAATTTCAAATGATATTACACATATCCCTATAGGTCTTTTAGCAAATGCCACTATCAAAAAAGCGATTAAAGCGGGGGAAAGAATAACTTTTGATGATATTGATGTTCCTGAGAGTTTAGCTTTGAGTATATGGTTTAAAATTATTCAAAATTTAAATATTAAGTAAGTTAGAAAGTATATTCTTGATATTTAATTCCTTTATATTCATTTTTATATTTTTACCAATAACGTTTATAGTTTATTTTTATTTAAATAGTAAACGTTTGACAGAGGCTAGTAAGGCATTTTTAGTCTTTTCATCGCTATTTTTCTATAGCTGGTGGAATATTAATTATCTTCCTATTATCTTGGTGTCCATGTTATTTAATTATGTGATAGGGGTAAGTCTTTCTAAGAAAGACAATCGAGGAAAAGTTAACAAGAAAACATTATTAACTATAGGAATAATATCCAATATTTTGTTGTTGGGTTATTTTAAATATGCAGATTTCTTAATAGAGAATATGAATAGTTTATTAAACAGTCATATGTCATTACTTCATTTAGCTTTACCTTTGGCAATATCTTTTTTTACATTTCAACAAATAGCCTATTTAGTAGATAGTTATAGAGGTGAAACAAAAGAGTACGATTTTTTAAATTATGCAAATTTTGTTACATTCTTCCCTCAATTAATTGCAGGACCAATTGTGCATCATTCTGAGATGATGCCTCAATTCTCAAAAACTAAAAATAAAGTTAAAAATTATCATAATATAGCCTTAGGTTTATTTATATTTTCTATAGGATTATTTAAAAAAGTCGTTATAGCAGATTCTTTTGCAGTTTGGGCAACTCAAGGGTTTGATGTAGCAGTAAGTCTTAATTTTTTTGAAGCTTGGGCAACTTCGCTTTCTTATACCTTTCAACTTTATTTTGATTTTTCAGGATACACAGATATGGCAATAGGGGCTGCATTACTGTTTAATATAAAATTACCGATTAACTTTAATAGCCCTTACAAAGCAACAAATATTCAAGACTTTTGGAAGCGTTGGCATATTACATTAAGCCGATTCTTAAAAGAGTATATTTATATACCGTTAGGAGGGAATAGAAAAGGTCAGTATCGTACGTATAGTAATCTTATCGGGACCTTTCTTATCGGTGGAATTTGGCATGGTGCAGGGTGGACATTTGTATTTTGGGGATTACTTCATGGTATAGCACTGGTAGTACAGAAAATATGGAGTTCTTTAGGGTTTCATATGCATAAAATATTGGCATGGTTTATTACCTTTAACTTTATAAATATTGCATGGGTATTCTTTAGAGCTAAGGAGTGGAATGATGCATTAAAAGTTTTACATGGCATGTTTGATTTGGATAAGATACATATTGCAAAAGTTTTTTTAAAGAATATAATTGTTACTTCTGGTGAAAGTTTAGAACAAGATTATAAAACAGTTTTTTCTTTTCAAAATCCTTTAATAGAATATTTTCATGAGTTAGTTCTAACATTTGGATTAAAAACGTATGTTAATCTATATATTAGTGAGATGATATTGTTTGGATTTATTATCATACTTTTTACTTTAAATTCTCAGCAGTTAGGTTTGCAGTTTAGAACTAGTATAAAGATTTCTTTTCCTCTGTATATATTAGCAATATTCTCTATGGGATGTTCTTTAATTATTATGAGTTTAAATACTGGAACAGTATTTTTATATTTTAATTTTTAATTGGGATTTTTATGAAAAAAAAATTATTTACATTATTATTCATAGTAGGCGCATTATCTATATGGTCATTATTACCACTATATAATTATTCTATAGACCAATGGCGAGTATTACATAAAGATTATCATTATGCTTATGAAAGAATTATGATTAATAAAGTGTTTTTAAAGGAGGCATATCTTTTAGATTATGAAAATAAGTATGACACTATACTTATGGGATCATCAAGAAATGGTTCTTTTGATGTGGATAGAATCTCAGGCAAGACTTATAATTTAGAATCAAGTTTTTCAACTATTGGTACGCATTTACATAATTTGAGAATTTTATTAAATGAGGGTTTAGAAATTAAAAATTTATGGATATCAGTAAATGATTATGATACATGGAAAAATGCTAACGATTTTGAAAGTGACTGGGCAAGGAGACCATATAAAAATACAATAATTGAAAAGTTTGAATTTTATAGATTTTATTTGTATAAAAATATTGATAAGCGTGATATATCAATTTTTGAGAAAAAATCTAAACTTGTGAAATCAGAAAGAATTGTGGAAAAAATTAATCGTAACATAATGTATGAAAAAGAAAAATATATTCTTGATAATGCAAAATTCTGGAAAAATAAAATGACAAGTACAGGTGCCATTTTACTAGGCTATACTGATAGTAAATATCGTATTGATGAGGCAATTAAGGATATAAAAGAAATTAGAGATTTATGTAAACAGAATAATATCCAATTAACTATATTGATGTACCCAAGTTTTTATAAAACATATATTTCATATAATCAAAGAAAGATTGAAGAATTTAAAAAGAAGTTAGTAAAAGTTACACCTTTTTATGATTTTTATATGCTTAACGATATTGCATTAAATGAGTTAAATTGGTTTGATAGTAGTCATTTTACGTTTTCTATAGGAAATTATATAATTGATAATATTAAATTAGATAAACACTTAATTACAAAAGATAATATAAAACAGCATCTTATGCAAGTTAGAGACTCAATTCATAGTCTTATCGATAAAGTTTTACCTATTAAATATATTTATCCTTTCCATGCAGATATTGATTTATCAAGTTTAACCCCTATTTTTAAACTGATTGATAATATTGATACTTACAAAGTAAGTCAAAAACTTATTTATCAAAAAAAGTCAAATAAAATTTTACTAAAAAATTTAGATGATCATTCTAGTATTCTTCTGAAAGTGATGAATATATCAACAGAAAATGTAATTTTAGATTTTAGATTAACATCAAAATATGCTACAAGATTTAAAATTTCCTATAAAAAAACAATAAATTCAGAGTATAATACGAAGAATATATTTTCTAGACATGTAGGTATAGGGACAAATCATTATCATCTATCTATACCATCAGAATATATTAACTATGGTATAAAAATTAATTTTGGAGAAGCATATGGTACATATACAATCGATGACTTTACTATATACCAATAAGAAAGAGATAAAGTATGTTTAATATTATACAGATATTAGCGTGGTATTTATGTTTATTGTTAATTTTAACTCTTTTAAAAAAACGTCCAATGGTTTTTTTCTTAAGTGCACTATTGGTAGGCATTGGGTTACTTGAAATAATTTCTATTTTTTTAACAGATACATTGCTTGATTATCGATTTTACACGCATATGAACCTGGAATCTATAAAGAGTTTTGGTTTTTTGTTCATAGTTCAAATCATTATTCTAGTTGTAGTCTATATAATATTTGTATGGTTATTTATAAAGTTTTCCTCTGTATTGACAATATCTAAAAAAATACATAAATTTATGATAATTATTGTGATTTTGAGTCTTAGTTATATCCTAGTATTACCACACGGGATTTTACAAAATTTCTATAATATTTATCAAATAACTAATGCTCAATCAAAAACTTTTACAGAAGCATTAAAAGATGTAGGTATTGAGTCAGAGAAATATGTCTTACCCGATGAGGTTAAATCAAAAAAAGGTAAGAACATCATTGTTATATCTATTGAATCACTAGAGCAAGGTTTTTTAGGTCAACAATTTCATAATATTACTCCTCATTTAAAGAAGCTAACAAAAGAATGGACATATTTCAATAATATGCCAGTGAGTCCAGGTGCTGGATGGACAGCAGGATCTCTTTATACTCATCAAGTAGGAATACCTGCATTTTTTAAAAATCAAGGTTTTATACGGAAAAATAATAATGTAGTAAATGAAGAAGGTCAAGGAAATGATTTATTCCAAAATACGTCTAGTACAAAATTAGTAGGATTAGGTACGGTATTACGTAGTGCTGGATATGATAGCCGATATATTATGGGCTATATTGAATTTGCAGGAGTGAAAGATATATTAGAGACGTATGGCTTTAAAACCATTTCAGAGATGAATTCCATTGGAAAATATGAACATAAGCGTTATGGTATGGACGATTCTGATTTATTTAAAGAAGTAAAATTACAAATTAATGATATGTCTAAGTCTGATAAACCTTTTGCTTTATTTATGTCTACAATTAATACGCATTTTCCTAATGGTGTATATGATAAGAAAATGGAAAAATATATTAAAAAACAAGAAAACATATTAGAATTTGAAGTTGCAGCAATAGATTATTTAATTCATGATCTTATTATATATTTAAAAAATAATGGTCTTTATGACACAACAGCTATATATATATTTCCTGATCACTTACTTATGGGTAGAGGAGGAAGTGTCCATTATAAGCTAAGTAAAAAGAAACGACAGTTATATTTATTAACCAATATAAATGAGAATAAGTTTCATAAAAAAATTAAAGATACTATTTATCAGGTAGATTTACCTCGAATGATTATTGATGGTGCTGAGATAAAATCTAATGCAAAATTTTTAGTAGATTTCATAAAACCTAAGAACATGATAGACTTTTTAGATCAAAATAGAATAAAACTAGCATCATTAAATTCGGCATCTGTCTCTAGAGAAAATTTTCAAGATAAAATTACTATTAACCTTCAAAATAAAAATTTATTTTTAAAATCTGGTTTAAATAGTCTTGAATTTAGTGTAGACGAGAGCTATTTAGTTAAAGATTTTATGTTTTCACCAGATATGGTTTTAATTAAAGATGAGATTCTTTATAGACAAGATATATTTAAACCAGTTCATTATGATATAAGAGATAGATTACTCCATTTAACATTGATAACTGAAGAGGGAAAAATAAAAACAGCATATTTAGGTAATAGACAAAAAGTTGGAATTTTTAAGAAGGGAAATAGTATTTCGTTTTCAAAAAAAGAAATAGCAGATATTATGGTTTCAAATAAATTATTTTTCCAAAATGAATCTCATCGTATAAGAGAAATCAAGGGTACCATTAAAAAATATGGAGAGCATGTTTTTGACTTAAAAAGTTCTAAAAATTATATTAGTAGTAATTGGGAAATTAATTGCACGGAAAGTAATAATTCAATTATGCTGAAAGCATTAAATGATGACCCTATAATGATTATTAATAATATGCATGTCGATAGTAAATATGTTTTATTAAAATATACAATAGATAGTACTAAAAATACATTATTTCAGATCTTCTATAAAAGAAAAAAGTCTTCTTTCTATAACGAAGGTGACTCATACAGTATTAAGATTTTAAAAGGAGTTAATGAAATTAAACTTTTACTTCCTGTTGAATATATAAATAATGGATTAAGAATTGATTTTGTCAATACTCAAGGTATATATAATATAAAAGATTTTTCATTTTATGGTATGAATTCCTATGAGTTATAATGATAGTTTATCTTTTTATAAGGATTTTTGTTGATATTTAATTCCTTTATATTCATTTTTATATTTTTACCAATAACGTTTATAGTTTATTTTTATTTAAATAGTAAACGTTTGACAGAGGCTAGTAAGGCATTTTTAGTCTTTTCATCGCTATTTTTCTATAGCTGGTGGAATATTAATTATCTTCCTATTATCTTGGTGTCCATGTTATTTAATTATGTGATAGGGGTAAGTCTTTCTAAGAAAGACAATCGAGGAAAAGTTAACAAGAAAACATTATTAACTATAGGAATAATATCCAATATTTTGTTGTTGGGTTATTTTAAATATGCAGATTTCTTAATAGAGAATATGAATAGTTTATTAAACAGTCATATGTCATTACTTCATTTAGCTTTACCTTTGGCAATATCTTTTTTTACATTTCAACAAATAGCCTATTTAGTAGATAGTTATAGAGGTGAAACAAAAGAGTACGATTTTTTAAATTATGCAAATTTTGTTACATTCTTCCCTCAATTAATTGCAGGACCAATTGTGCATCATTCTGAGATGATGCCTCAATTCTCAAAAACTAAAAATAAAGTTAAAAATTATCATAATATAGCCTTAGGTTTATTTATATTTTCTATAGGATTATTTAAAAAAGTCGTTATAGCAGATTCTTTTGCAGTTTGGGCAACTCAAGGGTTTGATGTAGCAGTAAGTCTTAATTTTTTTGAAGCTTGGGCAACTTCGCTTTCTTATACCTTTCAACTTTATTTTGATTTTTCAGGATACACAGATATGGCAATAGGGGCTGCATTACTGTTTAATATAAAATTACCGATTAACTTTAATAGCCCTTACAAAGCAACAAATATTCAAGACTTTTGGAAGCGTTGGCATATTACATTAAGCCGATTCTTAAAAGAGTATATTTATATACCGTTAGGAGGGAATAGAAAAGGTCAGTATCGTACGTATAGTAATCTTATCGGGACCTTTCTTATCGGTGGAATTTGGCATGGTGCAGGGTGGACATTTGTATTTTGGGGATTACTTCATGGTATAGCACTGGTAGTACAGAAAATATGGAGTTCTTTAGGGTTTCATATGCATAAAATATTGGCATGGTTTATTACCTTTAACTTTATAAATATTGCATGGGTATTCTTTAGAGCTAAGGAGTGGAATGATGCATTAAAAGTTTTACATGGCATGTTTGATTTGGATAGGGTTTATGTATCTTCTGCATTTGTATCTATATATGATATAACATTTAAAAAAATATTTTTTATGATGCCAGATATAATTAAAAACAACACGTCTATGTTTATATTTGATTTCACAACATATTTTTGGATTTTTCTTGCCTTTTATATAGTATTGAAATTTAACAATAGCAATGCAGTACTATCAACAGAGATAAGTAAATTACATGCAATTTTTTATGCATTATTATTTATGAGTGCTATTTTTGCTCTTTCTCTTTCTGATTATTCAGAATTTATATATTTTAATTTTTAGGATAATAAACATGAAATATAAAAAAATAGTTTTTTTATTTGTCTTCACATCTATTATTTCAGGGCTTGTATTTTTTAGTATAATATTTTATTATGATCCGTTAAAAATATTTCATAAACCATGGATGTATAAAGAGTATCTTCATCAGAATATGCGTTCTCAAGCTGCAGGGATAATTAATAACTGGGAATATGATTCTGTTATATTAGGTACAAGTATGTTGGAAAATACATCATCAAAAGAAGCTTCCTTTCTTTTAGGTGGAAAGTTTATTAATATATCATTATCGGGAAGTGATTTTTATGAGCGTTACATTGTATTACGTTATGTTTTAGGTAAAAAAAATATTAAACAAGTGATATACTCATTGGATGATGAAGGTTTAATAGAAGGGCGAAAAAGTGATCCTTTTTATAAAATAGAACAATGGGACTATCTTTATGATAGGAATCCTTTTAATGATTTTAAAGTATATATGAGTAGTGGATTTTTGAAATGTTTACTTTCTACATCAAGTAAAAAAAAGTGTATGGGACATAGAGCTAATTTTGATAGACCAAATGCATGGTATTGGGCAAGAAAAGATAAATATGGAGGATTAGATAATTGGTTTAAACAAAAATTAACTCCTCGTATTATTAAACATTTTCAACCAATTTTAGATGCGATAAAGAATATTCAGATTGGTAAATCTAAAACGAATAGTAACTTCACTAAAGATATGGAAATTTTAAAACATTATCTTGATATAAATCTGATTTCTTTAGTAAAAAAATATCCTATGACAGATTTTCTATGTATTCTTCCTCCTTATTCTCGAGCAAAATATGCCTTAGATGCACAATATAATAAACAAGATTTTAAAAAATATATAGGATCTATAAAATATTTAGTACAGGTTAGTGCTCTTTATGATAATCTAAAAATATATGGGTGGGGAAATGAAATTTTTTTAGATGATATAGTTAATTACAAGGATTTAAAACATTATGAATATCGATTTAATTCTTGGATGTTAAAAGAAATTAATAAAGAAGAAGGGTTATTAAATATTGATATAATTGATGATTATTTAACTGAATTTAAAGATCAATCTTTAGAATATAATTTAACTATATTAGGTAATAAAATTGAAAATTATCTTGATGCTGGAAAGAAGTAATTATTTATAATCTTCAATATTATACGGTAATTTAAATACAGATTTTTTCTTTACTAATTTATCTATGAAATAGTATAATACTCCCCATAAACTAGACCACTTAATTCAGTTTTCTTATTCCAAATGTTAGAATAAAAATAAGAAATATGAGGGATAAATAATGAGTGTAAAAAGACAGAGTTACAGTGCGGACTTCAAAGCAAAATTGGTTTTAGAAGCTTTAGAAGGCGAGAAGAAAATCAATGAGATAGCCAGTAAATATGAAGTGTTACCATTGAGCCTAAAAAACTGGAAAAAGCAGTTCCTGGAAAACATGTCATTGGCATTCGATAAAAGTACAGTGGTCAAAGAATATAAAGATGAAATAGAAGAGCTGAAAAAGTCAAAAGACTCTATTGCAAAAAAACTGGGAGAGACCATTGTCGAAAAGGATTTTCTTGCGGAAAAGCTCGTCAGCTTGGCATCCTCTAAAGAGCGTAAAAACTTACTGAATACCAAGCTTAATTTATCTCTGAATAAACAATGTAAACTCCTGCATATTGGAAAGTCTTCTTTGTACTATCAGCCAAAGAAACCATTTAGTACAAATGGTGAGTTAGAACTTTTAGATGCAATCAATAACATCTATTCTGATTTCCCATCTTATGGATATAGAAGAATACACAGCCAGCTACTAAGGGATGGATATAACGTAGGTAAAAAGATTGTCAAGAGCTATTGAGGTACATGGGGCATAGAAGCTCTATATTCTAAGCCTAAGACCACAACAGCTAACAAAGAGCATTATAGAGATAAAAATAATATATTTTTAAGATTAAACCGAGGTGTTAACATATTATTTTTTTGTAAAAATATAAAGTCTTAAAAAAGCAAAATTAATAAAAAACAGTATTCCCTCAACTAATATTTTGGCAGTGATAACAGAGATATTAAGGTGCTCAATGATAGATATTTGAGTCATTGCTGATATAATCCCCATTATATATACATATAATGCAAACAAGATAAAGCTTAATATTTTTGATTTTGTATGAAATACAAATTTATCTAATAAGGTAAACTGGACACCAATCGAGACAGTTCTTGCTAGCATATTTGCAACTAAAACATTTGTTCCAAAGGAAAGAGCTATCATAAAGATAATAAAGTCTACAATCGCAGTAATAATTGAAGATAAACCATATCTAAATAATATAAAGTATATTCTAAATGAATCAACTAAAGGTCTAAAAGAACTGGCTTTATTATTTTCAATATAAATTGTTTCTATAGGTACTTCGAGAATATTAATATTATGATTCACCGCAATAGCTAATTGTTCTGTCTCAAATTCAAAGCGATTGGATTTAATTAGTAGACATTCTTTCATAAAGCTTTTACTAAGCCCTCTTAGTCCAGTTTGGGTATCGTTAAAACTGCGACCTAGGATTATTTTATAGATAAATTTTGAGATATTGTTTCCAATGTAACTTTTTAACGGAATATCTTTACTAAAGGTTCTATATCCTAAAACAAAGGAGTTTTGATGATCTTCAAGTGTTTTCAATATATGTAGACAGTCATCAATAGAGTGTTGCCCATCACTATCTAAAGTCACAATACCCTCAATATTAGGATGGGTTGTCAAGATATAATTAAAAATAGTTTTAAGTGCTGCACCTTTTCCTAGATTTACAGCATGACGTAAAAAAACCACATCAATATATTTTTCATCCTCTTCTATTCGTTTAAAAATGTGTTGATTTTTTTTGTTACTACCATCATCAATAATAAATATAGTGTTTGTACTTTTGTCTTGTATTTCATTAATTACATTAAGTAATTGTTGATCAGGATTATATGCTGGAATAACAAATCCATACTCTTTTTGTTCCATAGTGATACCCACCCTTTTATTCTAAGCTATTATATCATGAAGAACCAAAAATATATTTTTTCTTTCTTATAATTTAATCTTTTTTTGAGTGTTTTTTAAATATTGTTTGTGATTAGTATCCTCTAAAAGAATATAAATAGTATATTCTCCCATATCAATATCTTTTGTATATATATTAGCTTGAAAACCAGATTTTATTAAATCTTTTGCTTTAAAATAGTTTGTTACATCTGGTCTATAGTTCATTTTTGTTTCTATAATATAGCTTTTCTTTTTATTTTTTAATACAATATATTTTTCACTGTTATCAATTTGAGTTTTTTCTATAAAAGCCCAACCGTTTATTTTAACTATATCATTTGTTATAATAGGAGAATCTAAGTAAAATTCAATATTAGTATGAGGATTAGAAATTCTTTTTTTTATAAATTCTGTCCTTGGTTCAAAATAATTTTTTGAAAGTTTAGTAAATGGTGGTACATAAAATATATAACGGCTTTCATGATAGGATATGATTTTTTTATCTTTAATCAGTTTTTGAATTTGTGATTTCCAAATGGGATAAAAAGGAGTAGATGCTCTAAAAACTATATATGCACCATCCTTACATTCATTATCAACACTTTTTCTAATAAAGTTTATATCATATTCCTGAGCAGTTATTTTATTTTGTATATCTCGAAAGTCCCAATCGTAAAGTAAAAAATAGTCATCTGTATAGAGATGTAAGCAGGGGTCTTTATCTTTAAATAAATCAATAATAAGGTTGTTTGAGATAGTTGTCGCAAGTGTCGATTGGAAGGCCTTTTGTTTTTTGTAGGCATAATTATTATTTAAAGAAATAAAAAATATAAATATTATTAGAATAAGAGGAAATGTCAGGAAAAGTGGTGTTTTCTGCTTAGTATTATGCCAGTTAACCAACCCATTTAAATTCATAGCTAAAAAAAGAATTAAAAAAGTTTTTACCCAATAACTATTTCTTGCATCATATGAAAAATATTTACCCCAGGTAAAAAACCCAATTATGAGAAAAAGAATAGTTAATAGACTTAGGATAATGTGTTTTCGGTTTTCTTTTAAGATAAAAAGAGAGAACGAAAAAATCATAAGATAAGGAATAAATAATGTTGTAGGAGAAAGTAATGATAAAGGTTTTAAGAGTGAAATATTGGGGGGGTATGAAAAAAAAGTATTCCATAATAATATTTTATCTTCCCATCTTCCCTTAGAGATCGATTTTAGCCACTCTATATTACCTGTCACACCCGCTGTAGCGTTAAGATAATATAAAGAGAGATAGCTAATAAAATAAAATAGAATACCGAGAGTAATATAGAGTAATCTTTTTTTATTAGTGAAAAACTTGAGATTAAATAAAATATATAAAAACGAAAAAAGTATAAAGGCAATACCCGCTTGTTTTGTGATGGAAGCTATGCCTGCTAATAATAATGTAGCATAGATGTAATATTCAAAAATTCTAGTAGTTTTATTTATTTCTGCAGTATAAAGAAGAATAAGTGTAAGCATGCCCATTATCATAACGGGCATATCCACATAACCTGCAATTGTTTCTGACCATAGAAGATAGGGATATAACAAAAAAGAAATAAATAAAAATGTTTTGTCTCTATATTCATTAAAAAGTGAAAAAAGTAATGCTAATGAGAATAGAGGGAGAGTAAAAAGAACTATTCTTGCCGTCCACCATATATCACTTGTTCCTTGTATTTTGTATATTACAGACCAAAGAGCTGGCATGAGTATGGGATAAGCAGCATTAATAGGATGATATTCATTATTATATAATTCAAGAGCCCATCTATGCCATGAAACAATAGCATCCCACGTATTAAAACCAGTGCCGGCTAATTGTAATAGTGGTAGCATTGCGATTATACTAATAGCCCAGATTAGATAAGAATTAGTTTTATTTGTAGTATTCATTCTATTTTTATACATATATATTAGTGAAGATACCATTAAAAGTATAGCTAATAAATAGATGGCAATATTTGGTATATTTAAGTAATATGTCACTAAAGTAGTTACCCATATACCTGTAAATGAAAGAATGAATCCAAAAGCTATAACAAGTGAATAGTTTAAGTGAGAATATTTATAGTAAATGTAAATATGTGGTGAAATAAAAATAGCAAAGAATCCAATAAAAAAATTTAATAAAATCATGAAATTACCTTATAAGTACTTATTGACGTATAAATTTATATTTATTTAAAAGATAGAGTAAATGTCAATTTTTAAGAGTAAGTATACTACTTATTGGATAAATTTTGACCACCATATATTATGCATACTAAGTTTTTTGATGATTTTTTTTGGAATATATTGATAATGATTACCTAGTTTGTAACCTAAATATTTGAGTCCATTACGAAGAAAAAATTCTGGAATGCGATGATAGGCATTCTTGTTTAAAAGATAGGAAAACTCTGACTTTATATATTTAGTACCTTCTCCTTCAGCTTTACCAAAATTATCAAGTATCCAATGTTCATTTTTATGAAATACCCCAATATCAAAGTAACGTTTAAACTCATCAATACATGTATAGCTATGTGAATGATATACTTGTGCACTTGCATTATAGTGAAGGGCATATCCTGCAAGAATAAGCTTTGCACCAGCATAGCTATCTTCACCTACTATGAGACCATTTTTAAACCAGTCTATATCTTCTAGAGAAGATTTTTTATATGCAGCAAAACTATCAGAAAGAAAAGCAGTTTTTATGCCATATGTATCTTTATCTTTCAGTGTACGTGTATAAGATTTTTCAGTATAATTAAAACTACGAAGATGTTTCCCAAAAAGTGTAGTTGTATCATAAGGTATTTGTCTTCCATATACAGCACCAATATTGGTATTAGTGAAAGAGTCTACAATAGATTTAATGGTATTGTTATCGCGAGGAAGAGCATCTTGGGTGAGAAATACGAGGATGTCTCCTGTAGCAGTTTTAGCTGCTTTAGTTCTAGTACCTCCATGATCAAATTCACTTGTAGGAAGGCTAAGTATATTTTTTGTATAAGATTTAGCGATTTCTACTGTATTATCAGTTGATGATGAGTCAATAATAATAAGTTCAAATGAAACTGTTTGATGTTTGAGGTTTTCCAATAAAGAGGGTAAGTATTGCTCAGCATTATAGGTAGGGATTATTACAGAGATAGTCATGATACCCTTTTATAGATGTATAGCTTTTTGATACATTGGTTTTTCGATCTTTTGGTAGTATATCAAAGAAAATATAACACAAAGTACAATAACAAGTAAAAATCCTAAGAGAGGTAATATCGTATAGGTACTTGTGAATAATCCTCTCAATCCAGAAAAATAAAATAGTTGAATAATAATAAGGTGAGAAAGATAGAGTGTATAAGATGCGTTACCTAAAGCTTCAAGGTATTTACCATGATAGTAGATATGTTTTGATTCTAATATTAATGCAACTAATATAATAGAGAATGAAGTTAAGCCAAAAGTAAGAATACGGTATAGCCCATTCTTTGTTTCATACGTTATACCAAACCACATAGCAATGAATATGATTATAAGAGCAATTATAAGTATCCCTGAATTAAAAAGATATTTCCGATACATATAGAGTATTACACCAGAAAAAAATTCTAATACAAAATGTGAATAGAAAAAAGGTTCTGGAGTTTGAGGATTATAAAATGTATATATAACACTAGTAAAAATTATGAAAATAAAGCTAGGAATTAATATTTTGAGTTGATTAACAGAGAAAATAAAAGTAAAAAGAAATAGAAAATAGAAATAGAGTTCATAACTCAATGACCAGGAAATAGGAAGAACAAGTTGAAACATATCAACATTCATTAAAAAAAATGATCCGACCATATCTAACTGAGTAATTTGTGTTGGTGTTGTTACATATAGAAGAATGAGCATGGCTACAAAAAAAGGCCAATAACCTATGTAGACTCGTAAGAGTCTATGTTTAAAAAATATTTTAGCATTAGCATAGGTGCGATCTTTTTCAAAAGTTGTATAGGACATAATAAAACCACTGATAACGAAAAAAATATCTACACCGATAAATCCCCATTCTGAGATAACTCTAATAATATAGAAATCTCCACCCATGACTTGGTAGTGAGGGAGAAGATGATGCATAACAACTAAAAGTGCTGCTAAAGCACGTAATATTTGTATATTATGTAATGTTGTTGAATGTGATTTTTTCATCAATGATATAAACTATTGTATAGGTTCAGTCTGTATTCTATGAATCATTTCTAATACGCTTTCAGTATTTACTTCATCAATAATATACCCCTTTGCATAGTCTTTAACCCTTTCTGCTGGTGCACCTAGATTAAATACCATGAGTGGTAGCTCCATCATCATAATTTCTTGAGTTGTGTACGAAAAAGTTTCTGGCCATATTGATGGTATGATAAACATATCTATTTGCTCATGTTTGATAATATCAGGTAGTTCATTACGTTTATACCTTCCTGTAGTATGAAAATGATTACTTTTAACATGTTCTGCCATTTCACCTACAACTACTATGTTAATATCTAACTTGTCACGTTCTATAGTTTGTATGAGGTGCTTAATAATTTGTGATCCTTTCGCATAATTAATAGCTCCTAAAATACCTATTGTGATAGTTGGATTATTCTTTTTTGGGATTACAACTGGAGAAAGATGTTTTACTTGATGAGGAATAACTTCAATAGTATTTGAATGAAGTTCAGGATAAGCTTTTAGTAAAATTTCTTTTGAAGCATTTGAAAAGCATAATATATGTTTACTTTTTTCTAATAATGAATGCCATTGTTCTCTCCATAGATTCATATTTATCGTGTCACTATAGAAATTTCGCCATTCTTGTGTATTACTACTCATACATGATTTACACTTTTCTAAAGAGGGAACGTCACAATATTTCCCTTCATTATTAAGTAAGGTATAACTAGGGCAAATGGCATAATAATCATGTATAGGTATAGTTAGTTTAGTTTGTGTCTTATCTACCAAAGTATTAAAATATTTAAGTAAATCGATACTATTTTTGAAACTCACGATACTGTTTAAAAATATCTCTTGAATTGTTAGTTTTGAGAGTAGTATTTGTAATTCTTCCAAGGTTGATATTTTGAAAGAAAAAGTATATTTTTTATATTGGTGAAAAAGTTTAAATGTATTTGTATAGAAGTCATATTTGATATGTAACGTATTTAATCTTTTATGATTATATTTTTCTATAAGTTCATCAGCATAGATATTTGCCCCACCACCTAAGTTATGATCAAAGATAAGATGGGTACCTATCTTTTTATTGGCAGACATAAGTACTAGTATATGTCGTAGTGTATTATGAGGATCTTTTTTGATATATGTATCTACATCTTTACCATAGTTGGGGTGTCTATTTAATAATTTAACTGCATTTTCTTTGAGGAGCTTAGCTTTTTCTTCTGCTGTAAAAGAGCCACCATGTTTATGATAGACAAACAAGTTTGGTACTAAGAAGTTGGTATAGCTTTCTTTAATGGCACGTTGGCACCAGTCATTTTCCTCTCCATACCCTTTACCAAATGTATCCTCAACAAACATACCTATTTGTTTTGTAAGTGTATAGTTTACACCCATACAAAAACCTACACCCGTTGGCACTGCTTCATAAAAGTTTTCTGCTTTAATATCTCTAAATACATTATCAATTGAAGAAACATCCATATGGTCAAAAATGCTATTATCTGCAACAAAGTTTGGGAAACTGGCTATTTCACCAGAATTGGTAAATGGTGTAGTTGAGGCGATTTTGTCCATATGAATAATCGGGTACATGAGACGTTCAATCCAAAATGGTGGTACTTCTGTATCTGTATTAAGGATAATAAAATGGTTTGAAGTATAACTATAAGCTTCATTGACACTTTTAAGAAATCCCTGGTTATCTGTATGGTCTAGAAAGATTGAAGTAGGATGTTGCTCTAACCTTTGTAGTAAATATGGTTTGACTCTTGCATCTGGACTACAATCATTGATCACAATAAGTCTATAAGGTGTAGATGAGTTTATTTCTACACTATCAAAGAGTTTTTCTAAAAACTCGTAGCCATTGTATACAGGAATGATAATATCAATAGTTATATTTTTTATTTGAAATTTATTTTTATTAAATGTTTCAAAATAATGACTAGGTGTAACTTCTACGAGTTTTGAAGATTCTGTTAGGTTTTTAGTACTTTTTTCTTTGGTTTTCGTCCAGAGGTATACAATATCACCACGTAAAAGATAATAAAATGCTTTTTTTAAAATTTGTGGATTATTTTTTATGACCTTTATGAGTTCAATTATTTTTGTAGATTTAGATTTTAAATTGTTTGGTAAAAGTTTTTTAAGTCTATTTTTAATACGCATTGATTCTGCTAGTGCTTCAAGATTTTGTATATATTGGTCTTTCTCTTCTATGGCATGTTTCTGTTTTACAAACATATCTAGACCAGCATATTGTTGTGAAAGTATTAAGTTAGTTAGCTCTTCAATCGTATCTGAATCTAAAGTTCCATAATTTGAAGGGCTAGGTGCAATGATTTGATTACTATGCTGACAAATGATTCCAAAGAAACGTTCTATCGCATGTGCTAAAGTATCATCTTTTTGGCCTTTTTCTTCTTCAAATTGAAGTTCATCATTTTTAAATAAATCAATAAGAGGTTGTAAAAGTTCAGAACGTATCCAAAACATTGTACCTGCAGGAAAGAGATAATGTTCATTATAAATAATATCTGTTCTTTCAGCAAGAAGGTCTATTTTCTGATCATTCCCATAAGCATACCTTTGAGAGTCTAAAATAGTATTTTTACCTGTGATAATACCTATTTTTTCATCTTTCTCAAACATGTGAATGATTTCTTTTACTGTTTTATCAGATCCTAATAAGTCAAAGTATAATAGTTTTCTCCAAACATGACCTAGTGAGCTATCACCAGTTTTTTTAGTATGAAGTTTACAAATAAATAAGTAACTATCTTTTGGAATAATGCTCATTATTTGTAAAAAAGGTAAAACGTCACGACCTTTATTCTCTGTCATATAAATATGTGCATCTGAATGTGTATCAAATATCTTTTGTATATCTTCATTCTGCATAATATTTGGTACAGTGATGAAAAGATCATAGTTTATTTCTAAACTTTGTAAATATTCATTGATTTCACTCCATAAATCAATATAAAAAATATGTGCAATAATTGCAACTTTTGTTTTTGATGGTTTTGGTGCTTGTGGTGTAACTTTAACTATTCTACTATTAATAGAAGTGAGTTGCTGAAATGGATTATTCAAGTGACTTTACCTTTTAATGTTACTATAATCGATGATAAATACAAAATATGACTATACACCAATTTGGTAATATTCAAACCCAATCTCGTTCATACGTTTTTTATCAAATTGGTTACGACCATCAAAGAAAATAGGGCTTTTAAGTAGTTTTTTGACTTCATCAAAATCTGGACTTCTAAACTCTTGCCATTCCGTTACCAAGATAAGTGCATCTGCATCTTTAAGGACATCATATTTACTGTCTTTATAACGTACATTGTCATTGCCTTTTAAGTAGTGACTTTCTGCTTCGTGACGTGCTTTGGGATCATAGGCTACTATCTTTGCTCCTAGTGCTGTGAGTTCATTAATAATAGTAATTGACGATGCTTCACGCATATCATCTGTCTCTGGTTTGAATGCAAGTCCCCATACGGCAAAGGTTTTACCTTTCAAGTCAGTACCGAAGTGATTGATAACCTTTGTACTAATGACCTTTTTTTGTGCATAGTTCACTGCTTCTACTGCATCAAGAATTTTTGGTTCATAGCCATAGTCTTTAGCCGTTTTTGCCAAAGCCTGAACATCTTTAGGAAAGCAGCTTCCACCATAACCACATCCTGGGTAGATAAAGCTATATCCTATACGTGAGTCTGAGCCTATACCGTTCCGTACTTGGTTGACATCTGCTCCTACACGTTCACAAATATTTGATATCTCATTCATAAAAGATATTTTGGTTGCAAGCATTGCGTTAGCTGTATATTTTGTCATTTCTGCACTCTTGATATCCATGGCGATAAAACGGTCACGTGTTTTCATAAATGGCGCATACAAATCATGCATAATATCTAAGGCTTTTTGATTATCTGCACCGATTACCACACGGTCTGGACGCATAAAGTCTTGAATTGCGGCTCCCTCTTTAAGAAATTCAGGGTTACTTACCACATCAAATTCTACGTCTACTCCACGTGCATCGAGCGCAGCTTGGATGGTATCCCGTACTTTATCTGCGGTACCTACAGGTACAGTGGATTTGTCGACTACTACGAGGTAGTCTTCCATAGATTCACCAATTGTTTTTGCTACAGCAAGTACATATTGTAAGTCTGCAGATCCATCTTCACCCATAGGTGTACCTACTGCGATAAAACAGATGCGAGAGTTTGCTATGGCTGTTTTAGCATCGGTTGTAAATGTAAGTGTGCCACTTTTATAGTTTTCTAAAACCATCTCTTCAAGACCGGGTTCGTAGATGGGAATAATACCTTCTTCAAGAGATGCTATTTTTTTCTCATCGATATCTACACAGGTTACACTGTTACCCATTTGGGCAAAACATGCGCCACTTACTAAACCTACGTATCCTGTACCGATTACTGATATTTTCATATTTCTAATTCCTTCATCTTCTTTTCAAGTATCATTGTTGAGAGGTAAAGTATTACATCTGTACAAATATTTATAAGTCGTACGAGGAGTACAGAGAAGATGATAATATCTGCTGATATATTTAGCTGCAAATATGTCACAATGGCAATAAATGTGCCTTCTCGTATCCCTAACCCACCAGAGGCGCCGGGGGTTACAAACCCTATAAGCCAAGAGAGCGTATAGATGCTCACACACTGGAAAAATAGATTTGCTGTAAAACTCTCACTTTGATACATCACAGTCATTCCTAGCATGATGCCTTGAAGGGCAACAGAAAGAGCTAAATAGCCATTCATAGTGGCTTTTTTTCTCATGGGGAATGATGGATATAAATATACTAAAATGATTAGCGTAATAATACTAGATATACCCATCAAAGTCAAGATAAGCGTAGGTATCTCTTGTGATAAAAAAGCAAAGATTGTACTGGTTAAAACGGTTCCTGTAAGTAGTAAAAAAGAAAATAGAAGTGATATTTTTGCCATTTCAACTTGAGAGATGCCTATCTTAGATGCCAAAGCTTGTCGTCCTATGAAGTGAAAGATATTTCCCGGTAGGTACTTGGCTATTTCTGTCTTTGAAAAATAATAATAAGAGGCTAAAAATGGAAATGTTTTGCTTGCATACTGTAAAAGCATAATGTGCCAAGCATACATTCCGATAAGCATAGAAAGAAAGTTAAGTATAAAAAGAAGAGGGAGAATATCTAAGAGTAGAAAGAACTGTTTTGTAAAAGATGAAAAAGTATACTCCTGAGAGAGTTTATAAAAAACAAAAAGTAAGCCCAATATCCCAAGAGATTTTCCTAAGAGGGTGACGATACTTTTTATTTTTGCTTTATTCACAGTTATTTACTTGCTAGTTTAGAAAAGATTTTATCTTCCAAGATTTGAATGGCTTTTGCATTACTTAGTTTATTCTCATAAGAGATAAGTGCATTTTCACCTACACTCTTTACTAGTTCAGGATTATTTTTAATCTCAATGATTCTATTGGCTAGCGTTTCAGGTTTGATATCTTTGACATAAAAAATATCTTCATTATCAATAAAAGCCTCTTTCATTGCATCTGTCTCTAGGGTAAGGTGGGGTTTCCCAACTCTAAAGGAGTCATTGGTTTTATTGAGTACCACTGAATTGGCTCTCTCTCCTGTGTTGAAAAGCCCTAAGTTAATATCTGCTGCATTGTAATAGTAATTAAGCTCTTCAAGTGTCATAAAGCCTTTAAACTCTATATTTTTTAAGCCATACTCTTTAGCTAAGTTTTGACATTTCTCAAGGTCAGGCCCTTTTCCTATCATCAAGATGAAGATATCTTCATCTTTCTCTTCTAAAAGTTTAGCTGCTTCTAAAATGACCTCTGTACCGTGTAGAGGGATGTAGCTTCCTACATAGAGTACTGTAAATTGTTCTTTATAGCGTTCTACTTTTTTGGGGACTACATTCTCTTCATTGATAGTGAGAGGCACACGTACGAATTTGTCTTTGTTGATATTGTACATAGTGGAGAGCGTATCAATAAGCTTTTGTGTATCAACAATCACATAGTCTGCTTTTTCTAAAGACTTTTTTTCTATCCAGTAAGTAACTTTACCTAAAAAACTTTCTGGCGTGTAGACTTTTCTATCGTTACACATCATATCAAATATTGAGAGGTAAAAGTCAAAAACAATAGGTTTTTTTGTAAAAAAACGCATAAATATGACTAAAAAATGTCCCATATAACTGATAAAGTAAAAGTCTTTACCAAACATTTTAAAAGGGAGTCTTGAGAGGATACTTGGTATGCGTGTTGCATAGGTTTTACCTTCAGAGATACACTCATCGTATTCAAATCTCTCTTCTAATGCTTTTCTATGGAACCTATTGCGTGAGATGGTAGGTTTATCAGCACAGGTGAAGAGGACTTTCATTAATTGTATTCTCTCATTTTAATCTCTTCTAGGAGTTTTCTATTAACTGAGAGCAAATCAGCAATAAAGGCTATAAGTCCTGTCTGGAAGCCCATACCCATCAGTACACCCGAAAGAATGACAGATTGTGTATGTCCATCGCCTTCTCCTATAAAATAGAAATAGAGATAACGTAACCCAAGCATAAATCCAAGTCCAAAGAGTATTGCTGCAATACTCATAAAGAATTGAAAAGATTTGTAGACTACCGAAATACGAACAATAGTCACCACAGATTTTTTGATATAGTTAGGAATACTTGAAAGAAGTTTTGATGGTCTTAAGTCTTCGTTTGTACGAATAGGTACAGAAGTAATGGCCATATTTTTTTGACCTGCTTGGATGATAGTCTCAAGTGTATAAGTATAGTTATTGTACACATTAAGTTGCATAGCACATTCGCGGCTAATGGCTCTAAATCCACTCGGTGCATCAGGAATATCTGTTTTGCTTGCTTTTCTTACCACCCAAGAACCCAGTTTTTGGAGAAACTTTTTTGCAGGAGAAAAATGATCAGTTTGAGAAATAGGACGTGCACCAATCACATATTCTGCTTTTTCATCAATGATCGGCTGTGTAAGTTTAGGAATGTCATCTGCTTCATATTGGTTATCTGCATCGGTATTGACAATGACATCAGCACCTTGTGCAAGACACTCTTTAATCCCTGCCATAAAACCTTTTGCAAGCCCTTGATTGTGTTTAAAGTTTACCACATGGTCTACCCCACATTCAAGTGCGACTTTTACAGTGTCATCAACACTGCCATCATTGATAATAAGCCATTCAACTTTATCAAAGCCTTCTACTTCTCTAGGTAATGCACCTAAAGCGATAGCTAGGGTTTCTGCTTCATTGTAGCAAGGTATTTGGATGATTAATTTCATAAATTAGGTTTCCTTATTGATAGTATTGTAGAAAGTAAAAGAAGTCTGAATAAAGCACTTGAACACAAATGATAATTATTAATATATTAAATACAAAATATTGCTTAAAACGCTCTACAAATAATGATGCCATTATAGCAAATGCAAACATAAAAGGTAATAAATAGCGAGGTTGTAAGCCTCCCATATAACCACTAGTAAGATGTGTTTTATATGAAAAAAGATATTGAATGATTAAAACCATGATTAATGATAGTAGCGTAATTTTACCTATACGACAAAAAAGTTGTAATTTGTCATTAGAACACTTTAAAAATAAACTAATTAATGCAAAGAAATGTAAAATTAAGAGTCCCAAATAACCTAAAAAGGATTCTTTTATAAAGGAATGGTGAGAGTGGATACCAAACCAACCACCAATAACATATTCTTTCATACGCTCTAGCCATTCTATCGGTGTATAGTGTAATCTCAATTCTTCTGGTGTATAAAAAACAGATTTTAAGTATTGTTGCGGATATGTAACATTAAATGTAGGCATAATTGAATGATAAGTGGTGAATATATGTATTTGATAATAAAATATTGGTAATAAAAATGTAAGGATAATAGCTAGTTGAAGGGTTGATATTTGTAACTTTTTTTTATCTTGATATAGAGATAGTATGAAGAATATTGCTGCGAAGAAAATCAGTATGGCTACTGTTAATTTACTAAAATATGAAATAAATATGCCTAAGCCTAGAATAAAATAGGTAAGATTTGAATATTGTAGTAGCATCATTCGTTTTAAGCCTAAAATAAAGATAAGAGCACCTAAAATAGCTAGGTTGTCATTAGTGATACTTGCACCAGAATAAGCATACATGGGAATAGATGTGACAATTGATAAATAAACTAGGTGACTTAAAAGTGAGACCTTTGTGCTAAAACTTAGATAGAGTATAAGCATAAATGTAAAGATAAAAATAATATTATTTAAATTTCTAAAATTTTTGATATTTATATCACTCATAATTGGGTAAGTTGTATCATACGCTATTAACATTAAGTGATAATATAGTGGAGGATGACTTAAGTATAATCCAGCATCTTTATTATTTAAAGTTCGCATAGTTTCAAATTTTGGTATTAGTCCCGGATTACTGTACATATGCTCAATATATGACAAATGTGCTAATTCATCAGGAGGATAAAATTTATTAACATGTTCAGTATAGTAGCTTACTTTAAAAACAGCAAAAAAGAAAAAAAGACTATAAAGTATCATTTTTGCACTTAATTTATCATCAAAAATTTCTGTTTTATAGAGAAAATATAGATAAAAAATTATTATAAGTATTAGTAAAGATATTAAAAAAGTATACAAGTGGAATTTATGAATAATTTCAGAAGGTTTTTTAGGGAGATTAATCTTTATTTGAGGGTCAGTACCTGTTACATTGAATTTAATACCATGTTGATTGACTATTAAGTTTTCAATATCATAAAGTGGTTCAATTTCTTTTAATGGTATTAAATAAGTTTTTGTAGTAATCCATGTATTCTCAATAATTTTAATTTTTTTAATAGTTATTTGTTGCTTA
>Ga0256824_10000055_pt1 | contig 34645 bp, 25 predicted proteins | sample CV67metaG_FD_191570 | JGI IMG/M metagenome (GOLD analysis project Ga0256824, IMG submission 191570) | Hydrothermal vent microbial communities from East Pacific Rise, Pacific Ocean - CV67 | ecosystem: Environmental > Aquatic > Marine > Hydrothermal vents | place: Pacific Ocean: East Pacific Rise...
AGACTTAGAGGCAGAGGAAATTGTTGAAGCTTGTATGCTTTATTATGTTGCTTGTAGTAGAGCTAAACACTCACTAGTGAATGCAACGGAACTAACTACTAAAGGGAAGTAAATGAAACGAGATGCCATACTTGAGAAAGTATATGAACAAATAACTAGAGATGTTTTATTTGAAGATTTCACTTCTATAGAACAACTATTGAAAGAAGTATCTAATAAGGATTTACTAGAATTTCTGACAGAAGAAGATTCAGAGGAGGATATATGTTAATCAGTAAAAAATATATTGAAGACTTAGGAGGGTTTAAACCTGAACTACCGTATATCGTAGATATTATGGTCAAGTCAATACCTAAAGATGTACCTAGAAACTTAGCACTGACTATTGTACTAAGTGAGATTAGTGCATTTATATCTAGCTTTAGAAATAACATTCTATTGAACTCAACGAGTAAGAAGATGAAGACATTAGTACCTACTAATACTTACATCTTTTCACTATCACCTTCAGGTATCAGTAAGGATAGAACTAGAAATACTATCCATAAGTTACTAGCTGGAGGATATAAAGAACTAGATAAGACTATCAAGGCTGACCTAGTATCTAGAGCTAAACAAGCTGCTATTGCAGATGGTGATGAAGAAGCTAACTACTATGCTTATATGCATCCTCAGATAGACCAGGAGTTCAAGTTTGGTACAGTAGCAGGAGTATCTGCAGAGATATCCGGCTTAGGTAATGAACAGTCGTTAGGTTCTCCTATACTACTATCTAGTGAAATAGGTTCTGACCTAGCAACTAGAGGTGAAGAACTTATCAAGACATTTACAGTATTAGCAGATCTTTACGATCTAGGTACAGGGAAATTTGATACAGTCAAGTCTATGGAGTCTAAACTCAAAGGAGTAGTAGGACTACCTGTTAACTTCTTAGTATTTGGATCAGAGAAAGGTATTCTCATGGATGCAGGTAACAAGAAGAAATTTAAGTCATTCTTTAACCAGCAATTAGCTAGAAGATGTATGTTTAGTTATACAACGAAAGTACCTAAGAAGGTATTGGCTAAGACGGTAGCAGAACGTAAGACAGCTAGGGATAAGACGGCAGCTATAGAAGGTAGTTTCCACGATACTATTTATGAAGTATTTGAAGAGTTGGGAGTATGGATGCCTAACAACACAGAACTATTCGTAAGTACTGATGTAGATGATGTATTTGAAGAATACAAAAACTACAATGAGATGTTCTCAGAAACTATCTCAGATACCTTGCCTATTAGCCAATTAGCTAGAAAACACAAGCAGTGGTTAGCATTAAAACTAGCTGGTATCTTAGCACTTATAGACAAGAGTGATACTATTCAAGTACCTCATTATGTAGAAGCTATCAATGTAGTAGAAACATTAGCACCGGACTTAGAGTTATTTGAGACAGAACTAGATAAAGAGTCCTATGAAATACTAGATGGTTATTGTATAGCTAACAGCAAGAAAGGTGAGTTTCATATCAGTTTGCATGAACTCAAGAAGATGGACTTCATTCCAGGAACTAGTGGAGCAGAAGGAAAGTTGAAAGAGTTATGTGTACTACTTAATGACTACTCTAAAGAAGGTATTTATAGTATAGAGGGAAGTATCCTTAGTTATGAGAAGACAGTAAGTACTGAAGTAGTTGGGGTATCCCTACTATCTGTAGATACTACTGATATTCAGAATGCCATCAAACACAAGAAGGGTAAGGTAGCTATTACAGCACTGAAGCAATCGTTAGCACATACAGCAGTATATGGGTATAACTTTGTAGAGACAGATCCAGATGGTAATCCTCTCAAGTTTGCAGACTATATGCACCTACTGGCAGATGACTTTGCCTATACACCATTCAAACTCAAAGAGAAGCATGATGCTATCTATGATGAAGATAAACATCCTGATGCTGAAGGTGGAATTAGAGGTAAAGACAATATAGCTAGTGGAGCTAAGTTCGTAGTATTGGATGTAGATACATCAACTATTACAGATGAAGAAGCACACCTATTATTAGAGGGTACTAATCACCATATTGCTAGAACTAGTGATCCGGATAACCCATTCAAGTTTAGAGTGTTAGTCGAAATGGATATGATTGTCAAGGTAGACAGTATTACATGGAAACATTTTATCAAGATTGTAGGTAGTAAGTTAGGACTTATTATTGATCCAGTAGCACAAAGTCAGATATTCTATTCTTATAAAGGAAGAGAGATACTTTCTGAAGTCTCAGGAGAGCCACTAGCTGTTAAAGAACTAGTTGTTAGAGCATTAGCTGAGAAAGATGCTAAACCTACTGCTAGAGCAATTCCTGTAGCACAACAGAAGGCATTACTAGCTAATCCTATGTCTACGTTTGAACAAGCATTTAATCACCCTACTGAAACAGGTGTTAGTTCAGCAATGATACAAGCAGCTTACTACGCTAAAGATTTAGGAGCTACTAATGAATACATCATTGAGCTAATGGATAAGATACAGAAGTATGTAGACTTTCCACTAGATGAAGAAAGATTTGAGAATACTATTCTTGTACAAATTAGGAGATGGTAATGGAGTGGACTTATGAAGGTAAAAATATTCTTGGACATGACGATCTTGATGCTCTTTGTACTGACTTCGTTTACGTTATTCATTATACTGACGGACGAATGTATATCGGTAAGAAAACCGTTAGAAGTATGTCCGTGTTGCCAGTGCTGAAGACGAAGACTAGAGACAATGGAAATATGATAACTAGACATATCCTTAGAGGAGATGATGGAAAGATCATTACTTCCAAACCAGCTAGGAAAGCAGCTAGATTAGCAGGAGTTAAAGCTAAAGCTGAACTCTTTGAAGAAGTCTTTACTGATAAACCGTTTGTTAAGTATGAAGGATCTAGTAAAGAGACTGAAGGACTAGTTGTTGCTGCTAAAGAGATCTTGTATCAATGTAGTGGTAAACAGACAGCTACCTATTTGGAGGCTATGTTGTTGTTCGATGTAAGTGCTATTGTGAGTCCTGAGTATGTTAATAGTAATATCTTAGGTTCATTTTACGATGATGCCCTTAACGGGTTAATAGAGACAAAGGAGAAATGATGGAAATGGATAACAGACAGGCTCAACGTATTAAATGGTCAGAAGCAGATTTATCTGATACAGCTGAAGTACTAAAACGTATTCATGCTGCAGGTATTGGTGCTAATGATGTCAAGACTGTAATTAGAGATATCTGTTTAACAGATAAAGACCTAGCTAATACAATACTAGAAGAACTACAATATTGGAGCAAACATGGAAGCAACAGTGAAGGTAAAGTACAAGACTTATGCTACTCTTTATAGCATCCGTAGAGCTATTAAAGAAATAGAAGCATCTCATAAGATGGTAAGTTTTGACATAGAAACTAGGAGTATCTATACAGAAGTACAGAGACTCATAGCTAAGAAGTACCTAGAGGACAATGAGCTAAACATAGAGGAAGAAAACGAGTATACAAGAATTAAACATTCTAGTGGATTATCTCACCCTTCTATGGTACAGACTACTCATATCATTCTAGGACTAGATGTAAATGAGAGTGTAATATTTATCGTAGATGAAAAGCTGGAGAGATTTGTATTTAACTGGTTAGTAAATACTGACCTGAAGATACTAATCCACAATGCTAGTTTCGATCTAAAAGTTGTGCACCACCGTACAGGCAGGTTTCCTAAGGACTATGAAGATACTCAGCAACTTGCTAAATCACTAATTAATGACTGTAACAACTATCACAGTAGGACAGGATTAAAGTTACTCGTAGGTAGCTACTATCCTCCTAAGTGGAGTATGAAAGGAGAGACTGACTTTGAGGTTAAGAACCTCAAGGATAAAGACTTCTTGTATTACTGTGCTATTGATGGTGGTGCTACTAGGATGTTATACAGTATGCTAAATAAAATGATAAGAGAAGGGAACGAAGATGAATAAGATGACTTTAGACGATTACCCACAGACAGTTATATCCGATCCAACATTAACTAATGTTGATGATCCAATGAGACATAACGTAGGAGGTGCTATGAATAGACCTGTAAGAAATGAAGATCCACTAAGTGCTCGTAATGTAGAACACAACCACATTGATAAGGTACTAGAAGAGAGAGGTGAAAGATATGGAGAGTTTAAGAAACATGCTTATCTATGTCAGGAACTTAAAGCAGTAATGCGATTAGGTGACTCATGGGACAAGTGTAGTCCATCACAGAAACAAGCCTTAGAAGTTATTGTTGATAAGATTGCTCGTATGCTTAATGGTGATCCATATTATGATGACAACTGGATTGACATTATTGGTTACTCACAGCTAGTATTAGACGAACTTAAGAAGGTATAACATGAACCCAATAGATTTACTGCCAATAGAACATCCTATTAAAGTAGATCCATCTATAGGAGAGTTAGATTACTTCTATAAGAATGTATCTAAACATTTGATTAACGATGTTGTAAGAGTTATGAACAATGGTATTCCTATAGACCTAGCTAAGGTTGCAGAACTAGAGAAGACAGTTAAGAATGTATTAGCTGATGTTGAAGCGAGGTTGGCAGATAACAAGGTTATCCAAGACTTCCAAGCATTTATGTATCCTAAGAAGTTTAAAGCCTTCAAGGACGAGCAGGAGCTTAGAAAAAGACCTCTTAGCTACTACTTGAAACCTTATAAGGGAACTATCCCACAAAGAACCTATGTAGTAAATGCGTATCTAGGTGCAATAGGTAGTCCTCATGCTGGTAAAGATAAGTGGACTATTAAAGACCTTAAGGGATTGAACGTACTACTAGAAGATCCAGAAATAGCTGACATAATAAGTGGAGACACTAACGAAGAGACAGCTAAGTGGGGTATGTTAGCTATGGCTGAAGCAAAACTAGTGGTCTACAATAAGAGTGTAGATACGAAAGTAAAGACAGAGGGTACTCATGAGAAACTCTTACCTCCTTTTAATCCAGGTAGTAATAAGCAGAAGAGAGAACTATTTGAGTGGTTGAAAATACCAGCTATTAGACATTCTAAAGATACTGGTGAACCTAGTTGGAATAGAGAAGCTATAGAGGAGCTACAGATAACGATTGATAAGACAGAGACAACACTTCAAGAAGTCCTGCAGTTATTTGTAGACCATAGTTTCAGTGCTATTATTAACAACAACTTCATTGCCTCTTTTAAGAAGTATACCATTGATGGTATCTTGTATGGAAACATTAAGCTATTTGGAGCTAAGTCATTTAGACTGACATCTAGTAATCCTAACCTACTTAATATGCCTTCTACAGCTAGTATATATGCCAAACCACTGAAGGAGTGTTTCATAGCTCCTAAAGGATGGGTAATTCTTACTGCAGATTATAATGCATTGGAAGATAGAGTTATTGCTAACTTGTCTGGAGATGTGAACAAAATAGCAATATTTGAGGAAGGACTAGATGGACATAGTTTAGCTGCTACTTACTACTTTAGAGATCGTATCGAAAAACTAGTAGGACCTGTAATAGTAGGTATGGATAACAAGGAGATCTCTAAGGAACTCAAGAAGTTAATTGCTGAAGGTAACAAGAATATTAAAGAGATTAGACAGGACGGTAAACCAGTAACATTTGGTCTATCTTATGGTGCTTATCCTCAGAAAGTATCTGATACAATAGGTTGTACGTTAGAGGTAGCTCAAGGTATATTTGATGCTTACCATAACGAGATGTTTCCTGGAATTACTGAGTTCCGAGAAGTCATTACTGAGGAAGCAAAATTAGAGGGGTATACCCATTTAGGATTAGGCTGTAGGCTTTATACTAGTGATGTGGGTAAGGAAGTAAGAACGCTATTTAATGCTAACAGTCAATTTTGGAGTATCTTAACTCTACTGACAATCAACAAACTACATTCACTAATAGATGACGCAGGATATACAGATGACATTAAGTGCATCTCTACTATCTATGACAGTATCTACTTTATCGTTAAAGAAGATGCTGAGATCATTCAGTGGTTGAATAATGTGTTGATTGAGGTTATGTGTGTCGATTATCTAGTTGATCAGAGAGTACCTAATACAGCAGAGTCAGAGATTGGTAGAAACTGGAGTAATTTGGTTGAGCTATCTAACAAAGCTACGTTAGGTGAAATTGCATACAAGTTAAAGGAAGAGATATGAATAACATATTTGAGGTTAGAGATGACGGAGTAACGATAGTAGAAGTAAAGAATAGCAATGACATGATATTCCTAGCTATCGGTATCTTCAATTCAATGAAGAACATGCCAGAGCTAGAAACACTAGTTGTAAGTCTTATGGCTAAGAAGGTTACTCCTGACGATTTGGGTGTAAGTACTATCGTTAATAGAATACCTAAAGGTGTAGATGCAGATCAGTTTCTACGGAAAATTAAAGGAAGAGAACCTGCTAAAGATGCAGATGTACCTGACTTTGTAAAGAGAAGTTTAAAGGGAAGCACATGAGTCATGTAGTAACAGAATTAGATTATCAAGGTGGAATGGATAAGTTACCAGAAGGAGTATTTAAAATATCTCCAAGTAGCTTTAGTAGATTTATGGAAAGACCTCACTATTGGTATAGAGAGCAAATTCTTAAAGAAGGTGGCTTCGAGGGTAATACAGCTAGTGTTATCGGTACTTTATGTCACTATGTGGCAGAAAAGGTAGCTAAGGGAGAAGTTCCTGATAAAGAACAGATTTCACAGTATGTGCTTAACCATAAAGATAACGAAGATGTAGATCCTATAGAGGTACTATCACAGTACAAACCTATGGCTGAACGACTAGTTAATGATTATGTGTTAGGTAACCTACCAAATATAGTTGAAGACTTTATTGCCTACGATCTAGGTGATGGTGTTTGGACTGCTGGTAGTGTAGATGCTTTTGACAATGGTTGTATCATTGACTATAAGACTTACAATTCAAAGAGTAAGCCTAAGGCTATTCCGATGGGATACAGATACCAACTACTTATCTATGCTTATATTTATACTAAGCTAGGTCATGAGGTTGATCGTATTCGTTTGGTGTATGTCAATAGAAACATCATTGGTGAGATTAGCGAAAAGACTGGTAAGCAGTTGAAGTCATATCCACCTGAAGTAACTGTACTTACAGAGTCAATTACTAAAGACGATCTAGACTTTATTGAAAGTCTGTTGATGATGTGTAAGGAAACTTACTTGATGGCTAAAGAAGATCCATCTCTAGTTCATCTCTTATATAGAGATATGAGATTAAAGGTCTAACTATGGCAGTAGAAGTAGGACAGACATGGACTCGTAAGAAAATCAACTATACAGTAAAGAGAGTAGACCATAAAGGTTTGTTCTCTTATGTATGGGCTTTACCTGAGGGTTTAGAGGATACAACATCTAACTGTATCTGTTATGGCAGTAAGTTATTTAAAGAAGAATTCAATCTTATGAAAGGAGGGGACGATGGAACAAGTTAAAGAACAAGAAGAACAAGATCTTGACAACTACGTTATTGGCTTAGAGAAGACAGTAGCAGCTCTTGACACACAGCTTAAAGCAATTCAAACTGAGAAGATTAAGCTATTTGAAGACTACATTGATAGTCTACATGCATTACATAAAATAGGAGGCTAGATAATGGCAGCAAAGATACTACTTAATGGAGAAGCAGCAGTAGGTAAGACATCACTACTAGCTACTTTAGATCCCACTAAGACACTAGTTATTTCTAGAGACAGTAAAGCCTTTACATTACCTATGCCACACATGTTGGTAGAAGAGTATTATGATATGAACTTATTTTTGTTTGGTGGAGAAGTCCAGCAAGACGGAGAAGCAGTTGCTATTGAAGGTGTTACAGACAAGATGGAAGCATTTGAAGCTAAGATGGGAACATACCCGGAAACAGTAGTTTTCGATACAGTATCTCAGATTACTATGGATGTCATCAATAAGGCACTTAAGACTCCTAATGTATACGGTAGTCAAGGTGCAGAGATCAATAAGGAACTAGGTGTTTTTGTAGACTTTCTACATGAATATTTAGAACTTAATGATATCAACATCGTTTTACTTAACCATGTCATCAAAGACAAGTCAGATGAAGCTACAGAGTATGTGGCATTCGGACAGGGTAAGTTTAAAGATAAGGGTGGTTTCTTTAGTATTGTTGACGAAAGTGTAACAATCGCTCAAGAAGGAAGTTACTTAGTAGCTTACACTAAGGGTATGTTGAAACAGGCAAGATCTAAACTAGATATTCCTGCGAAGATGTACATCGAGAGTACAGGTGATCCAATTAAGTCTAAGAAGCTTAAAGAAGATGAGGTTTATTACAGTTTACGTAGTCATTTAGATATGGTTATAGAAGCTAATAGTAAAGTAACAACAGAGTTCAGACTCTAATAAATTAAAGGAAACACAATGTTCAAAAGAAATACAAACTCAGCAGACGTAAAAGACTTCGAGGGTTCAGGAAATAAATTCCTAAACAAGTCAGGTATCTATCAAGATGTAACAATTAAAGCAGCTATCTATGACGAAGCAGAGAATGGTGGAGCAGTTATTAACTTCTATGTAAATCATCAAGGTGAAGATCAAGTAATTTATGGAGATCTTAGAGTAGCTAACAAAGGTGGAGCTGAGAACAAGATTGGTCTTGAGACACTTAACGAATTGCTAGTTGTACTAGATGTTGATGGTCTTGATGAGCCAGTAGAAGCAGAGCTTCCAATCGGTAAGAAGAAAGCACCTAAAGACGTTATGGTATTTGAAGAGGTAGCTGAAGAACTAGTTACACTTAAAATCACTAATAAGTACTCTGTATGGAACAACAACATCATGGAGAAGACAGTGATCACTAAGTTCTACCGTAATGAAGATAAAGCTACTGCTGCAGAAGTATTGCTTGATGCTGACAATCCAGGTGAAGTTGAACTAGGTACTAAGTTTGGTAAAGACCAAGAATACGCTGATAACATCAAGTATGAAGATGGATTGACACCAGAGCAAGTAACTGCTTGGATCAAAGCTAAAAGACCTAAAGGTACTGCAGGAGCAGGTGCAAGTACAGCTAAGTCTAAGCCTTCATTCAAGAAGCCAACAAAGAAGTTTGGTAAGTAAGCCAAACGGGAGATAGCGATGAGAGGAATATTATCCTTATTCATAGGCATAGCAGTAATGACTGTTGTGCTGCTAGTAAAACTGCTGTTCTTTCCGTTTATAATAGGAACGATGATAGTATACGGGATATCTAGCTACCTCGATAGAGGATAAGCTAGTTCCTGTCATAACCCATCATTAAATCGTATAATGCTGGAGATATACCTTCTGCTGTATTATCTACAATACTAAATGATGCTGCAGAGAATATCTTAAATGCTGACTCTTGAGCAGACTCTAAATCGAACCATACCCCATCTGCTGCTGTTTGTAGTAACCCAGCTAGTGAACTAACTACAGGTTTTTCTTTAAATCTTCTCAATAACACCCTCTTAATTCTTAACTTATATTTATAGAATGGATTAATCATAGTCTTATCTAAGTATGTAGCTACTTTACCACCTGTTGCTGCAGAATACATAATAGTTAATTCTCCTAACATCCTCTTTCTATTAAGCTCATACGTTGCTAACCTAGCTCGTCTGAATGCCTTATACCTGATATTACGTATCTCCTCAGTAGCTAGTCCTTGTTTCTTTAAAGAACCAAAGTATGCTTTAAACTCATTCTTAATATCTTGTTCTATGTACTTCTTATCTAGTTGATCAGATGTTATTTGAGCAGCGACATCAGCTAAGATGAATGCGTTAGTAAACCACTTATTTAGAGTAGTACCTTTATTCACATAAGCAATATCAAATGCTTTCTTCATTTTAGGGAAGCGTTCAGCATACTGGTATATCTTCTTATCTGTATCACTCATGTACAGTGACTCTTTTACGTTTAGGTCATCAATGAAGTTATCATGGAAACCTTCTTCTACCATGTACCAGACAGAGGACTTCTTAGCCTTAGCTCGTAATCTATCTAGTTTATCTTCAATAGCATCTACCTCATCAGGATCAGTAGTACCTCTTTGTCTAATTCTAGTCTCAGAGATATCTCTTTGTATTACGTTAATTTTGTGTAACTCTCGCATGTTCCTAAAGAATACTTGTAATACTTCAATATAGTTTTGTCTACCTTTAAGCATCTCCAGTAATACGTTTGAGGTAATGTTACCTGCAATAGTCACAAAGTTCTTCATAACAACATCTAATTTAAATAGTTTAGCTAGTTTCGTTAATCCATTCTCTACTCTTCTTACTATGTCTCTAACAGTTTTGTCGGTTATGTTATAAGACTCAAGTAGATCAACTACCGATCCACCTTCTGTACCCATAGACATAGTTAATGCTTCTTTTCTAACCCATAGTCCATTCTCACCATTATTAGATAGTATAGGAGACTTCTTAATCTTCTGTTTTAAGTAGTTAGGTAACGTCTTATAGTGAAGCTGTAGTTCTTTCGATCTAGAGTCGATACCTACCCATACAAAATCACTAGGACTATCTAGTAGATTAGCTTCTGCATCTTCTGTAGCTACCGTTAGCCAATTACTGTTCTCTTTCTTACTTGCGTAGAACTCTTCTAAAGATCCTCTCTTGTGAGCTAAAGATGTAGAAGCTCTTTCATCAATATCTAGGTACTGGTTCTCTAGGTGTGGAGGAACAACAAATACAAAGTCTCTTACTTCACCTTTACCTGACTTCACTGGTGCAAAGTATGTTCTACTCTTTATGTTAGTACCTAAATGGAGCTTCTTCATCATACGGTTAGCTGTATTCTTAGATGCTCCTGCTTCAGTGAGGAGTTGCATCAGTGTTTTACTACCTTCCATCTCTAAGTCGATTAGTCCAATTAGACCACCATTCCTATTAGAAAGTACAGACTCTTCTATTTTATAAATACCTACTTTAACATCTATTCCATCTAGTGTTACACTATCCACTAGTTCATTTCCTAGTTTCCTAGCTGTAGCAATATTCTCTTCAGTCATAATGACCGGAATTAATCTAGTGGTATCGTTAGTTACTTTGGTTGTACTTCCTTTAAGGGCTATCTTTCTATTGACTTCCTTAATCTTAGCAAATCTGTCTTCTACATCTTCAGATATATCTAGTGTCTTGTAGAAAGAGTCAAAGTACTTTCCTTCTTTGCCTACTTCATCTAGGAAGGTCTGTAAATTCTCATCTCTACCAATAGCGAATAACGTGATTAGTGCATCTATTTCTTCAGTGTAGTAAGAAGCATCATGTGACTCTGCCAGGACAGATGCATTACTAGTACGTAGATTAATATCAGAAACACTAGCTTTATTGTTAGTTCTGTTATATAGGTGTTCTCCAGCTTTCTTTATAGACTCTATTAAGGCAGGAGAAGCATTAATACGTTCACTTAGTATGCGTATTGCTTCATCTGTATTATCTAGTTGTTGTAATACACCTAATGCTCTGATATCTGTATCTCTTACGTTGTCTGACGTAGGTAGTCTAAATAGTGATTGTAGATCATACTTTAGTACAAAATGATGTAACGCTTCATCATTACGAACAGTAATAGCAGGTACACCTTTGACTACACCTAGTATGAATGTACTTACATCTCTAATCTTAGTCTCTCTAGCCTTACTGATATACGTAGCAGCTCTTTGTGATAACTCATAGTACTTATTCATGTATTCTGTACTTGGTAAGATATCTTGGAGGAAACCACCGACATCACTGTTGTAATCATTAATGAGTACTTTATGTGCCATTTCTGGATTAAGATCTAGGTTAGCTATCAGTTTTACCTTATCTAGTACAGTAACGTGGTTTGCTATCTCTCTTGTACCATACTTAAACGAGTACATCATAACGTCAATATTATCTAACATTCTCCTAAAGTTGTTGTACATCTTACTTTTGTACATATTCTCTAACCCATTCATATCTAATGCCATAGACAACAGCAAAGCATCAGCTTTAAGGTTCTTTCTGTGGTCACCAGCATGTATTAAATAGTTAAGTACTTTCATGAATACGGACTCTACAAACGAAATTATACCGTTAGAGGTATCTATGCTAGATGCTTCCTTTAGTATAGGGTTAGTTACATTATCACTAACATGTTTAGCTAGTACATGGTCAGACAACATGTGAGCATAAAACTCTTTCATTCTCTTCTCTTTAGAGCCTTCTCTAAAGACATAATCATACCTGTCCATAGACTCATCTCTAAACCAGGTGTTAGTAGCTTGTTTCTTAGCATCATCATAAATACTTTCTAGTAGGGAGTACTCATAAGAAAATCTATTTTTGAGTATGGGATTACCAAAGATTTTATCTATAATGATGTGTATGTTCTCATGAACGAATACCTCAGAAGAGGATTGTTTTGTCTTACCATCTCCTGTTTTATGCATTATCTTAATAAGCTCAGGTAGATCACTTTCGTACCTGAGGTCATACGTACCTAATGTTTTATCATCTGTTTCTAGTACATCATCTCTCTTGACTTCAAATAGTAGTGTCTCATTACCTTGCTGATAGAAAGGCTTAACAATAGCATCAAATACTCCTCGTATAAAGGACTCTTCTCCTTCTTGTAATTCATCTCTAACTACCATACTCTCAAAGATAGTTTCTACTGTCTCTGCCTTAATAGCATTAATACTCTCTTCAATACCATCTTCTATCTTATTAGCGTCTTCTGAGGAGTTACCTTTACCTTCCTCTTCCATTGCTTCTTCTACGATACTAAACAAGTCCATACCACCTAAACCACTACTCTCTGGTTTTGGCTTCTCTTTTGCTGTCTCTTTCTTTGTCTCTTCTTTAGTATCAGCAATAGCTTCTAGTAGAGCATTTAGCATATTCACATCTGCCTCTGCAGTGTGAGCCTTACCGAACTCTTCCATATTCTCTTCAGGTAACATTGTCTCTACCATAGCTTCTAGTGTATGTGTTCCTGTACCTCTGCTAGTATTTAGTACGTATGCAGCAGTATATGGATCAATTACTTCAATCTTAGCTAATAGTGCCTGTAACTTTACGTTATTTGTTCTAGTAGCTAGTTGTTGCATGATAGGTAAGTCTGAGTTGTATCCGTTATAAGCCACAATAGGGTATTTACCATTGTTTGTGAGTTCACTCAAGGTTTCGTATAGGAACTTACTTAAATCTTCCTCAGTCTTCGTATTAGACGTTGATGCATCTAGTGGCTTAGAGAACTCTTCAGATTCAAACGCTTCTGCATACTTAGCGTTAGCTTTTTTACTCTTCATCCCTTCCATAAACTCTTCGTAGAAAGTAGGCTTAAAGTACAAAGTACTTAGTTCGCTATCAGGCTTACCTTCAGTAAATCTCATACCACCAAATTGTAAGATAGTATCATGTTGATCTAGCATCTTAAAGGTATTCTCTAAGTCAAACACTACGTAAGGAGTCTTACTTCTTACTAGTTCTTTAATTCGAGCAATAACCTTCTTAGGTATAGTTCCATCTAGTTCCCAATACTTACCTCTCTTGTCTAGTACTGTCTCTAGTTCTGTCTCTGTCAAAGCACCAGGATTTCTGGTTTTATACTGCTTACCTTTTACTTCTTCTTCTCTAATCTTTTCTACACGTTCTTCTTGGTCTAATCTCTCAACTGCTTCTTGTAGGATATTATTTATATCTTCTACTTGGTCATTCATGAATAGTGCTTCAGTAGCTTCTACTGTCTTTCCTGTTATCTCACCAACTAACTCTTGCTTACCTTCAGTAGTTAGTTCATCACTTCTGTATATTTCCTCTATAACAGCCTTAATGTATGCACTTTCGCTTGTATGCTTTCTAGTACCTATCTTACTGAATAAGTCTCTTGTAAATATGCCTTTATGTGCAGCAGTAGTATCTTCATTAAACATACTAGGCTTCACTGCCTTGCTTACTTTAGTCTTAGTATCTTTACTTTTAAACTCTTTCTCTTTAACAGTCTTCTCTAAACCAAACTCTTTAGCAACCTCTTCCACTAGTTTTAGTATCTGTTTTCTAGGATCTTTGCCTAGTAGATCTATATTAGCTGGGTGTATAGCTCCATTCGCTAATTTAATACCAGTTATTCTATTACCACTGATAAGTACTGGACCACTAGACGAGTACTGAGTAACAGAACCATCTAATTTACTTATCTTCTCTTCTCTATTAGTCTCAAAGGCAGTTTCAGACTCCTCTAATTTCTTCACTAGACTCTTCATCATATCTCTGAAAGTACTACTGTTGCTTGTTACCTTCTTACTGTTAAGTAGGGAGTTAAACAAGATGTACATAGTCTTATCTTCTCTATCTTCCTTTAGGTTGTTAAGGGTTACAGCAAATGCTGACATAAACTCTTTCTCTACTGCGTCATTGTTACTCATGTGCTCAAACTCTTTTAATAGCTTGATCATGTGCAGTCTAGCTTTCTTGTACAGGTTCTCTGTAGGGAAGTACGCTTCAGCAATAAAGCCTAAGTTAGCCATACCTGCTACAGCAGATCTATCTCCTGATGTTACCACTACGTTATCAAATACTTGTAGGTATCCATACTTAACTAGTAGTGCCACTACAGCCTTATCAATGTTGTGAATACTACTTACTGCTGCAGCACCGGGGTTAGTGTCTAGCTCATACGATGGTTTAGACACCGATACAGTTTTACTACCTCCCTCTTTAGTATTAGGTACAATAAGTCTTTGGTTACCAGAAGCTTCTTCGTTTACTGTAGTATCACTAATATGTAGTACTTGGTTGTATGTGCTATCTCCTATACCAAATAGGTAATCTTCTCTAATAGAGTCCATCAATTTTGTCTGTATATCTTTAATTTGGTTGATACCATTATTTATGTTTAGGTTAGCAAACATTCGTTGTACTACCTTACCAAATATTACAGACATGTTAGCCGTATGGTTAAGTAGTTGTCTATTCTTCAACATTGGAGCATTAGTCTCTTCTAGAACGTCATACATCTTAGCTGTAACAATACCTTCTATTAGTGCTGTTGCTTTATACTTTAGGAAGTTCTCTATCTCTTTAGCATCATGCTTACTACCTGCATCTATCTCTGCAATAAAGCTCTTTATGTCCTTAGGGTTTAATCCTTTAGTCTGTACACCTCTTACGTGGTTTTCGTTGTATACTGCCATAGTAGATAATACATCTAACGCTTCCTCTAGATCTTCTACCATAGTAGTATCAGCTTTGTTTGATACGTTTAAGTAGTTGTGTATTCTAGTTTGTATTTGCTCTATCAGTACTGTAGCTGTACCAGTAGTAATAGCTCTTTCTTGTCTACCGTACAAGTATGTCATTAGTGGATCTTTGGAGAAGTTCCTACCTGCTACTGTAAGTTCCACTACCTCTTCACCATTCTCATCTTTGGTTACTTTAACTAGTTCATTACCCAACAGTAAACCTATTGCTCTTACTATTTCAGGAGACTCTTTGTATAGGTTCAGTGTAGCTAGTTCATATCCATCTTTAATCTCAATACCTAGTTCTAATAGGTCTGCTACTGTCTCTGCATCTGTGATCTCTTGCTCTAGCTTAGGGTTCTTGCCTATAAGCTTCTGTTTAGCTGTAGTAGTAAGTTGACCAGTAGATAGTAGTAACTCCCAAGTATCTTCTATATTACCCTCCATAGCAGATAAGAATGCTGCTGCTGAAGCTTTACCATCTACTCCTATGGTGTTACTGTGTACAAAGAAGCCTGTCTTATTAGAGTGTGCTCTCTTGTACTCCCCGTAGGCATGTATAGCATTAATGATAGATGAGTCTTTTATATCAATGAACCCACCCAATACCTTCATGTCCTTAGGACTAATAGTTCCATCTAGTAATGCATCCACTAGTTTTGCTACGTTATCGGGTATTACGATGTCTGCAAATGCCTCTATATTAGCCTTATCATTTCGGTAGTCAGCTTTCTTATTGTACTTCTTAGAAAAAAACTTGCTAGGTAACGCACTAACGATGTTTTCTTTAAACTCATGCAATGCTAGATTGCTTGTAGTATCAGCTAGGTGTACGACTGAACTAGTAGTAGTTTCTGTAGTCATCATATATCTAAAGAACTTATCTGATTGAGGTTCTAGTAACCCCAGTCCTTGCATATATAGTCTACCGTTAGCTCCTACACTAGCTGCATAATGTACTACCGGACTGTTTAGATCTCTAAATGCCTGAATAGTCTTTATGATCTGTACCACTTCTCCAACATTACCTTCATAACTAGCTTTCTGCTCTCTAGTCATGTTCTTAATTTCAGACATGTGATTATTGTATGCATCCTGTAACTTACTTGCCATATCGGAGATATCCATAGAAGGAGTTGGCTCTTTACCTATAACTGCTTTATAGTACTCTTTGATATTTATATCTGTGTGAGTAAGTAGTCTACTAGGGTTCACTGACTTAATGTTCATATTGAATAAGTTAAGTAGCTCAAATACACTTTGTTTAGTAATAGCCTTTAGCATCTCTGTAGGATACCAACTGATGCTTTCCATCTGTTCTATTTGCTCTGCACTATGCTCATTAGGTTTATCGTTACTTTTCTTTATTCTCTTCTGACTATAACTTATCTTATCTGATACAGGTACTAGTCCTTCTTGTTCTACCTTCCCAATTATCTCTTGTTCTACTAGATCTTTGTATAGGTGCTTAAGTGCTATGTCTTTTTCTCGTACATGCATATCTATACCGTTTTGGTCAGCATTCTGTCTAAAGTAGATATATGTCACATTACCTTTAGCAGAGCTGTGCTTGTCTAACATTACACTATCTGATATCAGAGACTCTACTGCTACTAGTGCAATACTTTCTGCAATATAACCCTTTAGAGGATTTGTAATAGCGTAGTCATACTCCTCTACTACACCTTCAAGCGTAGTTCTATTCTTCTGCATAGTTTCTGCTGTCAATACTAAATCTAACTGATCCTGGATAGCCTTAGACATATAGGAGATGAATTCACTTCTACTAACCCCTAGATTATTAAGGTCTTCATTCTTGATTGACTCCTGAGGATTTACAGCTAGTTGTATAGAGTAGTTTCTAATTGCTTCTAGTGCTCCCTTTATTACTGATGCTTGGATATCTTTATGTAGGTGTCCGTTCTTATCTAATGCTGTGTATAGATACGGATTACTGTTCAAGTACTTCTCTATAGTCTTCTCGTCAAAGACAATAGTACCAATACTCTTTTGTATCTCTTCAATCATCTCTGATAGTGCTACTACATCTTTAGTATCTGTACCCTCTGTAGGTAGGATATTAGTTAGACTTTCACTTATCTTATTGGACATGAGCATGGTAGCTTTACCTGCTGACTTGAATGCCAGGATAACAAACTTAGTCATCTCAGTTGCTACTTCTCTGCCTTTGTCGTTTAAGTACTTATAGACATACGCTGTACCTGCTTCATTCACACTAATTCTATCAGGAAGTAACTCCTCTAATACCTCTTGCTGATCTTCATCTTTTAGTTTACCAACGAATACCTCTGGATGTACCATAGCTCTTAGTAGCCTACGGATTAGAGCTTTTCTGCTCTTACTGTCTTTACTACCTATAGTATCATCAACCAGCAGTTCATCTACTTGTTTAAATATGTTGGCAAATAGTCTTTCATCTCTAGCTTTAATGCTGTTGGTGTCTGCCTTCTTCTTGTTCTTCTTCTTCTTCTTCTTGCCTGTCTGAGTAGTATCTTCTACAGTATCCTCTATGATCTCTGTAGCTTCTTTAGTAGACATACCTAATAGTGTTGGCAACAATGCTTTAAATGCTTCTATATGAGACTTCTCTATATCACTAAGTTCTTGTAGCTCTGCTGTCAATGTACCTGTAGGTTCTTCACCTTCTTTAGCCTTAGATAGTCCAGTCTTGGAGTTCTTAGTTTCTAGGAATATCTCTAAACTCTTGTCTATACTATCTAGCTTAGACTTTAGTGAGATAGCATCTGTAGTACCAGATATTACTCTCATTATAGTGTTGAGGTGACTCTGTAGAGATGGCTTACCTTTACTGTGATTACCTTTAGTATCATTAAAGATACCTCTAGCTGTATTTGCTATAGACTCCATATCTACTGAAGGATCATTCATCTTATTCTGTACATTTCTAGACTTAGCAAACCCTGTATTGATTAACATCTGAGCTGTCAAGAATGCTTCTCTCTGCTCTACTGTTAGAGCACCAAATTCTTCCATCTTAGTAGCTATCACTAGCTCTGCCTCTGAAGATAGTTCTCTGCTGAATAGTGTCTTAGACAGTGCTTTACCTGAGACTGATGAACTAGTTACACCATTACCACTGTCTAGGATACTTGTAAAATACTCATTAGCTGCACTAACAATACTTGCTGTATCACCATTCTCGCTTTGTGTCTTAGCTAGGTATAGCACTTTACTGTAGATATCTGGTAAGCTATCTAGTATCTTCTTAGTTTTAGTATCTCTACTCTTTCCACCGAATGCGTCTTGTGCTGCTTTACTACTACCACCAGTACCAAATGCATCTTCTACAGCATCTTCTGACTCTTGTGTATTAGAGTCTGTAGCAATCTCTTGTTCACCCTTGGCTATAAGATTAGTTTTTATACTCTCGTATACTTTCTGAGATGCACTACCCTCTTCTGCTGTAGCTATTAGTTCATCTAGTAGTACCAATCTTTCTTGTCTAGTATCACCTTCTTTTGTGAATACGTTTGATAGCTCTGATAGTACTACACTAAAGTTCTTGGTGTTCATGTTGTTTAGTTTATTGGCTAACTCTACTTTCTTACTATCAGTAGGATTTTCTACAAGATCCTTAGCTAGTGTTTGTACTGCTTCATGTCCCTCTTTTATCCTATCGGCATATCCTTTGGCTTGATCCTTAGTTATTGTACCACTATCTACTGCTCTCTCTAGTAGTGTCATTAGTACTCTACCTGTTGCATCTCTTTCACCGGAAGAATACATTAGTGTTTCTGCATTAGTTACTAGATCCTCTATTGCATCTACCTCTGTTTCGTGGGTACTGTTCTTTACGTTATCCTGAAAAGTTGAGTATGTCTCATCTGCAGATTGACTCTGCTTACCTGTAGCCTGTAGTAGTGACTCTGTGTTGTTGAGTTCTCTTTCTCCAAACAAGGTGTTTAGTTCTGTGTTACTACCTACGTTACCGAACAGGTCTGTACTGTTGTTTACTTCAGTCTTTCTCTTACGTTCTTTAACACCTTTGGCAGCCATTACTCCACCATGCATAACTCCACCAGCACCAAATCCTAAGATAGCTCCTTTAGTGGCAGCATCCATGAAGTGTTCACTGAAAGGATCATCACCATACTTCTCTGTACCTAGAGCACCATTGATAGTTTCTCCCCATGTTTGGGTAAACTCTTGTGCTGCTTCTATTGAACCATTCTTGACTAGTTGTGACGTAATAGCTGCAGCCTTCTTAGCTACCCCTACCATACCACCTTCAGGTATTGCTTTCATCATAGCTTTGATAGGTTTGACGTTTAGTTCTTTACCTAATGCCCATCTATCTATACCTGCTAAAGAGTACTCTAGTGCAAACATACCTGCTACTTGAGCTAAGTTTACATCTGTATCACCATTAGCTATTCTCTCATCTATTTGGTTATTCACCTCTTTAGCTGAGAATGCCATTAGACCATGATTAGTTGCAGGATCATACGCCTTCTTTAGCATACCTCTCTTGCTGAACTTCTCAGTAGCCTTAACACCTGCGTCTATTGCTTTAGTATCCATCATAGCGATTGGTAGTGCAGCTTTTAGGTTAGCTTTAGTGTATGCTTGTCCTGATGCTTTAAGCCCTTCTTCTGCTATCTTTAGTGCTGCTGCTTTTTGTGCTACTCTACCAGCTTTAGCTGCTGTAGTAACTGCACCTGTCAGTCCACCAGAATACAGCATTAGAGCCATATCTGGAGCAGATTGAGCAATAGTGTCAGGAGCAGCTTTAATACCTTTAAATAGTGCTCCTACGTAGTCACCCTTCTTCCATTGTCGTACTGCTTGTCTACCTAATGCTTCTACTTCGTGTCTACCTTTATATCCCCAAGTTTCATCTGCTGACTCAGCAGACTTAACATTATCTAACCATTCTCCTTGACCAGCATTTACAACGGTAGCTGTAGCATCTAACGCTAGATCTCCTAACCCTGCAGCTACCTGCTGAATACCAGATCCTACAGCACTAGCTAGATCTCCTGGAGCACGAATTAAAGCTCTAGTCTTCTTACCCTTGTGTTCCATGTTAGCAACTAGTTGAGCCATCTCTTCGTACTCTACGGAGTTCTCCCCGTAAAGACTCTTCTTCTTGTCTAGTTCTTTGTATGCTAGTTCCATACCTCTACTGTCATATCTATCTGCTACATGCACACCTAGTTCATCTAACTTAGCTGCTGAACTCATATTAAGAGTTCTTACTTTATCTGCAGATGCACTTCCATCTAGTTGCATGAAGTCAGCATTGTATATCTCTGATTTACCTGCACCATAGTTTTCTACATCTGTACCAATATCATTACGTCTGGTCTTGAGCATACTTCTGTTACCATGAAACATTGCTTCATACTTAGCAGCATCTTTAGTACGCTTAGTCCACAAGTAAGTGATATCCTTACCTCTATCTTCTTCTGCTGTTCTACTGAAGGTATCTACTCCAGCCAGTCCTATCTTGTATGAGCTAGTCCCGTCTAGGTTATCTATTCTTGCATAGTAAATTAATTGGTCTGCTTCAGGATCTTCTTTAGCATTCATAAGATTAGAACGTAAACTATCAATAGATTTATCGTTCATTGTAGCTTGTCTACTGTACATAGTATTACCGTCTTCATTGACCTGTAAGTTCATGTCAGCTCTAGCTGCCTCTTCTTCTTCCTTCTTATTCTTGTAAGTAGGTTTACCAAAGATGTAAGCCATCACATCATCATAGCCATCGTCAATAGAGTCTGCAGTTCTTTCTAGCCAACCAGTAGGTTTATTTCTATCTATACCAGGATCTTCATTACGATATTGGGTAGTACCGATCTCACCTTTACTGTATACATCAGTTATATTTTGTTTACCTAGTCGTTCAGCTCTGTGTCTTGAAGCATACTCATCAGATATGTCTACTTGCTCTGATGGGATACCTCCAGTCTCAGGTATAGCAGCTAGTGTATCAGGTATACCTAGACCATCATAAGGACTAGCCTTAGCAGTAGAACCAGGAGTTATTTGTCCTATATCTCTAGCTATGATATCCTTCTCTGACATTACACCTTTAGCAGTATTTCCATACTCATCTCTAGAGACAGGCTCTCTTCCACCATTAGACAAATACCTACTACGAAAACCACCCATTAATGCTCCTTAAGGACTTACTTTACTTTATTGATAGCTTTATCAAACTCTCTGATAACTTTCTCTGACTTAATTCTATTTACCTCTTCTAGGTTAGATCCGGCTCTCATAATACGAAGTTTCTTCTCTAGTGCTGCTGTCTCTATAAATAGTTTCTTGTAACTAGGATGAGATGGTCCAACTGCTTCTAGGAACTCCTTGTTGTACTGTACAGTAGCTTCTGCATCATTTACTGCATCAGTAGTTTCATCTGTAAAGCCTTCTCTGATACCTGCATACATATTAGCACCTGCTAGACCGACAGTATCAAGGAAACCTGTTATACCACTATTCTTCCCAGATAAGCGTAACATAGCTTCCTTTCTAGCTGCTTCTGCAGTAGCTTTTGTTACAGTATTGTCTTTAGCATACTTTACAATAGTATCTACAGCTCCAGCTTTATTGTCTTTAAGGTCTTGAGCAAATGCTCTATTCGTTTCTGCAACTCTACCCTTCTGAAATTTAAAGGTCTTATTTACCATTCTCTGTACCTTAGAGGTAGAACCATCAGGTAGTTTAGCTAGTCCAGGAAAGTACTTACTGTAGTTTTTCTTCAGTTCCTCAGGAGTCATATTAGATAACTTCTTAAGATCCTTGAAGTCCATTCTATCCAGTCCTGCTTGTAGGTCTTCGTGGAATACACCAAGTGCAGTAGCATCTTTCTCTTTCTTTAATGCATATATGCTCTCATCTGTTGCTGCACCACTAGCCTTACTTTGAGCCTCACTAGCTTTAATGGCTGCTGCTGTAACAGGTATCTGTGCAATTCGTTTAGCTTCATTGATATCTGATAAAACTTTAGCTGCTGCTACTCTGTCTCGTCTAGCCTGTTGGTTGTCGGCAAGTACACTAGCATTATATGACTGTGTAGCCATCTTATCTACAACACCACTAATCCTATTACTATCCATGTAGGTATCAGCCATACCACCTAGATCCTCTGGCTTTATCTCACCTGACAATAATCCCATCTCTATCTCAGCAGTATTACGTTCTTTTAGTGTTGCATCGTTCTTCTCATCTAGGGATCTCTTATCCTTGAAGATAGAGTCTATCATTGCATTAGTATGCATCATATTCTCTATAAGTTTATCGTTACCGTTAACTAAGTTTAGTGAAGGTACATAAGCACTTCCTACTGTATCAAAATTTACTCCTGCCATCTGCTACTCCTACTTACTGTATGGTACAGCATACTCTCTGTACGTCTTGTAAGGGTTAGCTGCAGCAATCTGTGTCATATACGCAGTGTTGTTAGCATTACCTAATCCCATCTGTTGATTACGTCTTTGTTTAGCAATCTTATTGTGTTGATCAGTTCTCTTCATGTAGATACCCTCATTAGCTAGAGAGATCTTAGCTGCATTCTGCTTCTGTGTCTCTTCTAATGCTTGATAGGATTGATATGCATTCCAAGCTGACATACCTAACTTGTATGCAGGAGCTACCCAACCTGAGGTAGTAATACCATTTTGTGTAGTACCAAATGCACCTTCACCTGTAGCAATACCATATCCACCAGTAATAGAGTTACCATCAAGACTAGCACCTCCATTAGGGATAGGATTAGTAGCAGTACCAGTAGTAACAGCGTTCCCCCCTGCATCAGTAGTTGTAACTGTTTCCGGCTCTACTACAGGAGCATTTATATCTATAGGTACGTTCTTCTTTGGATCATTCCACATAAAACTACCCCAACCAGATTTTAGAGTCAGATTACCATTAGCATCTGCTCCCCAATTAGGATTTCTTGCTAACATCTGCTGTCTTACTTCAGGAGTAGCTGCTAGGTAGTCCTCTTTAAACTTTAGTTCACTATAGCCATTAATTACGGTACTCATCTTTAATTCCTTTAATTTTACGGTAGTATTAATCTAGACCTCAACCCTGAGATTGTAAGAGCTTCAGTCTTAAGTTGCATACTAGTTGTACGTTGAAGGAACTCAGCTCTACTCTCAAATATAGGTATATCGACTGTTGCGAGTAACCTCTGAAGATCTAGTTGGAGTCTTCCTAATAGGGATGATGTATGCATCTTGTCATACTCATCGTCTAGTTCATCTAGTTTATCTTTTTCTTTCTTTATTCTTGCCATAGCTTCTTTATGATCTTTGCTTTCTATCATCAGTTCATAAGCATAAGCCTTACCTGTAGCCTCTAGTAACTGCATTATAACACTCATAGAAGTCATATCAAAAGTTATTCCAGGTACACCATAGTAAGCTGCCACTACTGTCAATACAATCTGTAGTATGGCTGCTACCCAACCACTAGTTATAATCCCTGCATCTACCAGGGCTTTAATCAGATACGATATGGCGTATACCACTGCCATCTGTATTGCCATCTGTATAATAAACGACAGGGCTGTACCTCCTACACCAAAGGTGAACCAGTTTATTATCATACTAACTACAAATACTACTACTTTGAACCACCCTTGAGCATACCAAGGGATGTCTACTATATTTAGTACTTGTGTCAGGTTACCCTTACATTCTATAAGTAAGTTAGCTCTTTGGAATAACTTAACTTTACTGACACTGTTCTTACTAAGAGGTATAAAACTGTTAGCTAGATAGTACTCTTCTGCATCAAACCCATCTGCTTCTCGTATATCCTCAGGAGGCATAGCAGAACTCACTATCGTACCTTGTTCTTTGTTAGCTACTACCGTTCTTTGGTCTAGTCCACCAAGCAGTAATTCTTTAAATGTTGTGCTACTAGTTTGTACTTGGATACTTACATAGAAGGAGGAAGTCATTGCTGCTCTAAGCATCTCAAAGAACCCCATACCATCTCTAAGCTTACCTGAGTCATCAGAGTTAAGTATGTTACCTTTAGCTAACATTTTCTTATCAATAGGAGCAGTGATTAGTTCAATCTTAGAGTAACCCAACTTACCCATATCATTACCCTTAATAAGTCCCTCCATCTCTACTTCATACCACTCATTTACAGCATAACTAGTTCGTATATCCTTATTGGTTAGAGTGAACCCTCGTTTACCTGATACCATAAAGGCTTCTAAGAAGGTATCGTATATAGCTGCTGGAGCTACTCTTAACCTCTTGTCTATCCTACCGAAGTACCCTACAGACATATTCTGTACGTCTTTCATGCCTTCACGCTTCTCTTCCATGCCATTTACCATAGTAGCCCTGAAAGCAGCTTCTTGAGCAATACTACCACCACTAGCTATGAATGACTTACGATAGGGTATCCATTCTTTAGAACCTATTACTGGTACAGCACTAGTACCTACCATAGCAGAGTCTAATGACTCCATATCTAAGCCCATAGCCTTCATGAGTTTCTTATTGCTAATCTTGGTAAGGTTGTGATCGTTAAGGGAGTTAACACCTTCTTTATATCTAGGACTTAACACAGTAGCAGTAGGCATGAAGTCTAACCCACCACCGGAGAATATAAAATCTCTATTTTCGTCTTTACCTGTCTTGTACACTTTATTGATTTCTTTAAGTGAACCCATCTTAGCGTCTTGTGCTCTATACTCGTTATAGCCTATCTTTAGGGCAGAGGTTTCGATAGCATACAATAATGCTCCAGACTTCTTCGTATCGAGAGGAGTCATAGGATTACACTGTACTGCTCCAAATAACTTCTCGTCCTCGAAGAGATCAGAAAACCAACCCATAGGTTACAGTCCTGTATCTAGTGATAATCTCTCTATCTTAGAGGATAATTCTGGTCCTTTAAGTGCTTCAATTACCATACCTTCTGCACCTAGTGTGTCTATCTGAATAGTCCACATATCTTTAAGTAGCTTCATGGTGTCGTTTCTCTGACCATGAATGTATGTCTTACGTTGTTGATCGTATAAACTAGCTTGTTTGTTCTTAGATTGAATATCTGCATTAGTCATACGTCTACTAGATGCTCCATTCGCTTTAGCTTCTTCTGTCTGTACCTTAGTAGCGTATGCTTGATACTTCTTAAGCATAGCATCATACTTAGCTGTCTTAATGCCAACTCTAGTCTGTTCTATCTTAGCCTCTGTAAGGTTTCTATTAAGTACACCGTTCATAGTAGTTTCAGCAATATCTTTCTGTGTCTTATCAATAAGTACTTTAGCTTCTTCTCTCTTATACTCGTTAGTAGCATTAGTTTCACCGATAGTGTTGTAAGTAGCTACAACATTAGCTTCTGCACCCTCTATCTGTTTACCTAATAGTTCTACTTGCTTCTCAGAACTCTTAGTATCTTGAGTGAGTTTAGCTAGATCTAGTGGTGTTCTTACTTTTCTCTCTTCTATCTCAAATAGCATCTGATCTGTCTTAACTTCAGTTTCTACTACTTGTGCTTGTGTAAGCAGGGAAGCATACATAGTTTGTTCTGTCTTAGCTTTAGTTAGAGCAATATCATACTTAGACTTCTCTTCCTTCAATGCATTATCTAAATCACTGCTGTCTTTCTTTAGGTTAAACTCTGCAATAATAACGTCTAGTTTAGCCTTATCTAGTAAGAGTTGTTTTTCTTGAACTAGAAATGCTGTAGTCTGTTGCATAGCTGATGATATGGCTGATGCATAAAATTCACCAAATGCTTTGTTGTCTAACCTAGAGTTCTTAAACTGTAGGTCTATAGAACTATCAATAGCTGTCATCAACTTATCAAACAATCCATCACCATTAGCACAACCACTAGTTATATCTTCATCTGAGATTTCTACATCTACGTCTATTTCAAGATCAGGAGTCTCTTCCACATCTACTTCTTCAGTAGTTATCTCATCAATCTCAGGCTTATCTCGTTCTTCTATTTCTCTCTCTTCAAACGTACAAGGTAAATCCTGTAGACAAGTCTCATGCTCTTCTGAGTAAGTATCTTTGTTGTAGTCTTTGTTGAAGTCAATGTACTCTCTATCAAATCCTTCAGAGTCAGTAGTTGCTGTTTCTGTAGAAGGAACATACTCTATACCATCGAAGTTAGGATCTGGAAGGTCATCAGGAGTTACTACAGCAAACTCACTTCTATCAGCAGTAGTAGCTACGTCTATATTGTCTGTAAACGTATCTAGTTCCTGAACGATAGTACCCATCGGTGTACTTCGTCTTGTCATAGGAGATAGTGGATCTCTGTAGTCACCTAAGAAGGTAGTCATTAACTCTGCACTAGTTACTGGGATCGCATCATCAATATTGATTAAGGCAGTGTTGATGGTAGTTAGGGATGCTTCTATCCCTCTTACGACATCTTGCATGATTACTATGTTAGCATCTACCATTCCTTCGGTACAAGTAGGAGATAGCCTTACTGCGTAACAAGCTAGAGTTTCTTGGTAGGCAAATCGCATATCCAATAGTCTTTGTTCTTCAGACTTGCCTTTCAGAGCCTCATAGTGGGGAATAGGTAGAGCACAAACAGAACTACAATTTAGTTCTCTTCCACCAGGACTAGTAGCTGTACCGTCACCATCAGCGTTAGCCCAATCTGCATGAGGATCGGTAGCCTCTCTGTTAGGAGCACCTGTAAACTTATCTTCATATCTGTACATAGGGAAAGGATTTTCTTCGCTTAGGGTACAGTTCTCATCTGTATTAACACCATTCTCTTCGTTACATTGGTTGTTAATATCTTCTGCTTCTTCTAACGTAGTAGTTAGACATGCATTCTCTATAGTACAGTAGAAATACCCTGCTGCTGTACATTCCTCAGGAGTAGCACCAGCACCAGGATACGTTCCTGCTCGTTCTTCAAGACTGGGAATTTTATTCTTCTTATTGTCTGCCATGTTCATCCTTTAGTTTGTATAGATATAAGTAGACTACCCGAAGGTAGTCCGATATATTTATAGTTTAGAGATCGTATCCAGCTAACTCTAGTTGTGTCTTAGGTGTTTCCACTTCAGCATTATCATCTAGGATTGCATCTTCTCTCTCATCTAGGTTCTCACTTCTAAGTCTCTGCTTCTTAGCTAGAGCTTTCAGTTCAGCTTCCGTCAGCTTAGGCAAGATGTTGATAGAGTATGCATCAATAGATTTGTACCCTCCCATAGTCTCACCTGTCTGCTTATTACCACTTAGTAGACTATCATCAAAGATATTTACTTTCTTGTTAGAAAGGATCTTATAAATAGCTAGTGGTATGTGTGTCTCTAAGTTGAAGGGGATCTTATATCTTAAGTCACCAATCAAGTCATTTGACATAGTAATTACTTCTGCCTTCTGGTTTACCTTAGAAGGATCTCTAGGGATTACAGTACATCTAATCAATGTAAGTGCTCTTTGGATCTTCTCTTCTCTGTTAGGAGTATCATCTACTTTGATACCTTTAGAGATCTTCATTCCACTGTTACCGGAGTTAATGTTAAGTGCTTGTACTAACGCATCAACAGTATCATCTGATTTAACACCTGGTTGTTTAGCTTTTAGTTCGTCAATTTGTGCTTGTAACTGTTTAAGTATTTCTACTGGTACTTCTACGGTTTCTGCTTTAGTAACTACTTCTTCAGCAGGGACAGTTGGAGATGCTTTAGGCAAGTCTACTACTTCCTCTTTGTCTTCTGTAGCTAATCTAGCTTCTACTACCATAAGTCCTAGTTTCTCTGTCTTAATGTTATTGGGAAACTCTAGTCCAAGTTGTTTAGCTTCATCTAACAATGCTTGTCTGTCGTTATTCTCATTACTCATTGATTTATTCCTTAATCTTTAAATTATAAATATAGGAGAGGTAAACCTCTCCCAAGCGTTTGCTACAGTTCTGCTACTGAGTAGTAGGCTGCAATTCTTTCTGGTCTTTCGATCAATGTACCGTAGTACCATTTGATTGAGAAGAAACCTGTCTCTCCGTATGGATCAAGAGTAGAATAGTTGTCTTCTGGCTTACGGTAATATACATCCCACTTCTTACCTGATTTACCAGTTCTAAGTCCGATAGTCGAGAACGACTCTGAACCAACAATAGTAAGTGGATATACATCATATCTACCGTTAGTTGCTCTGTATCCAGCATTCTTAGTTGCTGCTTTACCAACACCTTTGTAAGAACCTGAGAACGGGTTAACGATAATTCTGAACATATCAACTGCTCCAGCTTCACCTGCTGCAATAGAACCTGCTGCTGCATAGTGTCTAACCTGGTGGTAAGCTCTTTCTCCGTGAGCATCTTTCATTCTGATGAATGTTGGAAGTAACTCAGAACCGATGATAGCATATCTAGATGCATCTACAGTTAGTGTATCTTCGTTCTTGTGACCTTTAATGATCTTAGTTGCCATAGGAGTTTGGTTATTATCCAAAGTAATTCCCATCTTCATTAGACCTTCGTAAGAAACCTGAGAAATAACATCTCCAGCATTTCCTGTCATCTCATCAAATGCTAGTGCTTCACCACCAAATTTAATAACTCCTGCTCCATTAAGCAAGTCAGATGATAGTGCAAGTTCATAGATCTCTGCTGCAGCTCTTAACATTTCACGTCTAATGTGCATTTCCATCTTAGTAGTGTTACCAAACATAAATGCTTCTTTAGAGTGCTCGATGAAGAAACCATATTTACATACAGATCCAGTTACTTTTTGTTTAGTGATACCAACACGGTTCACTCTACCACCATGCTCAGTAAGTACTGGCATATAAGAACCCATAGCGTTAAGGTCTTTAGATGAAGCTAATAGGTTACCATCTACAATAGTTACACCGTTTGCATCAATACCTTGATCGTTAATGTTACGCTCATCCATAATTGGAAGAATAACTGTTTTAGAAATTGCTTTACCAGAATGAGTAGGCAAATTAGTTGTTGAACCAAACTGCGAGAATACCATCTTGTATGCTGTTTCTGTAATAACCTTACGGTCAAGTGCTTCCGTTATAACGTCTTCACCCATTGAACCATGTTTACCATCTCCATAGATGATTTCCGAGTCCATAGTTGCTGAGTTTAAGTGTTTAGTTAATGCACCACCTTTGTTAGGGTGCAAATTCATGTTAGTTGGCATATTAATTCTCCATTATTAATTATCGTCTATATCTAAAGTCGCATAAAAAGCATCAAACTCTTCTTCTGACATCTTATTAATGTCCTTAGATTGGACGTTCTGTTGTTGACTACTCTTCGTAGAACCTTTGCTAGTACCAACATTAGAAGATCTCTTCTTTCTGCTAACTACTTCCTTCTTGTTCCTAGTATCTGTAACGGGTTTCTTGTTAGTTACTTCAGGGTTTGGTTGTCCTGTAAGACTAGTGAAGAATGCCTCATCTTGCATTACTGCTATATAAGATTGTAGGATTGATTGTTTTGGTAAAAGCCCTCTATCCATCCGAAAGTGTGCTTCGTCTAATGCCTTCTGAAATACGCCTGATTGCATATCATCATTCAATAAACTAACTAGATTCGGTTCCCTACTGATTAGTGCTTTTCCATCATCATCAATACTACTGAGAAAGTCAACCGTCTGGTTGTATGTAGGAGTTGTTTTAATATCTTCTAGTATTTCTTGTAACTGAAATCTACTATCTGAAATTACGTGATCATTAGCAACGTATGGTTGCTTACCACCTTCTTCTTCATCATACCAGGACTGTAGTTCATCCTCACTCATATTAAATTTGTTCTTTACAAGTTCTTTAAGGGCATCCTTGTTACCACTCATTACATCCACTAAGAAGTTAAGGTTATCATCTTCTAGGCTTACTCCTGCCTGTTCAAGGGACTTTAACTGCTTAAGGTAAGGTTTGATCTTACGATTATTTTCGTTAGCTCCTAGCCCTATTCTAACCAATGTTTTTAAATGTTCAGGATCTCTTACAGTTCTATCTACTCCTGCAGCCTTAATACCATTCTTAAATAGGTCTTCGTATACCTCTGTCATAACAGCTAGTTCAGCATCATCATACCCATCCATAGAGATAGGAGTAATTTCGTCTGCTGCTTCTTGGTCGGTTGTTCCAGACTCAGAATTATTAGTTCCCTCGTCATCAGCTTCAGTACCTTCGGTACTCTCATCTGAATCCTCATCACTAATAACTTCTTCCTCTGTCTCTCCCTCTGACTCTTCTACCTCGGTAGCTTCATCGGTAACTACCTCTGTAGTTTCTTCTTCTTCGTTAATAACGTCTGAAGGTTCATTCATGTCTACACCAGTAGCTTCTTCCAGGAAGGAGTCTAGCTCCTCATCTGACATAGCATCTACATCAATAGGTTGTTCTGGGTTACTTGACATTAGCAACTCCTTCTGGTGGAGTTACAGCCTGTGCTGGTTGCATAGGGTAACCTATAGATAGTAGTGTCTCTAATTCTTTAATTCTAGTAGTGTGTTCAACTAGTCTACTAGCACTAATAGCTCCCATTGATACTGTTGACTTCGTCCAGTCGTTAAAGTGAGATTTACTGATAAGACTGTCTTCTAAACTCTGTCTTTGATCAGCTTCTAGGAAATACTTTTCTACTAGTAGCATTGTGTCTCTAATTACTTCAGTCTTTAGGTAGTACTCATCAAATACTTTCTTGTATCTGTCGTCTGTCATTAAGTCAGCTAGTACTTCACCTATCTCTACACTGTGTTCAATTCTTGCTACTTCGTCTTTAATCTTCGCTAGTTCTCTCTCAGTTACAGCTATTTGCTCTGGAGTTAGTTCTTGGTAATTCATTTAGTTTTCCTTATTTATATAAATCGCTTGGTTTGAGTGATTCCGTTGGTAGGTCAATCACTGGTATATCTGCGTCATTCATTGTTGTGTTTGGAACTTCCGTGCTTATGCCATTCTCAGTATCTCCTTGTGTTAGGTTGTTTTCTAGTATTTTCCCTTTGGTCTTGTTAGCGTAGTCTGCATCACTAGCTTCCATAGCTCTCTTCTCAGAAGTACCATCCCTCTTGTGAAGGAAGTCAAGATCTTGGTTATCTGCTGTAGAGTAGAGAACCTTAGTCTTAGCAATTTCTGTATCTGCCTTAGCATTCTTAAGAAGCTCATCAGCCATATTCTCTTTACCTTGTGCATACTCATTAGCAATTTGTGCTTTAAGCAACTCAACATTAAGTTGGTGCAACTCTTGTTCTTGAGGAGTTGGTCCAGGTTCAGGGAGGTCTAGTAGCATCTTAGCTAAGTCTGGTCTTTTCTTTAATCTAGCAATATCACTTAGTAACATGTTCTTTGCCTTAGCAGGAACAGAGTCACCTAAAGTCTGTACTAAGAAACCTAAGTCGTTAGCTGCCTTATCGTCCATCTCTGGAGTAGACACTTGTATCTTAATATTGATCTGTGACTGTAATTCGTTAGGTCTAATAGTCTTAAACTCATTGTCAGATAGAGCAATTACTTTATCTTCAGTAATAAACTCTCTGTTAAGTTGTGCCATCTTCTTGATGATAGATACAAAGGGTTTGTTGAACTTTCTTATACTAGCCATATCTCTTGTATCAGTAGTACTAGTTACAGCCTTAACACCTGCAGCTACATCTCCATAAGCTTGTGAGTTGAGTCCTTCACCAAACATCTTCTTACCAGACATAGATTCCATAGAACCCTGCATCATACCTAGCATCTGCAATGCTGACTGTGGTAATTCAGGGAACTTCTCTTGTACTATTCCTCTAGAAGGATCAATAGCCGGATTAAACTTATAGTCTTGTCCAATCTGTCTCTTACGTTCTTCTGCTGGATCTAGCATACCTTGTGCCATACCTGTTTGACCATTGGCAGCTTTAGCCATAATGTCAATCATACCTCTAGTTACTGCACCAATGATCTTCTGATCTTCCTCTAGTTCAGGAGTGTCAGGTATACCATCGTATAGGTCATCTTCTAGTGACTGTGAGTATAAACCTCTAGAGTAAGGATAACCTACATCTACTCCGAAGGGAGACTCATCTCTAGCAATAACAACACCAGCTACAAAAGTAACTACTACTGGTACTGGGTAACCATTCTCTTTCAATGGCAGCATTGTCCAATAATCAGTTACAACTAGTGGTTTGTCTTTGTTAACCTGCTTCTTATCTAAGTCTTCACCATTGTCTTCCATCATAGCTTCAAACTCTAGCTCGAAGTCTGCATCCGGTAAAGCATTGATGTCATAGTCTGACTTCATATCTCTATCTGATATCTTATCTAGGTTCTCGTACTTACCACTAGATGCTAGACTATTAATTGTTGCATAGTACTTATCTGCAATAAACTGTAGTGAGTCTATAGTGTTAGATCCATCTATACTTGGTCCTAGAATAATCTGATTATATTTCTTAATACCTATTACTGGGTGATCTTGTACTACGTTAGTAACTTCTTTATCTACTATGAGCATACCATCTTCGTTAATAAGACCTTGCTGTTGTAGCTGTTGTAGTTGTTCAGGAGGTACACCTTCAGGTATTTCTTTAAGTGTTGGGTTGTGGTTCTTTTCTTTTCTCTCTTTGTAGTTCCATGAGAGTTTTAGGTAGAAACTACCGTAGTCTTCAAAGTATCTAGCTGCTTTATCTACTACAGATTCAAAGTCCATCTCTTCATTGAGTTGGTGGTTGAGTAGTAGTTGTTGTGCTTGAGACTCTGCTAAGTCAGTATGTCCGTTAGGAGATGCCATGATGATATCATAATCACTTAGTAGCCCTTCAGAAAGGGTTGAATAAGCATAGTTATGGAGCTTCTTAATAGCTTTAGGAGTGACTTTAGATTTACCTTCACCACTACCTATAACGTAATCTGCATCCATAGCTACTTGGTAACTCTTGATAGTATCTACGTAATTAGTATACAGAGTATGAACAGAAGAAATGTTACTAAGTATGTCCTTAAGAGGTAATTTCTCTTCCCAGTTGGGAGTACTCTTCTTCTTCTTGCTCATAATTATCCTTTATGCTTATTATATATTACTATTCTTTACTTTTGGGTTTAGTGCATTTGCATACACCATCTAGAGTCTTGTATCCACACACCTTACAGGTGATGAACAAGATGGGATTACCCATCCTAGAAACGGTACAAGAACCCTACTGTATGTACAGCAGCGTTATCTGGATTAGCGAATAATCCTAACTGACTTTCCATATCAGACCATACTGCATCGTAAGTAAATGCAAAATGTTCTTGTATATCCATTTGAATACCAAATCCACCTGCAAGACCAGTCTTAGTTACATCTAGTCTGTAGTAGTTATCTACGTAGTTTACTGTGGTAGATCCAAATAGTCCATAAATGTTAATATGCTCAAGCATAGTGAACTTAGGCTTTAAGAAGATATTTCCTGCAGTAACTTCTACATCTTCTGATGCTTCACCTGTTGCATAACCTCTAAGTAGTCTAGCTTCAATAGCTAGTGTAAGCTTATCTCTACGTAGAACTTCTACACCACCTACTAAACCAAAACCTGAAGTAGTAAACTCTGGGAGTCCATCACCATCTACATCTAGTTCATTTACTCTTGAAGACGACTGAGTAGTGTTAACTAGTAATCCTACATACTTGTCTAGACCTAGATCTATCTTAGCTACTTCTTTAGTATACTCTCCACCTGCCATAACAAACACTGTTAGTGCTGCTAAACTTAATAAAATTTTCTTCATCTTGTTTTCCTTGTTTAATTCTTAGTTACCGACTCAATGAATGAGCACCTCTTATACATATCTTAGTTTGACGTACACGTACCACCGATTGCTGGTTGGTCGAGACATTGATTCTCAATCGTACAATAGAAAAATCCGGCAGCAGTACACTCTGACTGGGTATACGCTTCACTGAACGTACCTACTTCGACATCTTGTTCTCCATCACCATCACTGTCTCCAGTACCAACACCTTGAATGTCATTCTCGTCACCAGTAGTAAATGTTACAGAACCATCACTATTATAGATGTAAGTACCTTCATCAGATACCTCTACGTCATTAATGGTAACATCTCCACCACCACTATCAATAGTTGTGTTCGTAATAGTCGTATCACCTCTAGAGTCACCAGAGTTGTTAGTTGTACCACATCCTGTCATCATTACTAGTGTCATTGCTGACACCATTCCTAAACCTAATTTTCTCATTACATTCCCTTTATTTTGTCGTAATTTGCTTGTCGTTCTGAACGACTCTCTGTATACATGTTCCACTTGTCTGTTACACAATCCATAGAGCTACATGCTCCTGCATTGACTTGCATCCAATATCCCATACCACCTAAGTTTGCTACGTAGGGGTTTGTAATACTATCAGCAAAGTGAGAAGTGTTA
>Ga0256824_10000056_pt1 | contig 34529 bp, 56 predicted proteins | sample CV67metaG_FD_191570 | JGI IMG/M metagenome (GOLD analysis project Ga0256824, IMG submission 191570) | Hydrothermal vent microbial communities from East Pacific Rise, Pacific Ocean - CV67 | ecosystem: Environmental > Aquatic > Marine > Hydrothermal vents | place: Pacific Ocean: East Pacific Rise...
ACGATTTAGATGGTTTTTCTTAAAAACCATATGTTCTTTCCATTATATTTTAAAAAAATATAATTAACTAAGAAGATCTCTTTAATATTTATAATTATATAGTAATTTAGCTTTTAATAAGCTTATTTTTGATAATATCTTCTTAGAACAATATATTCTCTTGTTTTAGAGAAAAATAAATTTATAAAGGTAAACAATGAAAACAAATTATTTTCATATAGTAAAAAATAATAAAAACTCTAATCCAGTTTTCAATTATGTTATTAAAGCTCAAAGCTCACTTCAAGCTCTTCAAGTAGTTATTGAAAAAGTAGGAAAGAAAAAAATGAGATTAGCAAAAGCTGATGCTGAACATTATGATGATAGAGATATAGGTATTCATATCCAAAGAATATCAAAGGAAGATGCAAAAAATATTGTTAAAGACAATACTTCTTTTTGTAAGTCTCCAAAGAAACTTAAAAATAAATATCTTAAAATTGAAAAAGAAGAACTTAAAAATTCTAAACTTAAGAAATTTGAAATTATAAATAATGGTGAGGATGGTAGAGGTAGAAATCAACATGTTGCTTTTATTTTTGCTAAAGATATTATTGAGGCAAGAAAAATATTAAAATCTGATTATAGTAATTGGGAAAGAGTTACAGAGGTATAAAAATGATTTACGATAATATTAAAGAAGCAAAAGACACTATCCTCTTAATGAGAGAAAGTATTGATGATTTGATTAAAGAATTAAATAATATTGATTTCCCTTCGATTATATCTCCAGAAATTGTTAATAAGATTAAAGAAGATTCTCTTCAAGGACTTATTAATGGATTTACTTTCTCTGTAATTCTTAATGAAAGTAATTTATCTCATTACTATTCGGAAGTTTGTAATATTCGATTAACAACATGGACAACTTTTAAAAATGTTGAAGAATATTTTTATCCTTCTTTATTTGGAGAAGATATTTCTAATGATGATAAAAGTATTGTTTTTAAACAACTTGAACAATTAAAGATTAAGTATAATAGTTCGATTAAAAATCCATTTAAAGTAGAGGAAAGTAATGATTGATTGTAAAAATTGTAAATTATTCAAGAAAGATTCTGTTACTTGTAATCAAGTAGTTGGGACCAATACAGGTGCATTTTTAGATAATTTTTCTAATGGTGTCTTATATGCTAGACCAGATATTGAAAATAAAAACAATGATTGTAAATATTACAAATCAACATTTTTAAATAAAATATTCTATTTTTTCTCCTAGTTAGGAGGAATTATATTCTACTTTATTCTTTTTTGGTTATTATACATCTAACAAAATAGAGGTTTCATTATGAACTATCAATCTTTTAAAAAATATATATTTAAAACTAATCCTGAGTTCGCTCATTCTTCTGCTATTTTAGCATTAAAAATACTTCCAAACATTAAACCAATTAATAATTACTTTAAATCACAATATCAATATAATAATAATATATTACACCAAACTATTTTTAATGTTGATTTTAATAATCCTGTTGGTATTGGAGCTGGATTTGATAAAAATGCTGAAGTTCTTAATGGTATATCTACATTGGGTTTTGGTTTTACTGAAATTGGAACTATTACTCCTTTATCTCAGGATGGAAATCCTAAACCAAGATTATTTAGATTAATTGAAGATAATTCAATTCAGAATGCCATGGGATTTAATAATCTTGGAGGAGAGAGAATTCTTAAAAATATTTTAAGTAGTCAAAGAAACATTCCATTAGGAATCAATATAGGAAAGAATAAATTAACTTCTGAGGAAGATGCTCTTTCTGATTATCAATCGTTATTTGAGCTATTTAAAGACCAAGGAGACTATATTGTTATTAATATCTCTTCTCCAAACACACCTGGATTAAGAGATTTACAAAACGAAACATTTATTAAAAATATTTTTACCTTAGGAACATCTATTACAAATAAGCCAATATTATTAAAAATTGCTCCAGATATGGAAGTTGTTGATGCTATTAATTTATGTAGGGTTGCTATATCATCAGGAGCAAAAGGAATTATAGCTACAAATACAACAATTGATTATTCTTTATCTAAGCACAGTAAAGATTTTGGTGGGATATCTGGTGAATTACTAAAGGAAAAGAGCTATAAATTATTTAAAAACATAGGTAAAGAATTTTATGGAAAAACAATTCTTATTTCTGTAGGTGGGATAGATAGTGCTGAAGAGGCATATAAAAGGATTAAATCTGGTGCTTCATTGATTCAAATATATTCAATGTTAATTTATAGAGGTCCAATATTAGTTAAAGAAATTAATAAAGGATTATCTATATTATTAGAGAAAGATGGTTTTTCAAACATCTCTGAAGCGATTGGTTCTGATTGGAAATAAAATTATTTTAAATTAAACTTTTTAATTTTTTTAGTATCGACTCTATTTCTTTTAATCTATCATATTCTGATTTAGAGATAGTAATCGTTTCCTCTTTTATTTCTTTTGTCTTTTTTACTTCAGCTATTTCTTTTACATTATTTAATTTAATATTTATAATATCTCCTATTCCATAGAAGTTTCCTGTGGAATGTCCTTTATTATATTTATATACTCTACCTTTAAATGAATATATCTCATCTTTTTCTAAATTCTTATCTATTTTTAAATTTAAATGATCTATTTGTAAATGAATATTTTTTTGTTTGTTTTTTAAAATAACTTCTGTGAATAAAGACCTGTCATCATTATCTCTTTTATAATTAAATTTAGCAATAAATTCATAATGTTTATTATCATCATATTTAGATAGTGCTGTTCTTCTTTCTTTTTTAGAATATGCGATCCTCTTTCTCGTTATTTCTCTTAGTTCCTTAAAATAATATTTCTTATTTATTTCTTTTAATATACCTTTAAATTGGATTACATTTCCTATATCTTTTGATAAGATTTTATCTTCAGGCATTTGTTTATTATCTATAAAAAATAAACCAATCTCTTTTTTAAATATATCAGAATAGACTGATAGTTTAAATTTTCCTTTTGATGTTTTTTCAATAACTCTTGCTTTAAATTTTGTTTCTTCTATTTTTAATTGTTTCATAGATAGTATTTTACCTTTTAAAATGAAAATAAAAACTTTTTTAGATATAATCAGTAATATATTTAGGAGAGAATTCATGAAAAAGTTAGCTATATTTGATTTTGACGAGACATTAATGGATGGTGAAACAATCAATATCCTGGCTAAGGAATTGGGTTTTGAGGACAAAGTAGCTAAGATTACAAACAAGGCTATGAATGGTGAGATGGGTATGTTTAAATCATTAATTGACAGAGTTCAACTACTAAAAGGATTAGAATTAAAAAAAGTCAATGAAATATGTCGAGAGCTACCTCTAATGAATGGAGCTAAAGATATTGTTTCTGAACTTAAAGATAGAGATTATACTGTTGTTTGTTTCTCTGGTGGTTTTAGGAATGCGACGACTCCATTAATTGAAAGAATTGGTATTGATGCTGATTTTTCTAATCTTCTTCATTATGAAAAAGGCATCTTAACTGGATTAGTTGGTGGAGATATGATGTATTCTTTCTCTAAAGGTGATATGTTAAAAAGACTTCAAAATCTTTTAAAAATAGATAAATCTAATACATTAGTTGTTGGAGATGGAGCAAATGATATTTCAATGTTTAAATATGCTGATATTGGAGTTGCCTTCAATGCCAAACCTGCATTGAAAGAAGTAGCAACAAATATTATTGATAAAAAAGACCTTCGTTTAATTTTAGATATTCTTTAATTTGGAATAAGGTTTCTTTTATATGTTAAAATGATTTTATCAATATAGGAGAAACAAATGAAAAACTTATTAACAGATATAAAAGTTGGTTTTATTGAAGAAAAAAACAAAAAAGAACTTGCTGTATATATTCTTGCAGTAGCATCAATGGCTGCTTGGTTTACAATAACTATGGCTAATGGCTATTTTTCTGGCGAATGCGAATTAGCAAGAGACACAATTAGAACGTTCTTATCATAAAACATATTTGGGAGCTAATAATTGCTCCTGAACTAACTTCCTACACCTTATCTTTATTATTTAAAATTTACTATGTTTTAGCCTTTTTAGTTTACTACACTTTAAGTTTATATTAACATTTAAATGATATAATATTATTGTGTAGATGGAACTGCTATCATTCCCAAGAGGAATACCTAAGTGGTGGTATAATATTGATAGTCCATTTGCCAATTAATCAAAAAAAACATCTTATAACAATAAGTACTTTTATAAAATAAAAGTAAATTAAACATAAAGGAATACAATGGAAGTTACTCTTGAAAACTTAACCGTTATCTGTAATATTGATAAACAATATAGAGAAGAAGTTATTAAAATTATTGATAAAATAGATAAAGACTTATTAGAAACTACTATATCTAATGGATACATTCATGTTAGATTAACAATAAAAATTGAGGAATATTTAATTGAAACCTCTGATTATATTGTTAATCATTATAAGAAGAAAGGCTTTTATGCTGACTATACTTATTCTCAAGATGAAGATGGAACTATTGAATTTGAGGTATCAGACTAATATGAATAGATACAATAAAACACTCGCAAAAGAACATTTAAATAAAGGACATAGAGTTTTTACAACTGATTCTCCTGATAATGCTATTTTAGTAGTTTGGAATGTTTCTGAAAGAAGACTTCATCGTAAAGGTAAAGTAATTTGTTCAAGATTAGAAAATACAACTTATTCTCTACCTTTTGAACAACCTCATCCTCTTTTAAATGTAAAAGTTAAAATTATCGATGAATTAGGTTAATACCTAATTCATTCTCCTTGTAGGAAAATTATTCCTGATTCTTGTTCTTCCATCATTGTATCTGCTGACAAATGATATGTTATAAGTAGTAGTAAAATTGAGCCTATTGTAAATATTTTCATCGTTTTTCCCTCTCTCTTTTCTTACTTATATTATAACATTTTAACCTTAAAATAATATAAAATTAAAATTGTTTTTCTTCGATGTAGACAGCTTTACATCAACATTTTATAGTGAATATGCTCTTTCCATTTCAAAGAAGAAATCTTCTGTTTTTATTTCAATTATTTCATAATTTTTACTATCACTAAATACTTTCTTATTTAATTCATAATTCAATTTATGGCTTCCTGCGAATGCTTGATATTCTCCAAGAACATTATATTGTGATATTCTTAAATCTCCCATTGCATCTAATATTTTATGTCTTACAAATTCATTCTCAAATCTTAATCCTTCTGGATTTAATATTTTATGGTCATCTAATCCAATTGCATTATTTAAACTTGCTCCTAATGCTAACCCTTGACTTTGTAAATATTGGATATCTTTTGCAAATCCAAATGTTCTTGCTCTTGCTATCTCATTTATAAACGATAACTTATTAAAATTAAATTTATATTTTTGAGACCCTATTACTGGATGACTAAAATCTATTTTAAAATCAAAAATTGGTTTTGATGATGGTTTTAACTTTACAAATTTCTCCCCATCTTTTACAATAACTTCTTTTTTTATTTTTAGTATTTTTTTATTTTTTGATTGTTCTTTGATTCCTGCTTCATTTAATAAAATACAATAAGAGATAGCACTACCATCCATTGCTGGCATTTCAGAGGAGTCTACAATTACTCTAATGTTATCTATTCCATAAGCATAAATAGCTGATAAAAAGTGTTCTATAGTTGAAATTGATCCTTTCTCACTACCTATTACTGTAGCCATTCTTGTATCAATAACATTATTTATATCTAAAGGTATAGACAATGCTATATCTGATCTATAAAATATTATTCCTGAATCTTCATTCAATGGTTCTAATCTTAGTTTTACAGGTTCTCCTTTATGTAACCCTATTCCAATCACTTCAACAGCTCTTGATATTGTCTTCTGTTTCATATCATCTCCAACTCTCTATAAGTAGAATTATAACATTTTTTTTAAATTCTATTTTTAAGGACTATCAAAGTATATTTATCCTATAATAAACTTATCAAAATAAAGGCATACGATGAAAAAAAATAAAGAGTTAGTTGAAGACTATATCGGATATATTCAAACCAGAGGTGAATTAAAAAAATATTCTGAAGGTATTGAATCCAATATTTGGTTTAATGGTAATGGAGAAGAGATTTTAATCTCTGATATGAGTGTTAATCATATTAATAGTTGTATTTATTTTATAACTCATGGAAGAAATCCAAGAGGAACAATGATTGCTCCAAAACAATTAATGAAGTATTCTCAAAAATATATTAAATTATTTAAAAAAGAGTTGCTTAAAAGATAATTTTATTCCTATAACAAAGGACTTAGACAATTTTGTCTTTTAACCAATTTATTTTAAAGGAATAATTATGAAAGAGTTTCAAAAACACACACTACTTGGAGCATTACTTATGCTTTTAAGTATTATTATGGCAATATTGTTTATTGCCTCACCAATTAAAGGTGAAGCACTTAGTTTCGTGCTTTATGCAAATTGTCTTGCATTTACAATGGCAATGTCATTGTTTTTGCTAGGTTGGAAAGAGCAAAGAGAATATTTTTCTCTTTGCTCATAAGAGAAGATAGGTTTTCCTATCTTCCAATACTCTTTTAGGATTTTAAGTTCATCTTTGTTAAATCCCATATTCCAGCAGATTGAATTCTATCAAATACTGGTTTTTGAGGTGTCTGACCTCTCTTTTTTATACACCACACAGCTATACCCCATCCTGGATCTTTTTGATAATGATTAAATAAGTCTTCAAGTTCAGAATAATCTAAATCTTCAGAATCAGCACATGCCCAAGCAAATACATCATTACAATTAACATTTAGAGAAGTTCTCTTTTTTGCATCCTCTGGCCAACCTTCTTGAAACCAATTAGAATTTAAAAATATCTTTTGCTCTATCAATAACACGCTTAATGCTGCTTCTGGCACAAAATGTTCCTTTTCATCCATAGACCATTTAACCAATAGTCCTTCATCATTATCTTCATTCAGTTCATGATTATATATCTCTTTAAATTTACTCATTATTTTTCCTCTTTTATTTTTATTAAATTATCTTCTTCTAAATATAAAGCACCTTTACATTTAATTATTTCTCTTTCAATACTTTTTTCTATTTTTTTATCAAAATAAATATTTCCTATATATCTCTTTTTTATCTTTTCATAATCTCTTAAATTATGTTCATGCTCTAACAATTCTTTTTTAAAAGAGTCAATTTCTGATTCTTTCTTCTTTATTATTCTATTCTTCTCTTCTCTTAACCTTGTATCTTCTTTTATTTTATCTTGGACTTCTATTTCATCTTTTGTTGATTCAAAATATACATATGGTATTTTTCTATTATAATCTACAAGGTATTCATCTCCACACCTTCCTTCATCTCTTTCCCAACTTATTAATATACATTCGTCTTCATATTCATAAGTAATATTCTTTATGTCATAATAATATTCATTTAATAAAGGAATATCTTCATTCTCATTATTCTCATTAAATATTTCTATACCTCTATTTATCTTTGCTTCTATATCAAATCTATTTAATTTATTTTCCTCTATTTCTTCTTTAAACTTCATTACTAATCTCCTTTAATTTTTCTTTTTTTATTTTTAACTCATTCTTACACTCTAATAATTCTTCTTCTATCTTATTCACCTTTTTTGAGGTATCAATATCATATTTACGTTCTATTTTCTTTAATTCTCTAATCTCCTCTTCTAAATCTAGTCTTTTTGTATCTAAAGAGTTTACTACTTTTTGAGCTATTAATATTTTTTCTTTAATATATTCTCTTCTTTTAATATCTCTATTTATTTCTTCTAAATGGTCATCATGTTCAAAATATGGATATGGAATCAATTCAGTATTCTTTTCATATTCTGTGCTTCCACATCTACCTATATTTTCAAACCAAAATATAGTGATTCCGTTATCTCCAAATAAATATTTTGTTGGTGTATCAGAACCTCTCATATACTCAACATCATCTTCTATATGCTCTACTCTCTTATCATTTATATTATTAAATTTAGAAATCCCATTATTTATTAACTCTATAATTTCCTCTTTCTCATTTTGAAAGTTAATTCCTCTTTCTTTAAATTTCATTACTAATCTCCTTTAATTTTTTTTCATATTGTTTTTTAGCTAGTTTTAATTCATTTCTCTTTTTATCTTTTATTGTTTTTTTTATAAATGTTTCTCCATTTTTAATTATTTCTTTATATTTATCTGATAATTGAAGTTCTTCTTTAAAATTAAAAGATATTGTTTTTGGTATGATTTCTATATCACTAAATATAATCCCTTTCCATTCACTAGATAGATTTCCATAATCAAATTCTTCAGATGCTGTTTTAAAGTTTTCAAAATCATTATCATCAATCATCCACTTATTTAATTCAAAAACTCCAAGAGTATCTAATTGCTCAGTATATTTATTATCAATAGTAAAATCTATACACTTCTTTTTTATGTCTTCAACTGTATCACCGTATAAATAACCATCATCATAATGTTTAAAAACACTATAATTATCTTGATTAAGATAATATTGAGTTATTTCATATCTAATTCTATACATTTTCACTCTCCTTTTTCACTAGGTCATATCCAAATATTCTTGCTAATTTAGTTAATTTACGAAAATCTGCCATGCATTTTGCTTCTTCTCTTTTATTCTTTTGTAAAACAGGAATTAAATTTTTTATTTTATTTTTCCATTTTTCAAATTTTATAAAGCTCTCTTCATATTCAGATAAATCTAAATCTTCATCTGTTTTGGTAAATCTATAATCTATAATCTCTGAATCATCCTCAAGATATCCTAAAAAATATGTTCCTTCGTCTAACAATTCTTTTTTAATATATCTTCTTTCAATTTCTAAAGAACATACTGGATAATTATTTCTTTGTGCTGCATCCTGTAAATAACCTTCTTTTAATGCTTCATAAAGGTCATTAGTAGTTGTTATTCTTCTAATTATTTGCCAATCATCATCTTTAAATCCACATTTGCCATTTTGATAACTAATTAAAGTAAATTCTTTCATTATATATAACTCCCTTTTTCAATTAAGTTCATTCTTTCTTTTATTTCATCTAATGTTGGATTTTCTTTAAATGTATCAAACAATTCAAAGCCATCATTTTTTAAATTACTTGTCATAAAGATTATTCCATTATGTAAATAAATCATTTTAAGTCTATTATTAATTACTTTTAGCAACATTGCTTTATATTCATTGTCTTGAATATAGATATTACCTGAGTTTAATTTTTCTTTCTTCATTATACTTCTCCGTTAATTAAAGGAATGCCATGGAATATCTCTCCGCAGCTTAATGCAGCTATAGCTGTAATTTGATTATCCATATCTGGTTCTCTAAATAATGAATAATCTATATTATTATTTTCTAATTTTTTAATCCATCTCTTTAATGATTTCTCATTACCTAATTCAAGACAGATAATTGATCCATTATTCCACTTTCCTTTCGTATGTGGTGAATGGTCAATTAGGTATTGTGTTGAAGCATGATTAGACTGAACTATCTTCTGACCAAAACTTATGTCCTTTCTTGTAATTGTGTAAATTCTTTCTTTTTTAATTTCATTTATTCTTATTGTTTTCATTTGTTATCTCCTAGATATTTTTTGTATTCTTTCTTTAATTCAATTTCTAATGTGCTTTTAAAACCTCTATTTAGTTTATATATAATGTCTAAGATAAGATTGAATGTATTATCTTTACCTTTCCATTCTTTATAGGAAACAGTTCTCATTTAGTCATCCCTCTTTTGTAGCTCTTTAAATCTACTTGAGTAATTAATCTTCTAAGCAATGATTTACCTCGAGTATTAATCTGTTTATATTTAATTTTAAAGCTTGTTGAGTTAATTCCGCCAAACATCTCTGCATTAGCATGAATTTCTGACAATCCAGTAAGTAATAATGAAATAGACTCTTCTTTTGTAGAAAAGACATCCATATCTTTTTCTTTTATTTTATGAATTATCATATCTGATGCGATTAAATTTTTAATTTCATCATTTCCAGGATATATTTCTGAAGAAATCTTTTCATGATTATAAAAATGTGAATTTTTTGTATCTATATCATATGTTTTACAGAATGGTTTTCCTATATCATGATATATTTGATAATTTGAGAGCATACCGATAGGTAGTAAATTTTTAAGAATAAAATCTTTATTATCATATATCCAATTTGGTAATATCCAATTGTATTGTAATGTAGTATTAAATTGTAGGTGTGAATACAAGTCTAAGAAATATTGATTAACCAATATACCATGTTGCATTATTGTAAGTTGTAATTTATCACTCTGATAAGTATCAAGTGAAGCATTTTCTAATTCTTTTAATTTTGAAATCTAAGTTTTGTTCATTTTCTTCTCCGGTTTTTTTATTGAAGTTATTTTATCAACCTTATTCGCCAAGTATATACTAAGCTAGGATGAATAACTTCATAAAATCTAAAAAATAGACTTTATGAAATTATCTTATGGTCGCTACAGTTGGATTTTCACCAACGATTTCTCCCCCAAGGCCTTCGGGGGTGAGATACACATGAACATCTCCTGTGTAGCATAAATCATAATCAATCTAGAATCATATGATTTATAAAAATATTAAATAAATACTTTTATAAATTATATTGGTGGATAACTAAGGTTCTAACCCTATCAATTTAGAGGTTGCCCTCTAATTCTATTACACATAGATACTTTATCCATATTGGTTGCTGAGGTTGGACTCGAACCAACGATCTAAAGGTTATGAACCTTCCGAGATGACCACTTCTCCACTCTGCGTCAATGGTGGAAAGACTAACAACTTCCCTGTTTCACTAAATTTAAAAACTTAGCTTATAATAGTTTTTGTTTCTTCTCTTCTTTTTAACTAACAAGAAACTTCTCTTAAGTCAACGTCATAATAGACCTCTGAAAGAAGTTATGACGAAGAACCGAGATTTGTGTTTAAACACAATAAAAAATATTTTTTATATTCTTTATTCTGTTTATATTTTATATATTAACATACTTTCCCTTAAAAATACCTTAAAAAGGTATTTTATGTTATCAATTTATATTGAGCATATTTTGATAATTTATATTTAACTCCCGATAAATATCCTGGGTCTTCATCTATTAATTTTTCTAATTCATAAATAAACTCCCCTTTTTCTCGCTTTACCTCTCCAATATAAACAATATTCTTGTCTTTATCAAAATAAGGAATCCCATCTTTTACTATATAGTCTCCTTCATAAATTTCAGAACCTGACATATCCGTATATCCTGTCCATTCTTGAATATATTTTGGATTTTTCTCAAAATAGTTTTTAGGAAACTTTCTCTTCCCTGGATTAAATTTTTTTGTATTACTTTTTGAAGGTAGTGCTAGAAAATCATTTATTTTCTTACTTAAATCAAACATGTTATTTACATCAATATATGTGAACTTTTTAGTTTGATTATTCCATAGTCTATATTTACTCATTTCTTTCCTTTGTGTTTTAAAAGTTATTTATCAGAATAATTTCTGAAGTATATTGTTATAAGAATATAATATCTAAAAAAAGATTAAAATATGCTTAACTTTTAACAACTCCAACTTCATTTAAGTTAAATTGAACTATTTCTAGATTACTTGGAGACATATGTCTATACTTTACTAAAGTTTCCTTTCTCTCTATTGCATTTTCTAAATGATCAAATATATATCCTTCTTCTGCAAATTTCCCTACAAATGGCTTAATTAAGAACTTCCCCGTTGTTATCTCTCTAATCTTATACATATGTCTTCTCCATAGTTATTGTTTAGTTGAATTCTTAAAAATTATAGCTTATTTATTTTTAAATTATTACTTTCTTTAATAAGAAGTTAAATTGTTTATTTTTATAGAAGCTTCCTTTTCTGATATAATAAGAAATAAAAGGAGGTTCAAATGATTAAAAAAATTATATTGTTAACATTTATTTTTATATCAAGTTTAGTAGCTGATGTAATGAATGAACCATTATACATAGTTGAAAGAAGAGGTAAACCAAATATTCAAATGCAATTAGAGATAGTTGCCCTTGCTAAAAAAGCAAACATTAATCTTGAATATAATAATGTTGGTTGTAAAAATGAAGTTGATTTAAATAAAAATATTGAAGCTGAAAAGTATTATGCTGAAATTTATGGTGAAGGATGGTTTAAAAAGCTTGAAGAAGCAGTCATTGAACATAGAAAACAAAATAAAAAGTAATACCTTATAAAGAATTTAGAATAAGGAAAATCCTTATTCTTTATATTGAATATAGCTTCCATCATTAGGAAACATACTCTTAGGAATAACTCCCATCCCTATATTAACCACAAAATCATTTCTATAAACAACTGTTTCTTGCTTACTATCTGATAATGTCATATATGGATGTAAAATCAAGCCCTGGCATTTTTGAGGTAAAGAATCAATCTTATCGTTTTTAAAATCAACTTCTCTTAATACACACAATTTACCAAAAATTAATCTTAGTTTTCCTGAAGAAATAAACTTTAGTTGTCCACTCATTTCTATTCTCCATTGTTTATCTACATTAAATAATAATGCCATTGGTTCAGAGGTTTCTTCTCCTTGAACCCAATAGTATGTATTGACCTTTGCTGTATCATTTTTAAATGAGTCTAAGATAGCTTCTTTTGTCATTTTGTACTACCTTTTCATATTTTTTATATGAGATGTTTTTGAGAGCAGTGATGTCATTATTCTCGAATATTCCTCATCAATCTCTTGTTGAGTCATTTTTGATCTATCAAATCTAATTGATATATCTGGTTGTTCATATTCTTTATATGACATATAATAAATATATGCTTGATACAGATAAACAATAATTAATATGGTTATAAAAATAAAACCAAGAACTCCTCCAATTATTTCTTGAAGTTGATTTATTAAACTTCCAATTAACATTATCATTGATAATGAAAATGTTGTAAGATTAAAAAATAATATTTTTTTACTCTCATTCTTTGTTTTTTCTATTCTTTTTTTAAACATGTTGTCCCTTTATAGTCCGTAGACTGAATTTCTACCTAGGTAGTTATTAATGTTATAGGAATGAATATGCATTAAGTTATCTTTAATCTTTATAAGAGACTTAATATGTTATAAGGTTATGAATCCTTTTTTTTGTTATACATTAAGGAAATACAAAGCTTTAAAAAGATATAATCCTAATAACAATTAAGGAAATTTAATGAAATTATCTTCAAAAATAGATACATCTAAAAATATAAATCATTTTATTTATATTTTAGATAGAAACAAAGAAATTCCTTGTTTTGTCAATACTATAAATGTATTAGGTAAAGAATATCAAGAAGTTGGGATGGCCTATAAAAAAGATAATGTTTATATTATAAAAAGAAAAGACACTATTTTAATATCTTCTATAGATAAAACATCTTTTCATCAAAAATGTTTATTTAGAAATTTAGAGTTTATCACCAGCTCAGAATATGGTTTTGGGAAATAGCCTTATTTTAAAAAATATTCCTATAACAAAACAGCACAAATACATTTTTGTGACTAAAAAAATTTAAAAGGTAAAAAATGAAAAGACTTATTAAGTATGACTCAATAGGACAATTAGTTAATGCTATCTATGACATTACAGGTAAAGTAAGATATGTAGGCAGAGATGTAAATAATGACCCTATCTATGATGATTCTATTTCACTACCAACTGTTCAAGTTGAGTTATGGGAAAAGATACATGGAACAAATGCAGGAGTAGCATATTCTAATTCACTTGGACTATGGGCTCAATCAAAAGCTAGAATTCTTACTCCAAAAGAAGATAATAAAGAAACCGCTCAAATGGTTGAAAAGAATCAAGATGAGTGGATGAGAATTATTAATTCATTAGCAAAAGAATATAATATTAATTTGGATGAAAAAATTATCACTGTTTATTTTGAACAGTCTGGTGGTGGAATTCAATCTAAGTCAGCAGTTTCATCTTTAGATAAGCTAGCTATGATATTCGCACATTTTAAAGTTTCTCCATTGACTCCGTCTTATGATAATAATCATGAAGAAACTGGTGCTAAATGGTATAAGACTATTGTGAATGGAGTTAATGTTTCATCAAATGATTCTAATATTTACAACATTAGAGATTTTGAGAGTCATGAAATGACACTTGATTTTAATAATGTTCAGGAATTTAGAGACAAAGTTGAAAAAATGATTCCAATTATTGAAAAGGAATCTCCAGTTGGTAAACAATTTGGTATTTCTAATAATGTTGGAGAAGGATTTGTAATTACTTTTGAATTTGATGGTGAATTATATAAATTTAAAATCAAAGGTGATGAACATGCTAAAGGCTCTGGAGGTAAAAAGAAAATTTTAACTCCTGAAGAAGAAGCTGAAAATAAAGTTAAAATCGATTTTGTTAATGATCATGCTTGTTCTGAATGGAGACTTCGACAAATGTATGATGAAAATTTTGAAAATAAAAAAGTAACCATGAAGGATACTAAAACTTATATGGATGCAGTGTTCTCAGATATTGTAAAAGAAGAAACATTAGCTTTGAAAGAAATTGGATTAGTTCCAAGAGATATTTCAAAACTTGTATCTAGTGTAGCAATAGTATATTTTAAATCAAGAGTCAATCATGATGCAGGACTATAAGAGGGACACCCCTTTTATAGAAAAGCACCAACATAGCCCCTATTAGGAACACCAAAACTACTTTTAAATATATATTCATTAAAAAATCCATCAGTTAATAATTTTTCAGACATTTCAACTGTTAAAGATAAAAACATTAATCTTATAGGACTCTCTTCACTATCTTTAGTTTTAACTACCACAGGTTGACAATATAGAATAGCTAATTCTCTAAAACAAAGATAATCAATAGAATATCCTGTTCCTAAATCTAAATTAGTAAAATCTCTTATTTCATTTGAATGAGATTTAAAATTATTTAAATATTTAGCCATAGTTTTATGAACTAAATCAATATTATTATTAAATGATACAGCTATTTGAGATGTTCTATATTCACTTACTTCAGATGTGTTTACTCCCTGACAAAGTCCTTTGTATGATTCTGATAAAGAATGATCTACCGCTGCAGAGAAAACATATTTTTTAAGAATTATTTGATTTTCATAACTCCATTCATTATTTTGAAATAAAAATTTGTTAGAATTAATATTAGTTTTTTTAAAAAGAGATATATCATTATCTATAAGATATTTTATTAATTGTCCTATTGATGAAGCGGGAAGAAAATCTTTGTAAGTAAATTCGAATCCAAAATGACCTTCTTTATGATGATCCAAGAAAATACTATTATTATATTTTTTGATTGTTGCTGATTCGATATATACAATTTTTTTATATTTAGATAAATCATTATTAGCCATATATGACTCATTGTTAGCTTCATATGAATTACCAGGATGACACCTTACACCATTTATACTAGCATAAACATAGTCTAACTTAGCTGAGAGTAATATCTCTTCAATATCATCCATTTCTGGGTCTTTAGCACCTAATACAAAAATTTCTTTCATTATCTCTCCAAAGTTATAATTTATATTATATCAAATATAATCTTTATTCTTGTTTAAAGATTATATTTCTCATTTTAAATCCTTTATTTATATAAGTATAATAACTAAAAAAACCTTTATTTCAGCTTATTTTCCAATTAATATCATTCTTAGCACCTTTCATAGAATCAATTTCAATTTGAATATTATTAAATCCTTCTTTTCGTAATTCTTTTTTTATTTTATCAATAATGGATTCAATATCAATTAATTTCAATTCATAATTAGTTAATACAATATGGAAGGATATAAATGTATATTTAGAACTTGGTTTATATATGTGTAAGTCATGATATTCGAATATATCATTATTTTTAACTAAAATAATCTCATCTAATTTTTCTTTAGATATGTCAGTTAAGTTAAAGTCTAAAAGAGATAAGAAACTCTTTTTCAATAATGGATATGAATGATGTAATATATAAAAAGAGAATATAATTGTTAATGCTGAATCAACATTGTATATTTTAAAGTAATATATAAAAATACCAGCTAATACAACTCCTACAGAAATTAAAGCATCTGCAAACATATGAAGATAAGCAGAATGTATATTGTCATCATGATGATGTTCATGAGAATGATTAGGACAAGAATTAACATTCATTGTATGTAAAATATAAGCAGAGATAGCATTAGCTATAAGAGCTATTAATCCTACCCAAATCATATATTCTGCTTGAATTACTTCAGGATTAAAGAATTTATTTGTTGCTTCTATAATAAGATAAATCATAGTTAAATATAAAAATAATGTATTTACAAAAGCAGCCATCATTTCAGCTTTTAAATATCCGAAGGTATGTTTAAATGAAGTTTTTTGGATTGTTAGTTTTAAAGCTATATAAGTTATAACGATAGATATTACATCACCAGCATTATGTAATGCATCTGCGATTAAAGCAAAAGAGTTTGATATTAATCCAAAGACTATTTCAGAAATTACAATAATTAAATTAAATATAATTATTAATAATATTTTTTTATCTTTTGTCATTTTTGTCTCCTTAAGAATAATTATGTTAATTATAACATAATTATGAAACCTATAAGGGAAGAAGAGATAGCATGAGCTATCTCTCTAATAAATAATCAAATTCTGAAAATTTTTTCTCTTTGTCATTTTCTTCTTTTAAAAGAGCTTCATTTATTAACTCATTAGAGTTTAGTGGATTATTAACAATAGATAAATATAAATCAACTTTATTATAATCACAGCTTACTTTAAATATATCTTTTAAAACTAATATATCTTGAGGTAAATCTTTTTCTGTTATTAAAGAGTAAATCTTTTTCAATTTAGAATATTTAATATCAATATTCTCTGAAAATATTTTATGAAACATTTCTTTTTCAGTCTTTCTTAAAACCTTACGTTCATTATGATGCCAATCATGATATCTATGAATGAAAGCTAAATCTAATAACTTTTTATTCAATAAAAAAACCTCTATCTCTTCAAAGAAAGATGTCGCTTCACTTTTATTATCAAAAAATTTAGTATAAGTAGATAAAGAAGGACCAGAAATTAATTCCTCTGTTTCCTCAATAGATATTGTTAAGTTCTCTGAACCGATTATTACTTTGTAATATAGCATATAATGCTCCTTTTTTATTTTTAAACTTTGTAAAAGTTATATTTTGTTATAGGGACTTTTTAAATATTAAATGTAATATTAGAAATTTTATCTAATTTAAAATGTTTAAATAAATTAGCATCAACATCATACATATAAATAAAATTATCCTCTTTTTTAGGTTTATCATAAGTGTAATCTTCATTATACGATACAGAAACAGAACGAGAAGAGCTATCTTTCTTTTCATAATCAAATGTAATGTCAGAAACAATTTTAAGAACTTTTGTAAGTGCTTTTCTACGTTTATTATAAGAAAAAGAAGAATCTTCAACTATATACAGATTATCAATAATTTCTATATTGACATCTTCAGTTTCTATAACTTCATTATACAATACTTCATCATATTCAGGATAGTCCCCTGGATCCATCGTATAGTCATATGGTGTTTTTTTCCCTTTTTTTAAAAAGGCTTTTAAAATAATTATTGCTGAGTTAACAGAACGATTTGATTTTTCTTTTTCTAATAGAGCAATTGCTTTTTTAATATTTTTTTTAGACATGTATATCCTTTTTTTTTGTTATATAAAGAGAGAGAGAGAACTCTCTTTTTACATAGTATATTATAGCTAATGTTTGCTTTAACATAGCTTAATTATATATCCTTAAAGGAAGTGTTTTAAGTAGAGAAATCTCTACTTAAAAGTATCTATAAAATCTTGAACTGTTTCTAAAATACCGTTAATTTCGATATGTGTTTTAGAAGGATCAATTACTTTTAAATCCTTTATTTTATTATATTCATATTCAGTAAATGGTATATTTCCCTGTCCAGTAATATTTAGAAAGTTTTCTTTTACTGATAAATCAGCACTAAAAACTTCTCTAGATTTAAATCTAACTGGAAACAAAGTATTATCATTATGTTTAACTGCAGATATAACTGGGATTAATTCATCTCTATATATAGTAAATTTACTACTAAGACAACTTTGTTCGTGTTGAAGAGAACGGGCTTCTTCAATATCATATATAATTCTTAAATCTACCTCATTCTCAAGTATATTTTGTGGAGCATATTTTGAAATGATTTTTTGAAGTGATTCTTCTGAATTTCTATAATTAACAGATATTATATCTTTTGTAGATATTTGAATTATATCTGCTACAGATTGGTAGTTATATAATGCATTTCTAAGTTGTTGCATCTTTATATAAGAGTTTATATTTTCTAAAATCTCTTGTTCTTTATCTGGAGATACAATAAAATTATTAAAATTAATACATTTCATTATCTTGATATATTCGGATGAACTTTTCTTATGATTTATGTTTAAATGAGATAAAACAGAATCAAAATTAGTATATTTCGTTTGAGAATTAAGGAGAGTATTTAAAGTATATGCTTTTTCTTTAATCTCTTCTGAAAAAACGATATTGTTTTCGCCCTCTTCAAAATAACTATCAAGGACACCTTCTTCCATAATTTCTTTTAAATACGATAAAGAAAATTTAGTGAAAATATAGAAATTAAAAAATATATCTATAGAAACTTCTTCATCTCCAAAAATTCTTAATCTAACCTCTTTTAAATTATCTTCCATAATAGCAGCTTTTAAAGTATTTAAAATATTCCTTCTAATCGCTTCTATAAAATCTTCATATTGAAGAATTTTATAATTAAACCCTGCTTTAACTATATATTTTGTAAATGTTGTTTTAGAAACATCTAATCTTATTGTTTCGTGCATGTCATTCCTTTTATTTTTTTATTCGTAAAATTAATTACTTATTTAGTTATAGGACTATAAAATAAGATATGATAGTTTTTAAAGTTCCTCTTTATTCTTATTACCTTGAATCAGATTAATTATCAACTCATATATATCTTCTACTTTTTGATTATCTTCAAATTTCCAACTAGCAGTTCCATTTGTTAAGCTAAATCTTAAAACATCATAAGGACTATCCTTTTCTATATCTTTTTTAAAATAAGAAAACGAAAGTAGAAAGTTTATATTAATTACCTCAGGATTACTGTATTTTCCCGCATTCTTATCCAAAGATAAAAAATCATTTTTTAAAGTTACCATATTTTATTCCTTTTTTTCATATTATATTTGATTGCTCTTGATTTATTCTCAGCAATCAATCCTTCAATTTTATCTAAAGCTCTATCAAAAGGTAATCCTCTATATAGCCATCTAATTAGAACTCCTTGCATTTTTATCGAAATCCCTTTTCTTAAATTTTTATAAAAAGGTAAATGTTTATTTTTTTTAACTAATTCTTTAGCACTAATTTGAGATAAATAATCATTTCCATTACATACATATATCTTTTTTAAATCTTTAATTTCAGATAATTTAGTTCCACAATATTCCATTCATTCTCCTTTATTTAAAATAATATCGTTAAGTGACTTAACACCAGCTTAATTTAAGTAAAAGAAGGATATAATAAATAAAAATGAAGGATAAATAATGGATATCGGTATTTACAAACAAGAAAATGATAATAAAATCTTAGTAGCAGTCATAGATAGAATAGGTAAAGAAAAAGGGTTAGAAGGCTATGCTTATGATACTTTGCAATCATATAAAGGGGATTATTATAAAGAAATTAGTCCTGCTTTTTCTAAATTAGTTGATTTGGAAGATGAGAGAGTTCAAATAATTTTAAATGACTTGAAAGAGAAGGCATTAACATTAAAATTTGAGAAAAGAGTTTATAAAATCAATAAACTATTGGATTTTTATAAAAATGAAAAGGAAAATATGGATGAAATCATAGATTCTGCTATTATAGAAAAAAATATACTTTATTATTCTGGGAATATTATAGACTTATCTAAACTATCATATTATGATAAAAGGATTATGATTATCGATGGTGTTAAAGTAGAAATTACTCTTCCTGAAAAGATTATGAATTTAATTATTAAGAAAAGGGTGATTAAAGAAAGTTTATAAAAGGAAAAGGTATGAAGAGACCTTTTCCTTCGTAGAAAGCGACCAAAGTTTCTAGAAGAGCTTCTGGTTGCTTCCAACCTTACTTTACAGCAAGGGGTCTATGAAAGGGAAGGTATGAAGAGACCTTTCCTTAATAGGAGGCAACCCGACTATCTTCTAGAGACTCGTGGCTTTCCGTCCTTACTTCGCAGTAAGTTTGGCTTAGTAAAATTAATTACTGAAAGAATTATAGCATATAAAAATATAAAACGCAAGCTTTTTTTAATAATTAATTAAAATTCTTTTAAAAAAGAGTATAAAAACGTTATAATTCCTTTACAAAACAAAGGAGGACACTTAAATGTGGATAGCACTAGGAATATTAATATTAGTAATTATATATTTAGTTTCAATATATAATAATGTAGTTGGGTTAAAAGAGGCTGTGTTTACAGATGAAAAAGCAATAGGAATTCAATTAGATGAGAGAAATAAACTTTTTGATAGTTTAATTGCAACTGTAAATAAATTTATGGATCATGAGAAAGGAGTATTTGAGGAGATTGTAAAATTAAGAAGTGGGAACAAATCTGGTAAAGTAGATAAAAAAACAGAAGAACAATTGTCTGAGATTATATCAAGTGGTCAATTATCATCAGGAATCAATATGACTATGGAAGCTTATCCTGAATTAAAATCAGGAACAAATATGCTTCAATTACAAGAATCAATAGAAAATATTGAAAGAAAATTAGCAAATTCTAAAAAAGCATTTAATGCTTCAATAGAAGATTACAATTCAACAATAGAATCTGTTCCAGCTGTATTTGTTGTTAATAAGTTTCAAAAACAATTAAAATTTGATTTTGAGAGATGGGCATTAGCTGAGGAGAAAATCAAAGCCTCTGAAGAAAGAACGGTGTCATTTGATTAAATGAATTATAGAAAAGTAAAAAAAGAGAATATAAAGAAAACGAATATCGTTATGAGTATTTATATTCTTATATTTCTTACAATAGGTCTTTTAGGTGAGACTATCTGGAATGCTTCTCAGCTTCCAGGGAATGTAAATTTATTATATGCGATGTCTTTTACATTTGATAATATCTTTTCTGGGAAAATAATTCCATACTTTACACTTATAATGATGTTGATATCTATATCAATTATTTTAATAACAATTAAATTTGGAAATAAATTAATGTTATCAGGTAGTGAGAATATATTATTAAATGATAAAGAAGATTTATCTTCTGAAGAAGTTCAAGTTTTAAATATTGTTGAAGAATTAAAAATATCTTCAAGATTAAGATTTATGCCTGATGTTTATATTATAGAAGAAGAATATATGAATGCTTTTGCTTCTGGATGGAAGGAAGAGAACTCTATGGTTGCTATAACAAGGGGTTTATTAAATAAACTAAATCGAGCAGAAATAGAGGCTGTTTTGGCTCATGAAATGGCTCATATTAAAAATGCTGATGTAAGATTAACATTAGTTGTTGGTATATTGACAAATGTAATGTTAATGGCAGTTGATTTCTTATTTTATTCTGTAATTGGAAGGAATAGTGAGAGTAAGGCTATGGAACAAGCTAAAATGGTTATTTTTGTTTTACGATTCCTATTACCTTTATTAACAATTGTTTTACAATTATATATTTCAAGAAAAAGAGAATTTATGGCTGATTCTGGTTCAGTAGAATTTACTGGAGATAAGGATTCTATGATATCTGCTTTGAAAAAAATCAGTGGAGATTATGAAGAAAATGATTATTCTAACGATAGAGATAATAGTGTTAGACAATATGCTGAAATTTTTAGTCCTAAAGAATTATTTTCAACACATCCTTCAATAGAAGAAAGAATAGATAGTTTAAGTTAATTTTAATATTAATTTTGCTATACTTTAAAAGTAAAAGCATTACGGAAGCAGAAGCATTGATTTTCATTTCAATGTAGAGACGTAAACAGAATAATTCTGGAATGGAAGACCGATGCCAGAGTATTTGAGAGATAGTAGATGGTTTTGATCAACCAGTAGAAGCGTTTAATCTTAAAAATAAAATTAGGTCAGTTGGTGTAGCGACCAACCTTTTACATACCGAACCAGTTAATTCTGGATAAGCTACCCCCCATTAAGTTGGGATCTTCGTTTTTATCTAAAACAATCTTATAATATATCATACTTTAACAAAAGTAAATAATTTATATAAAGGATTAATATATGTTAAAAGACATTTTTGATATTCAAAAAATAAAAGATAATGCCATACGCATTAAGGACAAGAGAGAGTTTGATTTAGTAAAGAAAGCATTTTCTTGTGCCTATCTTTTTTCAGATACATTTCCAATTTTTATCTCTTTAAAAGAGAAGAGATTAGAAATTGTTTCTGCGGAAGAGGGACTCGCTTTAAGAGAGGTTATTTTTAGAGAACCAAGATGGAAGTTAATTTCTGACTTAAAAAGATTAATCTTAATTGAAAGAGGGAAAACACTTCATTTAAGAGAAGCGTTAAAAATATATACAGAAATCTCTAAAAAAGCTGTAGTCCAAAGTGAAATAATGATGAAGAAATATATTATTTCACAACTGTTTTCTGCTATTCATACATTACAATGTAGAATGATAGACAATCATGGGATTAGTCACTCTGAAGCATTACATGTTTTAGATGGTTTTGCATTACAAGGTGAAGAGTTTTCTCTTCTTACAAGATAATTAAAAAGGAAAAAAAATGTTCAACGAAAAACAAGTAAAATTTATTAAGAGTCAGAACTGGTATAACGAGTTTATACCAAGAGGTAAAGCAATGATCAAATCTGATCTTTCTTATTATTTAGAAGGCAATGAAAAAGTTAAATCAGTTCAAGATTTAAAAACTCTTGGATTAACTGATACTGGTATAATTCTATTTTATGCAGAATTATTAGTTAAATTAGATTCTAAAAATGAATTTAACAATTGTTCTGTAATTCTTGCAAGAGAAAATATAGATATTCATAGTATTTCTAAAGACTGTAATGATTTTTTTCTTCCTCATGGATATAAATTTCATGAACTTTCAGAAGCATCTATTTTATGTTTAGTAGATAATAAAGGTTATGAACCTGATGAAGATTTTGATATCGATGACGATCTTCTTGATCAATTTTATGCTAAAATGAAAGCAAAATATGGAATTGAATTATCAATCCCTGGTGGATACTGGGGAAAATAAGATTAAGGACTCTTTTTGAGTCCTGTCGTTAACTATTGTTAGTTAAATGCATTATTAATATTCTTTTTTATATTTACCTTCTTTTTTATTTTATTAACTTTATTTTTTTCTATTTTTTTCATTTTAACTTCAAGACTATAGATAATTGGATTTAATTCACTGCTTGTAGCAGAAAAATATCTAGAAATTACAATTGAAACATCTTCCTTTTTAAAAAATATTTGTCCATTGTCTTCTTTTAAATAATTATATTTGTTTTTAAATAAATCTATAAACATATTGGCATCAGTATAAAATAATTTCTTATCTCTAGATGGATAATGGATTTTTGCTGTTATCTCTTTTATTTTGTTTCTCTCTCTAATGAATGAAATTGTAAATGTTTTATTGAATCCTTCTATAATATCTCTATAAGATGCCTTTGTTGATTTTGGCATATCTTTTAAATATGGCATATAATAATCAACATTATCTCCAATTCTTGGATATACTCTTCTTTCTTTTAACTTTTCTAATATTTCAGTAGAATTACCATCAATTTGTAATTCTTTAAATCCTACACTATATGAAAATATACTTAAGACTAATCCTAACATAAATATTTTTAACATTCTTTATTCCTTTTTCTTTATAATATCCTTTTTCAGCTTAAAATAAGATAAAAAAACTATTCTTATTTAAATCTTCTTAGTATCAAAGTTAACTTGATTTAAATCATCTGTATATATTGCTTTATCTTCAATTACATCCTTTAATATATATAAAGAATTTATAGAATTCAATTTATTTAAATTTAATTTATTTTGATCATATAAAGGGATAATAATTACTTTTGAAAAATTTTTTCTTATGGTTAAGTCCATATTACGAGCATATTTAGTGTTTAAGAACATATCTGTTATAATGTTTGAAATAACTACACCATCTTTTTTCAATTTAGTTTTTATTTGAGTATAAAATTCCATCGTTACTAAACTAAACGGAATTGAATTTCTATTAGTATATGCATCAACTATAATTAAATCATATTTTTTATCACTTTCATTTAAATATTTTCTAATTTCTCCTATATAAAATGTTTTATTATCTTTTAATTTTTCTTTTAAAAATTTATTTTCTGATATATCTTTGAGATTTTCATCTAAATCAACATAGATATAATTATTGAATGTATCATTAAATCCAATTGTAAACCCTCCAGCTCCTATTACCAAGATATCTTTTGGAGTAGATATATTGTTTTGTTTAATTATCTTATTTATAACATTTACATAATCCCAAAAGACTGTATTATTTTTACTTGTCATAGAGGAATAAGAATTATTTATCATCAATAGTCTTGTTTCATTAGAGTCAATTACTGAGACTGTATTATATGTGTTTTCATATTCTATATTATAAACTTTTTGACCTAATGAAGAAAATAAAATAATAATTATAATTATAAAAGAAGAGATAAAAATTGGATAGATTTTATTTTTTGATATTAAAATAGTTAATGATAGTAAAAGCAATTCAATTAATATAAGTGTTGAAGAAACACCTATAAAACGCATTAAAATAAGAACTGTAATAATTGAACCTAAAAAAGAACCTGCAGTTGATATAAAAAGTATTTTTCCTGTAACTTTAGACATTTGTTCTGAAGAAAAATAATTACTTAATAATGGAACTGTTTGTCCCAATAGATATGTTGGAATTGCTAAGAAAAAGAATAAATATATACTTAATGATAACATCAAACTTGATAAATTAAGATATTTAAAATAAAAATCCATTACTATATATGAGAAACCAAATCCACTTAACATCGTTATGATAAATATATTTTTTATTAAAATATTTCTTATTTTAACTTTATTATTTTTTTTAAATAGTGAAGAATATTTTTTACCTCCATAGTAGTATCCTACAGATAACGGAAATAAAACTGAACTTATAATAATAGATACCATTTCTGTTCCATTACCTACAAATGGAATTGTTTGTCTAATAACCAGTAGTTCTAAAGATAATGTGAAGAAACCCTCTATTAATATAATAAAGAATAATATAAATGATAATTTTTTGCTTAGCATATTGTAATCCATGATTTTAAATAATTTTAACTAAATTTTTCCAAAAAAAACAATTAAATTATTTCAGAACCAATAAAGGTTCTTGAATATTTCTAAGTTATCTCATGATATATAACTGAAACTTCCTTAGACTTAACATCAAGAACTTCAATTTCATTATCTTCATATGGAAACTCATAAAAATATATATATATTTCATTCTTATTTTTTTCAAGAGTGTAATCTATAAAATCAAAAGACTTCATAATAATTTCTGGTATATTAATAGAAATATCAAGAACAGGCTTCCCTGAACAATCTTCTAAATTAATAATATAATTATCTTGATCCATATAATCTCTACTTATTCCAAAACATCTCTCAGTTAATTCAATATATAGTTGATAGATATTATCTTTTTTGCTTTTTGTAAACTCATGTGTATTTATTTTTATCATAATAAACCTTTTCTTTTATATCTAATTATATCAAACATCTACTTAGATCTAGTTTAACTTAATTTCTCAAGATTATTTAGATATTATTATAGATAATTATTAAGGACAAGAAATGTTTGGATCAATATATAGAAATAAAATAAAAGAATTAAATGCAAAAATAAAAGTAAAAAACTCTATGATTAATGAATTGAATTTAAATGAAATTAATCTTAAGAAAGAAATTCAATTAGATAAAATGTATATCTTTTATATAGGAGATTATTTTCATAATTTTGGAGTTCAGACATGGTTTAATCAAAAAGAGCCTAAAAATATGGGGATGTCCCCTCAATTACAAGATAAGATTGCTAAAATATTTGGAAATTTTAAACTAACTCAATCATTTAGTTTTAATAATGAACATTTATTTCATATATTACAAGATTCTTCTCTTCCTGAAAATATTCTTGAAGAAATAATTACATCTAATAAAAAAATGAATTATTTAGAGAAAAAGGAATTGTTTTATAAAGTTCTCATCTTTGAGCTAAGAACTATTCTTCCTCAAATAACTGATAATAATTATGGTTTTGATGATAAGATAGATTCATTAGATGATTTCATGAACTTAAATTATATGCCTAGAATTATTGAAAATTAACTTATTCCTTTAAAACATAATTCTAAACTTTTTAAAGAGACTATCTCTCGAACATCTTCTCTTTTAATATTCTTTTCATCAAATATAATATGTTGATGTAAAAATAAATCTTTTTTTCTATCATAAAAAGCTATAAATGCTTGTTCATGTCTTGAATCCCAGTGTTCTGCTATTCCTGTTGTTGATAATCCATAATCTGAATCCATTAACTCAGATACATTCTTTGCCATCATTTTTGCTGTCTCTAAATCAACTCCATCTGTCTTTATTGTATGTGTTAATGGAATTGATAAGACTTTCTCTTTTATCTCAAGCATATAGGCAACTACACCACCCTTAAATACACTTGATGCTCCAGAAACATCTACAATCTTTCCTGCAACCATTCCTCCAGTTAAACTTTCGGCTATTGCTAATGTCTCTTTCATCTCTTTTAATTTATTTACTACATTTTTTGATATTTGTTCCATAATATTCCTTTTATATGTCTTATTATATAGTTTTCTTCATAAGATATTGCTTAAAATATGATATAATATATAAAATTTGGAGTCTCTTAAAGAGAACAGTCGAAAAGACTGGGTTATAAAATGAAAAAAACACTTGCTATACTACTATTTACACTTGGTCTGAACAATATTGCTTTTGCTAAAACACAAGGAGATGTATATTCTCCAAAACAAGGGATTATTTGTGATAAGAAAGCTCAATTCTGTGTTGATAACAAAGGAATATCTATGAAAGAAACAAAATCATATCTTGGAGAAAAAGCAAAAAAGAGTTTTTTAAAAATGATTGATGGTATTGATGATATGGATATGACTGTATTTACTTTTTCTAATGGACTAAGCTGTGACACTAATAAAAAAATATGTAAAAAAAGTAAATGGGATGATAATGCTAATCCAAAATGGACTAAAATTCTTTTTGGTGAAGAAGGAATTATCTTAGCTGAGCCTGTTTAAATAGTTATTCCTCTTCATAATATCCATAACAAGATAACTTTAAGTTAATCTTGCTATAATTCAATTATAAAAATATTGAGGATAAAAAATGAAGAATACAATTACCTTACTCTTTCTTAGCTTAGTTCTTTTTACAGGATGTAATACTGAGAATAGAGAATCTACAAATCAAGAAAAAAAATTCAATCCAGAAATTAAAATATCTAAGCCAAACTTATTTTTTAATAAAAAAACATCTACTGAATTAACTAAAATTAAAGGAATAGTAAGATATGAGCAAACAGATATTAATATTAGTGTTTTACCTCAAAAAATATCTTCTAATAGTTCAATTAGGTTAAACCTATTTGATAAAACTACATATATTGCTAACATAACTCAAATAACTAAATCTAAAGAGACGACAACTTGGTCTGGAAACATTGTAGATATGCCTTATAGTCATGTATCTATAGCTATTACAAATGGTATTGTTGCTGGGAGCATTAGAACTAATGATGGTTCTTTCTTTAAAATTATTTATAATAATGATACACAAGTCATACAAGAAATAGATAAAAACTTTCATCTTAAATTACTAGAACCATTAGTACCTAAAATAGATAAAAAGAAAATGTTAAAAAGTTCAAAAAATAATTCTGATGAGGATTCAGGAGATACTATTGATATAATGGTTTTATATACTGCAACAGCTAGAGATAAAGCTGGTGGAACAAATGCTATAAAATCTATTATAAATTCTGCGGTGGCTACAATGAATACTACTTTTGAAAATAGTAATATTAATCCAAGAGTAAGACTTGTTCATACTGAAGAGGTAAGTTATACTCATGGAGAAAATGGTTCTGGTAATGGGTTTAATATTGCTTTAGATGATTTAACTGATACAGATGATGGATATTTAGATTATATTCATGATTTAAGAAATACTCATCGGGCTGATATGGTTCAATTACTTTTTAATAATACTTCATCTGGTGGATTAGCTTGGGTTATGACAGATGAATCACATTATTTTGAAAAATATGCTTTTAGTGTAGTTCATTATGCTTATGCTGATGGTCATTCTTTTGATCATGAATTTGGACATAATATGGGAATGGCTCATGATAGAGACCATGCTAGTGGAGAGGGTGCAAATTCTTATTCTTATGGTTATCAAAGTCCTTCTTCTTCTTGGAGGACTGTTATGTCTTATAATTGTACTAGTAATTGTCCTCGTGTTGATCATTGGTCTAATCCTAATATAACTTATGATGGTGAATCTACAGGAATTGCTATTGGGGCAACTAATGAAGCTGATGGACATACAAGCATTAATGATTGTGCTAAAACTATTGCTAACTGGAGAGTTAGTGATAAAAATTTAGTTGATCTTTTAATTAGTAATTTACATCTTAATAAACGAACTTTAGGAAATGGACAATCTTTTAAAATATCTTTTAATGTTGAAAATAAAGGTGGTGTTGACTCAACCTCTTCAAAAATACATTATTATATTTCAAAAGACTCAACTATATCTAATAAAGATTCTCAATTATCTGTTGAAAATATTTCTGAAATAACTTCTAATGCTTCCATTTCAAAAAATAAATCTTTATCTGCTCCTACTAAATTAGGAACATACTATATTGGTGTCTGTATTGATCCTGTTGATGGTGAAGGTGCCATTGCTAACAATTGCTCAAATGGAGTTAAAATTAGTGTAAAAAAAGATACAGATAGAGATGGTGTTGTTGATAGTGTAGATAAAGATGATGATAATGATGGTATCTCAGATGTTGATGAAAAGAAGTATGGTTTTAATCCATTAGATTCTAGAGATGCTCAAAAAGATTATGATAATGATGGATTTTCTAATGTTATTGAAATATCGTTAGGTTCAAATCCTAAATCTGCTAAGGTTCATCCTATTTGGACTCCAATTATGGTAGGAACTATTATTACATTTGTTCCTTCCTTTAAATAAAGTCTAGGAAAGTCCTAGACCTTATCCTCTTATAGAAGATTTATAAATAAACCTTCTATTTCTGCTTGAGTTAAATCTGCTAATACTGAAGTGCTTACTGCTCCTGTCTTATCAAGAACAAATAAATATGGAACTCCACCAAATTTACCTACAATGCTTTCGCCATGTTGTCTTAAATTACCTGACATTTCTGTTGCAACTGTTTTATACTGCATGTTGTTTGCTTGAGCAAAAGCTTTTAATTGAGCACTGTTTAGTTGTCCATATGTTTCTACAGAAATAACTACAACTTGTCCATTGTATTTTGCTTGGATATTATTATATCTTGGAATAGAATCTATACAATGTGGACATGTATCTCCATAAAATTCAAGTAAAACAACTTTTCCTTCATATCCTTGGAATATAAATCCATTTTCTGTTTCTTTCACATTAATAGTTTCACCATCCACAGTTACAATTGTTGTTTGCCCTACTGCTGGTTCTTCAACTGTTGGTTTCTCTACTGGTGGCTTATCTGTTGGAGTTCCTGTACTAGATGATGATGACGAACCACATCCTGTAAACATTAGTGATCCAGCAAATAATATTGCTAATATACCTTTCTTCATTTTAATTCCTCTCTTGTTTGGTATTTTCAGTATATCAGAATTATTTAATTTATAACAATGATTATTAAAAATAAAAACTTATTTTAAAATTCCACCCAATTCAACTACAGAATATCCACTTCTAATGAACTTTTTAATTTTTGGTTCTTCTAATTTCATATTTTTGTCAGCTTCTTTATATAAAACCAACAATCTAAATATATTATCTGGTTTTGGGCTTATTATTAATTTAACATATTCATCTATATATGATCTACTTAAATTTTTAACAATATTAAAGGAACATTATATTATAATGGATATATATAAAAAGGAATATTATGAATATTGAGTTAAAAGAATTTAAAAATGGTAAGTTTCAAGTTTGGAGAGATAAAAAGGTTCTAAGTCCAAGAGATCTTATCTGGTGGAATGATTATCAAGCTTCTCATGACTTTATGTATTTTAATAGTTTTGAAGATGCTGACTCAGCTGCTAAATCTATCATGGATAAAGAAAGTTTAGTTAATACAACTATTTATGAAGTTAAAAATAAACAAAAAGTTTATTAAAAAAAATAGACCGAAAACTACTTCTTTTTAAGGCTATCGAGAGTTTTCATCCCAAAAGTGCTACGAAGGCACTCAATTCCTACGGTCTTTAATAGTTTATTATATCTTTTTTTACTTAAATTTAACTTAAAACCAATTACACTATAAGAAAATCAATTATTTAAAAGTTATAATTACATATAGATAACTACAATGGAGATATAATGAAAAAAATACTTATTTTAATAGCCTTAATCGGCTCATCAGCACATTCTTTTGAATTCGACCTATGGAAGTCTGGTATGACAATGACTCAAGCAATAGACAGTGCTTTTATTAATAAGAAAGTAATTACTATTAATAAAACTCATCTTAAAGAAAAAAGATTTAAAAAAATCAGAACAAGAGGTTATGAAACAGAAGATATTCTTTATACTAAAGATAATATATTTGATAAAGAGAGAACAATTATTTTATATTTTACTAAAAAGACAAAAAAGTTATATAAGATAACAATTCAACTAAATATTAAAGATAACGATAAATTAGCTAATTTCAAGAATCAATTAAGTAAAAAATATGATGAGATTAGAAATCCTAATAAAAAATTAGATTATAAAAAAATAATAGGTGTAAAAATAGGAGCTGAGAAATTTTTTGCTATTGATAAAGACAATTCATATATATTTTATGTAGAAAGTGTATTTAACCAAAATGAAGTAAGTTATATTAATAAAAACTTATTAAGTTTAAATAATATTGAGGAAGCATCTATCAAAAAAGCAACTCACAAGAAATATAACATGACTGATATGAATAAGTTTTAATTTTCATGCCTATAACAATTTACAATAATCTTAATTATTGAAAAAATTATTAAAGGAAAAAAAATGAATCGAATGGATAGAGAAGAGTTAAAAAAGTTGCTACCTGCAATTACCCATTTTGCAAATGGAGGAAATTTATGGTGGTATCACCATGAACAAAAAGCTTGGTCTAAACAATATAAAATAATGACAGAGGAATTAGACTCATTCCCAGCTAATCTTATTAATATTATTGAAGATAAGCATTTTGAAGCTCGTAAAGCGAATGCATTAGGTGAAACTGTTGAATTTATTGATAGTAGTGGAATTCCACAAAGAGTTGATAGTAATATTGCTTGGTCACAAGATGTTATTTATAGACCAATTGCTAAATATCCTCGATATTTCAAAGAACATTCTTCTGGAATTATTGTTGAATTCACTGATCTTACAAAAGGGATTGTTCTTGTTGGTGTAGATACTCTACAAAAAAAGACTGGATTTAGATGGAATTGTTTTCATCCTCATGATAAAAGTGACTGGTGGACAGAATGTAAGAAACCTGAAGAAGAATGGCAATTTTATAAAGCTAACTGCTATGATGCTTTTGAGTTAACCTCTGAACATTTTACAGAGGATGAAGCACCTAAAGGAGGTTTCTTTAAATTTGAAATTTCTAAAAGATATAGAAAAGACACTTCATTTCTATAAAGATAAGCCTTTTGGCTTATCCATCTATCTTTTTAAGAAAAGTCTATAAATTTGTATTAAATATAGTTTCTGTTGGTTTTACTTCTGCCCATCTTGCTGTTCCACCCAATATATGAGATACATTAGAAAAACCCCTATTAGATAACTCTTGTGATGCTGCTCTTGTTCTTGAAGAACTTTGACAGATTAATATAATCTCCCTTGATTCATCTCCAGCTAATACTAATACTTGATTATAAAACTCTTCATTTAAAACTTTTGAACCATTCTCTCCTCTATATTCATAAATTGCTCCACCTACACTACCTACCGCTCTCATAGATACTCTTTCCCAATCATCTCTTATATCAAGGAATAATGCTCCACCTGGTATTTTATAATCTGCTGTAATAGATATCTCGCCATATTGTCCTTGTTCAAAAACAAGCTCTTCTGTATCTCCACCTTCATTATTCGTAGTTGGTGGTGTATTAGGTGTACTTGATGTATCCCCTGAACTTCCACAGCCTGTAAAAACAAATGCTAATAAAGCTATTGATAATATCATTGAAATTTTTTTCATATTTTTCTCCTTTGTAATGTTTGGAGTATACAATATTTAATTATTATAATTAAACTTTTTTAAAAATATATTATTATTTCAACTTATATTAATTATTTTATTTAACCAATATGGGAGGGAGGGAACTAATCCCTCTTATATTGTGCCAAAAATAAACCTATTGTTTTTATAAGTTCAGTTGGGGAAACAAAAGAAAACATATTATGTCTCCTTCTTTCATCTTTTCTAACAGTATCACTAATTAATGACCAGTTTTTATCACCAATTTCTCTTGTGAAGACATCTGTTTGAAATTCTGGTTTTGAGCTCCATGGAGCTGTAAAATCCCATATCATAACTCGTGTTTCTGTTCCATTCTCACGTTTAAATATTTTTTCAATATTCGCCATTGTTCTCTCCTTCTTTTACAAGTTTATAAAGAGTCTTGACTACAAACCAAGTTTGTAATCTTATCTAATTTAAAATGTTTGAAAAAATCATCTTTCAAATCATACATATAGATAAAATCTGCTTCTTCTTTTGGTTCATCATAAGTGTAATCATCATTCCACTCAACAGTAACTTCACGAGAAGTAGAATCTTTCTTTTCATAATCAAAAGATACAACAAATCCAGCTTCAAGGATATCAGTTAAGATAGCTCTTCTTTTCGCATAACTTTTGGTACTATCAGTAACATCTTCTAAAAATAACTCAATTTTTTCATGAGAAACTTCTTTAATTTCTGCCACAGAATAACTTGTTCCAAAAACAATCTCATTGCTTTCTCTGTTCTCTGATTCAAGTGCTTTGATAATATCCAAAATTGCTTCAGATGGATTTTCAATCTTTCTTAGATTTTTAATTGCTTTCTTAATATGTTTCATTTTTTTCCTTAGAAATAGTAGTCACAATAATATTGTGCTATTTCTGTTATATGATTGAATTTAAGTAATCCTTAACTATTTAATAACTTGAGTTTCCAAATTTTTGATTTCTTGTTTTAATCTTTTGATTTTAGCTTCTATATTGTAATTAAAGTTAGATACTATATCCTCATATTGAACTTCTTTATATGTTATTTCATCAATAGAATCAATTGTATATAATTTGCCTCCAACATCTTGCCAAGCACCTACAAGGCTAACATTTACAGTTACTTGAAAATATCTCGCTTTATTTTTTAACTTAATAATACAAGTTTCTGACTCAGCACATTCAGTTGTATTTTGTTCAAATAAGTCATATGCATCATCTTTAAACCATGGAATAATATCTTCTTCATTTTTAATCTGCCACGGAATTCCCCATCCGCTTGCGGTGGGGATGAATAGTGGTTATAAAGGAGGTTGACAAAATCTAAAAATTATAGTATAATAAATTTATGAAAAAACAGAAAAAGATTGTCCTCAATTATCGACATAGATTATTTCCAACAAATAAACAAAAACAAATACTCTCTCAGCAAATGTTTGTTGAAAATCAAGTCTATAATATTGTAATAAATCTCTTAAAAAACTACCAAAACAACTATAAAATTCATTTAAAGAATATGGATAGTTTCTTCAATACAACTACTGAAATTCACAAAATAAAATCTCTTTCTAATGCTCAATTAGATCAAAAAATTAACTCAATCTTAAAATCACGTCAACTTTATGGTGAAACTGACACTAGACAGCAAGCTCGTAAAATTGCTAAGAAAGCTTTCTTTGATGGCTTCAAAGACCATAAAGAACATGCTAAATTTCATAGATATAATAGTAATCAAGGGGCATTTTCTGGTGTTA
>Ga0256824_10000057_pt1 | contig 34365 bp, 31 predicted proteins | sample CV67metaG_FD_191570 | JGI IMG/M metagenome (GOLD analysis project Ga0256824, IMG submission 191570) | Hydrothermal vent microbial communities from East Pacific Rise, Pacific Ocean - CV67 | ecosystem: Environmental > Aquatic > Marine > Hydrothermal vents | place: Pacific Ocean: East Pacific Rise...
TCTATCTTTATCGCTACTAAACTTGCTCCTGAACTTTTAGGTGCTATTGCAGTTGCTTCTTACTCATATATGGCGATGGTTCCTATCATCCAACCTCCAATTATGAAAGCATTAACAACTGATGCAGAGCGTAAGATTAAGATGACTACTCTTCGTCATGTATCTCGCTTAGAAAAACTTGTGTTCCCAGTAATGGTTCTTACACTTGCTATCTTAGTTCTTCCAGAGTCTACGCCACTTATTGGTGCGTTTATGTTTGGTAACTTCTTAAAAGAGTCTGGTGTTGTTGAGCGTCTTAATGACACTCTTCAAAATTCACTTATCAATACTGTAACTATTTTCTTAGGTCTTGGTGTTGGTTCTAAACTAGCAGCTGATCAGTTCTTAGTTCCAGATACTATGTTTATCATGGCTCTTGGTATTATCGCATTCTCTGTTGGTACAGCTTCGGGTGTTATCATGGCTAAAATTATGAATATGTTCCCAGGACATAAGATTAATCCATTAATCGGTTCAGCTGGTGTTTCAGCAGTTCCAATGGCAGCTCGTGTATCTAACAAGGTTGGTATGGAGTTTGACCGTTCTAATATGCTTTTAATGCATGCAATGGGTCCAAACGTAGCTGGAGTAATTGGTTCAGCAGTAGCGGCTGGTGTGCTAATCTCACTATTTCAATAGGTCTACAAAAATTCAAATAGCAATGCATTTTGTGCATTGCTACGCTCGTCATGTACAATAGTACACTTCCTCACTATGCAATACTCAAACTACATCACTCTTTAAATTTTCTTATTTTTTGTTTGTTCTTTGATTGAAGTTAATTTGAAGTGAAAGATGAGTTATATGAAAAATTCTAACTACTTCATTACTGAAATAATTAGAGGGATGACATTGTGGCTTTTAGTCTTATCGATGTAACCATTAGCTCCTAGAATTTCTGCCTCACGTTTATTGTTCTCTCCTGTCATAGAAGAGTTTACAATGATAGGAATATCTTTAGCATAAACATTGGCTTTAAGTGTTTTTATAACAGTAAATCCTGACATTTCTGGCATTTCTATATCTGTGATGATAGCAGGAATAGTAATTGCATTTTCACCTAAAGAGTGAACATAATCAACAAGTTTTTTTCCATTATCAAAAAGTTGCATATTTATGTTTGCTTTTTTGAAGATTTGGATTAAGTGTCTTTGTGCTGTCTTAGAGTCTTCTGCAACTAAAACTGTTCCATTTTTAAGAGCTGGTGGGATATGCATATCTTTGATGTTTCTACTATCTCCATCAATATCTACCATCGCCTGAGGAATAACATCAGCAAGTAGTTTCTCATAGTCAAGGATTAGACATAAAGAACCATCTTCAAGTCTTGTGTCATTCATAACAACACCTTCCTCTTTAAGTCTATAACTATCAGGAGCATGCATCTCATTCCAGTTTTTCTTTATAACTCTAAACGCAGCCATAATTCTAAGACCTATAATAACACCGTTAAAGTCACAAATAAGAATATTTGACATCTGTATCTCTTCTTTGTTGAGAGGACGACCTAGCCATGCTGGCAGATCTAAGATAGGGATTTGCAGACCACGTAGTAAAATAGTTCCACTTAGGAGAGGGCTTGAAGAAGGTATCTGAGTTAGATAGTGGTTTTTTGATTCAACAACTTCTCTTGTTTTAAAAACATTTATCGCATAAAACGCAGACTCTTCTTTATTATTTACTCTAAAAACCAAGAGTTGTAGTTCATTGTTTTTTGCAAGGTTTGTAGCAGCATCAACATTATCTAGTATAGACATTAAAGACCCTTATAATTAAATATGTCTTAATAGTACCAAAAAGATAATGAAATATGCTTGAATCTTAATAATGAAATGATAAAATAGCTTTAAACAACAAAAGGTTTGATATATATTATGAAAATATTTACACTACTATTACTTCTCTCATCTTTACTTCTCTCGCAAGTTTATTACTCAAAGGTAGAACCTTATGAGCTAAGAAATATCTCTTCAAATGTAAATGGAGTAGTTCTCTTCACCGATGAAGATAAGATTGGTCAGAAACTCTCAAATGCTTCGTATCTTAGAATAGACGCTAAACTCGATAGAGATGAACTTAAATACACAAAAGTGAAGATAAAAAACCTCAAAGATTCTTTAGCAGCAAACGCAACTATATTAAAAAATCTTAAAGAGTCTCTTGATAAAAAAAGATCAAATTATGAGAAAGTAAAAAAACTCAAGATAAAATCAAGTGTAGAGAAAGATAGAGAATTTTATGAGCTAATATCAAGCGAAAACTCTTACCTAAACACTCAAAAAGAGCGTTATTCTCAAAAAACGCAGATAGCTGATTTGGAGTTAAGAGTTAAACAGTTAAACGAAAGTATAAAAGATAAAAACCTTCGTGCTAAGGGGTTTGTTCTCTACTCTATAGATGTAAAAGTAGGGCAGGTAGTCTCTATGGCTACTCCTCTGGCTCGAGTTGCAGATATATCTAAAGCACTCTTAACAATATACCTCAATGAAGAAGATGTAATAGGCGCAAAACGCAGTGCTGTTTATCTTGATGGTAAAAAAAGTTCTTATAAAATAAGTAGAATACTTAAGATAGCAGATAGTAAAAATATCTCAAAGTATAAGGCACAAATAGTTATAAAATCTCCAAAGGTATTTTCAAAGCTTATGAAAATTGAGTTGAGAAAGGATTAGTATGCCTAGTAGTACAGCCTGTCCTCTTGACTGTTATGATGCCTGTGAAGTAGTCTATGAAAATGATAAAATAAAAGCAAAAAAAGGTGGACATACTCAAGGTTTTCTCTGCCCAAATCTTAACCACTTTGATAAGTACCAGCGTATAACTACTCCCTCTTATAAGGGTAAAAGTATCACGATGCCAGAGGCATTAGAGAAGTTAAAAGAGCTTTTGGATGAGAACCCAAAAAGTGAAACACTTCACTATAAGGGTCATGGAAATTTTGGACTGATGCAAGATGTTACAGAACATGCCTTTGCACAACTAGGGTGTACACTTACTGATGGAACACTCTGTGATGGAGCAGGGGAAGCGGGTATACTGGAAGGTCGTGGAAGCAACAAAAACATGACAATCCAAGAGATAGCAAAATCTGAAGTAGTGATATTTTGGGGAAGAAATCCTCACTCAACATCATCGCATCTACTTCCTCTTATAAAAGATAAAACTATTATAGTTATAGACCCTCTAAGAACTAAAATAGCCCAAAACGCAGACCTCTTTATACAGCTGAAACCTCATACTGATATGTACTTAGCGATGCTTCTTTCTCGTTTTGTGTATATAAATGATATGGGTGATGATGAGTATTTAGAAGAGTATGCTAGTGAGTTTGAAGAGTATTATGAGTTGACACAGACTATTCGTATAAAGTCTATGCTTGATAGTATGGGACTCTCACTTGGTCAAATTGGAGATATACTTGAACTAGTAAAAGACAAAAAAGTAGCAATAGTATGTGGAGTTGGAATTCAAAAGTACAGAGATGGTGCAGATGTTATGCGTGCTATTGATGCCTTTGGTGTTTCTCTTGGGCTTTTTGCTAAAGAGGGCTCAGGTATAGCTTATCTTGGAGCTTCAAAAGCAGGTATAGACTCTCCTTTTAATACAAAAGCAAAACGAGTTTCAAAGGTAAACACTGCGTTTGATGAGTTTAAAACTGTAATCATCCAAGGCTCAAATCCTCTCTCTCAGATGCCCGATAGTGTACGAGTAAAAAACTCTATCTCTCAAACAAAAAATGTAGTCTATTTTGGTTTATATGAAAACGAGTCTAGTGCAGTTGCTGATCTAATCATTCCTGCAAAAACTTTTTTAGAAAAAAATGATATACGGGTATCTTACTCTCATGATGCGATGATAGATATGCCTCAACAGATAGAGAGTGAGATAGGTACAAGCGAGTATGAACTAGCTGCGTTTATCTCTGAGACTTATGAGCTAGAGCTTCAAAGTGAGGCTGAGTACATAGAACACTTTAAAAGTTTCTCTATACAAGATAGTGATGAAAACAGAGTTGTAAAAGGACGTGAAACACTTCCTTACAAAGAAGGCTTTGATACTGATGATGGTGAGTTTTTATTTTTAGAAGAGATAGAAATTGACAAGGGCTTAAACAAGATAAAGATGCGAAAACGAAAAAAAGTACAAAAGAAGAGTGATGAACTCTATCTTATAACTCCAAAAAGTGCTAAAAGTTTAAACTCGCAGTTTAATGTTGAAGAGAATGTATATCTTCATAGTTCTTTAGGCTATGAAGAGGGTTCAGAGATAAAAATTAGCTCGCAAAATGGAACGGTAAGCTTGAAGTTAATTCACAATGATAACTTGAGAGATGACTGTGTTCTTATATATAGTGGAACATCAGGAGTAAATAATCTTACTTCTTCTGAGCACTCGTATGAGGGAAAAAGTGCCATCTATCAAGAAAATAGAGTTGAGATAACTACAGTTTAGATATAATTTTATAAAAATATTGGATACATTATGAATACAAAAGAGTTAGATAATAAATATGTGCTGCCAACTTATGGGCAAAGAGATATTGAGTTTGTAAGTGGTAAAAACGCAAGCTTGGTAGATAGTGATGGAAAAAAATATATAGACTTTACCTCAGGTATAGGTGTTGTAAGTGTTGGTCATGCCAACGAGAGAGTAAACGCAGCTATCTGTTCTCAGTTAGCAAAAATTACACATACTTCAAACCTTTATCACATTGCACCACAAGTAAACGCAGCACAGAGAGTTGTTGATGCAAGTGGTTATGACATGGCATGTTTCTTTGGAAATAGTGGTGCTGAAGCTAATGAGGGTGCTATAAAGATTGCAAGAAAGCATGGAGAACGTGATGGTGAGATAAAAAGATATAAGATTATCACACTTATGCACTCTTTTCATGGACGTACTATTACCACTGTAAAAGCGACTGGGCAAGAGTCTATGCACAACTACTTTGGTCCTTTTCCTGATGGCTTTGTATATGCAGAGGACATTGACGCTATAGAAGCTCTCTTAGATGACCACACTGCTGCTGTTATGATTGAACTTATTCAAGGTGAGGGTGGTGTTGAACCACAAGACAAAGAAAAAGTACAAAAACTAGAAAAGCTTTTAAAATCTAAGCAAATTCCTCTTATAGTAGATGAAGTTCAAACAGGTGCTTATAGAACAGGAGAGTTTACAGCTTCTCAGGTTTATGGTATCTCTCCTGAGATTATTACACTTGCAAAAGGTGTTGGTGGTGGAGTTCCAGTTGGAATTGTTATGACAAGTCTCAAAGAAGTTCTCAGTGCTGGAGATCATGGTTCTACATTTGGTGGAAACTATCTTAGTTCTACTGCTGTTTGTGAGGTTGTCGATATCTTAGATGAGTTAAAACGCAGTGGTGAACTTGATAAAACTTCTTTGGCTTTTAATGAGGCACTCGATAAGTTTTATGCTGAGTATAAAGAGTACTTTACAAGCAAGGTAGGGATAGGTATGATGTGTGGACTGCGCGTTAAAGATGCAGATACACTTGCTTCTATCATGTTAAACGCAAGAAACAATGGTGTGATGGTTTTAAAAGCTGGAAGAAATACCCTGCGTTTTTTACCACCACTAACAATTACAAAAGAGGAAATAAATGAAGGCTTTAAAGCTCTCCGTACTGCTATGTCTGCTCTTTAGTAGCTGCGTTTATGCAGATGAGAATAACACCTCTTTAGATGGGTATATCTCAGACCTAAAGCAGAAGCAGTTCTCGTATGACTATGAGAAAAATGAGGCAGAAAGCTCAAAGCTTCGTGACTCATGGATAGCACCACTGCGTTTAAACTATAGTTACTCTAGAAGTAAGCCCTTTGATCAAGAACAGACTAATCAAAACGCAGCTATAAAGATGGATCAACCAATCTTTCAGTTTGGTGGTATCTTTTATGGCATAAAGTTTGCGAGTGCTTCTAGACGATACTCTGACTACTCTACTGATGTCGCTAAACGCAAGATGATAAAAGAGACTATCTCTATCTTGATGCAGATAAAACAGACAGCTCTAAGAGTGAAAGCCCAAGAGTTACAGATAAAAAACTCTGAGATAAACTTAGCACAGAAAAAAGAGCAGTACTTAAGTGGTCAGCTAGACTCTGGTTTTTTAGACAATGCAATCATACAAAGAAACATAGTGATTCAATCACTTTATGACCTGCAAACAAACAAAGAGAAGCTCATTACTCAGTTTGCAACTCTGAGTGATTTAGAGTACTCAAATGTATCCATACCAAATCTAGAACTTATAAACGCAGAAGAGTTTATTAAACATAATATCGTTCTCAAAAGAAACTCTGCGGAGGTTGAGAGAAATCGCTATGCGAAAAACACAACTATTGCTAAGTATCTACCTCAAGTAAGTCTAACTGCTGGATATAACTGGAGCAAGAGTGAAGGGCAAGAGTTTTTTGCAGGTGGAAACCTTATAGATAGTTCAAATGAAAACGACTATTATGATTATGGTTTTCGTGCTTCAATGCCACTTGATTTAAATACCTTTAGAGATATAGAGTCTGCAAAAGTTGACTATCTCAAATCTAAAGTAGTGCAAAAAGACAAGCAAAGAGAACTAGAGTCACTTTTCAAACAAGTGATGCATAACATAGAAAAATATGATAAAAAAATATCACTTAGTGATGAAAACAAAGAGATATACTCAAAACTTCTTGATGACACAAAGAAGCTTTTTGCAGCAGGTTATAAGACTCAGTATGATGTAGATACTCTACAAAATTCTTTAGAGATTCAAAACCTAGATTCTCAAGTTTTTGAGATTGATAAACAACTAGAGCTACTTACACTCTATGAAATGTATGTAAACAACTAAAGTGAAATAAGGCAAATAAATAGATGAAATTTAGCGAGTATATGACAGAGTGGTTATATGGTGAAGATGGTTACTACTCTACATACAAGAACATTGGTAAGAGTGGAGATTTTTATACGGCAGTTAGTACGAGTAAGTTCTTTGGTGGGACTATTGCCAAGCATATCATCTCTTTAGTAGATGAAGGTTTTTTAGAGAAAAACGCAGTCATCTGTGAGATAGGTGCGCATCATGGTTACTTCTTAGCCGATGTTTGTGAGTTTATCTATACTCTAAGACCTGAACTGCTCAGTAGTTTTAAGTTTGTAATTATAGAGAGATTTGATGACTTACAGATGCAACAAAACAAGTACTTTGAAGAGTCTTTTGGAGATGTTATCCCACTCACTCACTATAAGTCTCTAAGTGAATTAAAGTGTGAAAATGCTTTTTTTATAGCTAACGAAATCTTTGATGCCTTTCCTTGTGAACTCTACTTTAAGGGTAAAACAGCGAGAGTAGATGGACACAATGTCGAGTTTGATGTTGATAACAAATGGGTAGATGAAAAAGCGAAGAAGTACTTCAAAGATAGAGGCGAGATAGCCATAGGTTATGAAGAGTTCGCCTTAGAAATGGCTGGTGCTGCTACAAAGTTTGAGTTTATGAGTTTTGACTATGGAGAGATGGGAGCACGTCCTGATTTCTCTCTAAGAGTTTATGAAAAACATGAGGTTATAGCCTTTTTTACAGAGGGCATAAAACGCAGTGAACTCTTCGCCAAATCGGACATCACTTATGATGTAACCTTTGCGCATGTTAAAGATGCCTATGAAGAGGCTGGAGTGAAGTTTGTAGAACTCAAGGCTCAGATGGTTGGACTCATAGATATGGGTATTTTAGAGCTTTTAGAGATGCTTCAAGAGAAGGTAGATGAGAAGATTTACAAGCAAGAGCTTGAAAAAGTTAAGATGCTTATACTTCCTGAGTTTCTAGGTGAAAGATTTAAGATGATACGCTTACGTAAAGAAAACTAATTTTATTGCATGTATGCGTGCAATAAATATAGTTAAAGTTAAGTCAAATAGATGTAAAATATATTTATGAAAAGTTATAATTTATATTATGAGAATAAAAATTCAATAAAACTATGTATAGATAAAAGTAATATAACTGATTCTAAACATATGTTAATTCAAGTCTTTACTTCACAAAGTGATCTTACACATATTCAAGAAGTCTTAGATACCCTCAATCACTATTTCCCTCAATCAAACATTATTGGTACAACTACTGATGGCGAGATTATGAATGGAAAAGTGAGTGAAAACAAAACAGTAATCAGTTTTACAAAATTTTCAAATACAGCTATTACTACAATTGGAATAACTCATCAAGATAGAGGCTTTAAAACAGGTCAAATTGTAGCAAACAACATGATAAAAGAAGATACTAAAGCCATTATTAGTTTTGCAACTTGTTATAACACATCTGGCGAAGAGTATCTAAATGGTATAAGCTCGGTAAATGATAAAGTAATAGTTGCTGGTGGTATTGCATCTCATAACCATAGTACAACAGATACATATGTTTTTACGAAAGACAATATTATATCAAATGGTATTGTAGCTGTATCATTACAAAGTAATGAGCTAATTGTTCAAAATAATTTTAGTTATAACTGGTCAAAAATAGGTCTTGAACTGACGATTAACAAGGTGATAGATAATCGTGTTTATGAGATTGACAATAAAACAGCATATGATATATATGTTCATTACCTTGGCGAAGAGATTGCACATACCTTGCCAAGAAGTGGAACAGAGTTCCCTTTAATAATTACAAGGGATAATTTTTTAGTTTCGCGAGCAGTTATAGAAGTACATAGTGATGGAAGCTTGAGTTTTGCTGGTGATTTTAAAGTGGGTGATAAAGTACAATTTGGCTATGGGGATATCAAGAGTATTCACAAAAAGTCTACTGATATTCCAAAATATCTATCTACTCAACCAGCTGAAGTGATTTTTATTTATTCATGTATGGCAAGACGACACTACTTAAATGATGACATAGAAAATGAGACTATTCCTTTAGAACAGATTGCAGCAACATCAGGGTTCTTTACACACGGAGAATTTTATACCAATAAAAGAAAAGAATTTTTAAATCAAACAATGACTCTTTTAGTTCTGAGTGAAGAAAAAGAGATTAAAAAAGTTGGAGAAATCACAGAAGTTTCTAAAAATTTTTCTCATCAAGCAATTTCTATTAATGCTTTAGCGAACTTAATAAATGTAGTTAGTAATGAAGTAAATATACAAAAAAAAGAGCTATTAAGACAAAAAAACTTATATGAAAAGTTTTTTGAAAAATCGGCAGATGGTATTGTAATCCTTAAAGATAGTCGTATTGTTCAGTGTAATGAGAAATCTTATAAAATGTTAGGCTACACAGACAAAAAATTCTTGTTAAATCGGCACCCTTCAGAGCTTTCTCCTCAATACCAGGCTGATAGGGTTAGCTCTTATCTTAAAGCTGAGAAGATGATAGCATACACTATAAAAAATGGTGTAAATCAATTTGAGTGGCTCTCTCAAAAGGCAGATAAATCAACTATATGGATAGAAATTAGACTCTCTCTCTTAGAGATTGAGAATGAAAATTTTATATATGTAACTTGGCGGGACATTCAAAAGAAAAAAGAGATGGAAAATAAGCTACTCTTACAAAAAGAGACTCTCTACATTCAAGCAAATCACGACCCCCTCACTGGACTTGCAAATAGAAATCTATTTTATGATAGATTACGACAAGGTGTGCATAAATCAAAAAGAAAGAAATCAAAAATAGCGTTACTCTTTATAGACTTAGATATGTTTAAAGATATTAACGACTCATTAGGACATGATATTGGTGATGCTTTACTCAAGCAAGTATCACAAAGATTAACTACCTGTATAAGACGAGAAGATACTGTTTCTAGAATTGGTGGTGATGAGTTTACAATTATTATGGAGAACATTAAAGATATTAAATTAACATCCGATAAAGCATTTTTAATACGTGAAGAAATTGCAAAACCATATAAAATTTTAGAACATGATATCCATATATCGTGTAGTATTGGTATTAGTATCTACCCTGATGATACTACACAGATTAACCATTTAATTAAGTATGCTGATACTGCGATGTACAAGGCTAAGGCTGAAGGAAGAAATAAACAATGGTTTTATTCTAATGAGATGACTAAGATAGTCTCAAAAAGAATTAAAATAGATAACGATATAAGAGAAGGAATCCTAAATGATGACTTTGAAACATATTACCAAATACAAGTAGATGCAAAAGAGAATAAAATTATTGGTGCAGAAGCTCTTATTCGCTGGAACCATAAAGATGATGGCTTGACATTTCCTGATGATTTTATTCCTATTGCTGAGAAAAGTGACTTAATCATAGAGTTAGATGATTGGATGATGGATTCGGCAATGAAGAAATTTTCTCAACTATATAAGGATAATTTAAATCCAGGAATATTGTCTTTGAATCTTTCAATTAAGCAGTTAGAGAGTTCAAATTATATTAAAAAACTTAAATCTACTATGAAAAAGTACTCCTTTAAGTCGGAGTGGCTTAAACTAGAGATACTAGAAAGTCAAGTTATGAAAAGAGTTAAAGAAAACATTGGAAAACTTGATGAAATTCATGCTCTTGGAATTAATATTGCGATGGATGATTTTGGAACAGGAGAATCATCTTTTACCTATCTTAAAAAGTTTCCTATATCACAAATAAAAATTGATAAATCATTTGTAATGAACATGAAAGATGGAGATGAAAACAGAGAGATAGTAAAAGCAATTATTGCTCTTGGAAACGCATTAAACTTAGAAGTCATAGCAGAGGGTGTAGAGAGTGTTGAAGATAAAGAGTATCTGCTAAACAACAATTGTCATTTGATGCAAGGATACTACTTTTCTAAACCCATAAAAGCAGAGTGCTTTTGTGCACTTTTAGAAAACGATAAGGGTTTTAGATAAAACTATAGCCCTGCTAGAGTTCTTAATCACATTCTCTTTTGAAATCACCTTTTTTTGTAGTAGCTCTATGAGTTGCTGCGTTTGTATAATTAAAAATCAAAAGGAAATAACTCTCTCTATAAGCCATAGAGTAGAAGTAATACCGATAAGATAGACAACTACGGTTCTTGTTAGACTTAGAATATTATTTGTCATAAATCTAGCAAATATAAATGAGAAAAGTGTCACAGTAGCTACAAATACTAACTGACCTAGTTCCACCCCGATATTAAAAAAAATAAGAGCAAGTGTTATAGCATTTTGAGGAAGCCCAATCTCTGCAAGTGCCCCTGCAAAACCGAATCCATGAAGTAATCCAAATATAAATGCAACTATCCAAGGATACTTTGATGTTATACCTTTTACCCCTTTTCCTTCATTAACAATTTCTACTGCTAAAAATAAAATACTTAAAGCTATCATCGCTTCAACAGGCTTTTGAGGTAGGTAGAGTAGACCAAGAGAAGAACCCGCTAGTGTAATCGAATGAGCTAAAGTAAATGCAGTGATAGTAAGTAGAAGTTTCCTCATACTATCAACAATGAGAAGTAATGCAAAGACAAACATTAAGTGATCAAAGCCTAAAAGTATATGAGTTATGCCTAGCCAAGTATAAGTCTCTACAACTTGCAGAGATGAAGCACTCTTTTGAACTTTATAACTATTATTTGAGGGAGTTAAAAGTGTAGACTGAGATGTTTTGTCTAAGAATTCTAAACGCAGGAGTAGGTCTGTTCTTGTGTTTTGTAAGCCCTCTATTGTGATGATACTTTCGGCTAAAGACTTTTGACATTTAATATTATACTTTTCCGTATAAACACTTTTACGAAATTGTGTACGGACTGGAGTGCTTATTGCACAACTCTGTGAAAGTACTGCTTGTAGGCTTAGTTTTTTATCGCCTTTTGCTGGTACTTTGAAAACTACACTAAAGTTATTGGCTGTATTTTCTATGAGTTCTAGATAACAAGGTCTTACTTCATCTGCATTTAGAGGAAGTAATAAAAAGAGAAGAAGGAGAAAAAACTTCAAACTATTTTCCAAGCTCTATAGTGTAGTTACTTTTGAGATTTTTATAAAACTCTTGTTTGAGTTGTATCTCTTTTTTAACTTGGTAAGCCTCTTTTACACGATTTTCTATCTCTTGTAGTTTTGGAAGTTGTGCATCTACTTTAGCATCTACAAATAGAGCATGCTTGCCATAAGGCGATAAAATACCCCTATGCCAAACAGCAATTTCAAGTGTAAAAACTCTCTTTGCAAACTCTCGTCCTAGTAGTTTTGAAACTCCATATTGACTCAAGTTGTTATACTCTTTTTGTCCCATAACTGCATTTTTAAAGTGAAAGCTAATCTGAGTAGGTTCTAAAAAGAGTTCTGCATTTGAGTGCATAAATGTTTTAAGTTCTTTCTCTGTAGGTTCTACTTTTGGTATAAAGTTTTCAGATAAAAACTCCATTTTTTGAACTAAACGCCGCTCTATTACAGGGTCATTTTGTTCGAGTCCGAGTTTAAGTGCTTCTCTACTCATAACTTGCGAATAGATAGCTTTGTCTATAAGTTTTTGTATCTCTTCTTGGCTAGGCTCACGAAGGAACTTCTTTTTCCAAATAGTTGTAAGTTGATTGATTTGAGTTTGTGGGATTATTATTTTTGTATCTTTATCTTCAAAGCCATTGTTTAGTGAACTGTAAGCATAGAAAATAAGTCCACCCAACACTAAGAAGTGAAGGAGTGGTTCTTTGAGGTATTTATTTATCAAGTGCTGAAATCCTAATTAAGATTTAGGATTATACCAGATTGGTGAAGTATAGGCACGTTCTTGGATGCTTACTGGTACATCTTTTGGACGCTCTACATTGTAGTACTTTGCATCGTAAGTTGTCCATCGTGGAGTTGGAATTTCTAAAACTCTTACATAGTAAAATGCTCTCTGCTGTGCTTTAAAGTCAGGATCAACCCAGTAAGTTTGAAGTGATGGTGAACCGATACTGTTGTCATAAAATGCTTCTTTTTCGTTTACAGTACTTCCAACACTCTCTCTACATCTTCCATCTTGACCTATAGTTCTGTGACCAGAAACAGCTACATCATAAACTCTTTCATGAGCATCACCTTTAGCATCTGTCCAACCTTTTATAACTTGAATTCTATCTAAGTTAGCCCAATCAGCATCACGAAATGCACGGATAAGAAACTTTGGTGATTTCCCCTGTGGTGCTGAGTTTAAGTCACTACCCATTGGAACACCATTTGTGTAACCATAACTTGCAAAGTCAGGACGATTGATGTCATTTTGAACAAAGTCCCAACCAGCAAAAACTCTTACTCTTATACGAGTACCAGTAGTTGCATAGACCTCTTTTTTCTTCATAGCATCCCAAAGGTCACCACGAGTATTTTCATTTGCCCATACTGCTGCAAGACCTGAAGCTGCTGTATGACGAGCATAAAGTGCATAGTCTCGCCCTTGAGGATCGGGAAGAAAACCTGTCACCATCTCACTATATCTATCTTTTCTCTCACTTGGTTCTACAGCTGAGATTTTTCCATAAAAGTTATCACTAGTAGTTGTTGCAAGCCCTGTGTGTGAATCGGTTGAACCAATTTGACCAAATTTAAAAGGATTTACCCCAAATTTGTTTTCATACACAAGACCGCGCTTATAAGCTTCTCTTGCATACTCTTTTTCTATCATTCCCGGTTCTTTTGCTGCTGCAAAACTTCCCTTATCCCATGTTTCAAAGTCTGCAAATTCATCATTTGGAGAGAGTTTAGGATTAGCTTCACCATCACCTTTCATCTGTGTTACTTCATAAAGTGGTTCATGCTCCATTCTATTTTTAGCATAAGCAGCATCTATAGGTGTAGTTGTTCCATATCTTACATCATCAAACATCAAACCGTTTGAAAGGTTTCCACCGTGAGGAATGGCAAAGGCAGTTATGCCTGCTTTTTTCTTAATGTTATCAAGGTATACCCATAAATCTTCTGGATTTTCTGAATCATATACTGAAAAAGGAAGTACTTTTTTAGCAGCATCGCCACCATTTCTAAAAATTATATTACGGTGTAGATTACTCCCTTTAGGACTAGAAGTCCACTCAAAACCGATAAATGCCGTAAACTTGCCTGGTTCATTATGTTTTTCAGCTGCATCAACAACAACATTCCACATATCTTGAACCATTTTAGTATTTCCTGCAAAGGGATCATTACTAGTAGTAACACGACCTCCCCACATTGCATAAGCATCACCAAGTTTTCCCTCGTTATAGAGTTTAGTGATTTTTCTTCCCCATTCATTTTCTAAAACCATAGGGTTACCTTCAGCCATCATAGGAGCAAGACCTAAGTTTTCTGCATGATCCGATACAACTAAAAAATCAAGAGGACGCTCTAGGCGAGTTTTTGTTCCCTTACTTGAAACTACCACTTCACCCTTAGCAAATCTATATGCTTCATCTGGTCCTATAGTCGCTCCAAAAAGTCCTGCATCTGTTGAGTAAGCAGTGTGCAGGTGTGTATCTCCAAAGTAGACATTTTTAGGAAAATTATCTTTGTTATAAGGAGCATAAGAGTCGCGTTTATCACGAGAATCCTTAAGTGTAGTTACTGTTGCAATAGATTTTGAAGAAACTTTATTTGTAGTGGAAACAGTATTCTTTTTGTCACTATTACATCCTACTAATAGAAGTGTAGATATTAGTGCTGAGGAGAGGAGTATCTTTTTCATTTATGCCCTTTTAGCTTGTATTTATTCTCTAATACTAGCTGAATAAAAAAAGCTTGTCTATCCGAAAAACAAAATTTATAACTGTATTTAGAGAAAAGAGATAGAAAACTAATATACTTTATAAAAGACTAAAGCCCTGCTATCATCTTAATTAACTCTTCTGGTCTGTTAGAGTTCTTAATCGCATTCTCTTTTGAGATTACCTTTTTTTGTAGTAGCTCTATGAGTTGCTGCGTTTGAGTTGTCATGTGAGTCTCTTGTTGGTTAAGCTGCATTTGTGAATAAATTTGGTGTACCTTATCTTCACGAATCTGATTTTGAACCGCAGGATTTGTAATCAAGATTTCTTGAGTAGCAACCTTACCACTTCCTATACGAGGAATAAGAGTCTGAGAAATAACGGCTACAAGTGAAGATGCAAGTTGTGCTCTTACTTGTGCTTGAGCATCACCATCAAAAACATCAATAATACGGTTAATAGTACCTGGTGCAGAGTTGGTGTGCAGTGTTCCAAAAACCAAGTGACCAGTCTCTGCCGCAGTTAGAGCTGCACCGATAGTCTCAGCATCACGCATTTCCCCGATGAGGATAATGTCTGGATCTTGACGAAGTGAGTACTTTAGTGCTGTTGCAAAAGATGCAGTGTTACTTCCAACATCACGTTGAGAGAAGAGAGATTTGTCGTTTTTATGAACGAACTCCACTGGGTCTTCGATGGTGATAATATGGCGACGCTCTGTAATGTTTATCTCATGGAGCATTGATGCTAGTGTTGTTGACTTACCAGAACCTGTTGGTCCTGTTACAAGGATAAGACCTTTCTCTTTTTTGATAAGTTCTTTAAAGATTGGAGGGTTTCCATACTCGTCAAGAGTAGGAATCTCAAGAGGAATCATACGAAAAGCACAAGCAATACCGTGAATTGTACGGTAGTAGTTTGCACGAAAACGTCCAACATCTTTAATCTCTATAGAGAAGTCAAGCTCATTATTCTCTTCAAATTCTTTCTTTTTCTTATCTTCAAGCAGTGAGTAAGCCATCTCTTCTATATCTTTTGCTGTCATCACAGGAAGATTTAAAGCACGAAGCTCTTTATCTATTCTGATTTGTGGCTCACTACCAACAACAAGGTGTAAGTCTGAAGACTTAAAGGCTAAAACACTCTTAAGTAGTTTTCTTATATCGAGTTTTTTACTCGCTGGACTTGCTTGTGCTACGGTCTCTTCACTCATAGGAAACTCCTTGTATAGTTCTCTTCATTGTACCCAACTAAAATTTCACCATTGTGTTCAACTACAGGGCGTTTTATAAGAAGGTTTTCCTTACAAAGCCACTCTTCTTGTTCACTTGGATTAAGATTTTTTTCTTTGAGTTTTAGGTTTCTGTATGTTGTACTTCTTGCATTAAAAAGAGTTTTAATATCTGTTTTTTCTAACCAAGAAGATATAGTTTTACACGGAAGTTCTTGTGTTTTAAAGTCATGAAGTTCGTAAGAGAGTTCATGTTCCTTAAAGAACTTTAGTGCTTTTTTTACACTATCACAGTTTTTAATTCCATAGACTTTTATCATTATGATTACTCTATGATTTTAGGAACGATAAAGAAATGGTCACGACTCTGAGGTGCATTTTTAAGTATAGTATCGTTTAGCTCTGTTTTGCAGTTTGGAGTATCTTCTCTGAGTTGAGTTGCATTGTCGTTCATCGCGAAGTTATCATCTACACCATCTGTATTTAACTCAGCTAAGTTATCTACAAAGCTCATAATTTCAGAAAGTTGAGACTTCATCTCTTGGCGTTTATCATCACTTACTTTAAGAAAAGAGAGTTTTTCCAATCTTTGTAATAGTGCATCATCTACTTGCATATAAGTCCTAAATAGTTTTATTTTTTTAGATTATAACAAAACTTTAACTAAGTTAAGGGTATTATTTTAAACTTTTTGAAATATATAAAAAATAGAAGGATACTTTTTGAGTTTAAAAGATGATTTAGAAATGGTAAAAGAAGAGCTGACATCAGAAGAGAAATTTTTTGAAAAAGCAGTAATGACAGAGAAATTTGTAAAGAAATATAAGACACTTATGATAGCTTCTGTAGTGGCTGTAGTCTTTTTTGTAGCAGGAAGTATCGCTTACAATATTAATAAGCAAAATACTATTGCATCTGCAAACCAAACACTTAGCGAACTTCAAGCTGCTCCTCAAAATGTGGCGGCTGAAGCTAGATTAAAAAGTCTTAGTCCTGCACTTCATGATGTATGGGTTTACTCTCAAGCAGTTGCAAACAAAGATGTTTCCTCTTTAGAAAACTTGAAAACATCAAACTCTCCTTTAGTAGCAGACCTTGTAGCATATGACCTTGCACAAAACTCTGGAGATATTGCACAACTTGATACGTATGCACAGACACAAGATGCTATTTACAAAGACCTAGCACAAGTTCAAGCTGCTGTTATCTTGATGAATGAAAACAAGATAGATGAAGCACATCAGAAACTAAGTATGATAAATGTAAACTCATCTTTAGCTCAAGTTGCTCGTGCTTTAATGCACTACGGTGCAAAGTAAGCTCTTGAAAAACTATATACTTTTTGCATCTATTTTAGTTCTTCTACTAAATGGATGTAGTACTAAAGAGGTCTTTGAACCGACAGTAGTTGGTGATGATTGGGACAGATACGAGAGTGCTGAGGGAACTATAGTTGATACTTCTCTCAATGTAGCCCAATTAGATAATGAAAAGCTTATAACAAAATCAACTGTAATAAACCTAGATACTAATGAAACGCAGAGAGCTGTTTCTCATAGTGGTGGTTGGCTAGTTCTAGCGACTATTGATGGTAAAGTAAGTTTAATTTCAGAGCATGACACTACACTCCAAGAAGATTTTGATCTTAAAAAAACTATAGCAGGTGCAAGTGTAAAAGATGATACTTTAGCTGTTATCTTCGCAGATAATGAAATCGCACTGTATGATATTCCCTCAAAAGCTATTCTTTTTAAAGAGCAGGGTACAAAATATATTGCAGCTGATTCGAGAATAGTAAATCCTCACTTTATGAATGGAATAGTTCTCTTTGCAACACTTGATGGGAAGATAATTCTTGTCAACCAAAAAGCAAACAAAAGACTAAGAACAGTAATAGTATCTTCTGAAGATAATTTTAACAATATCATTTCGATGAATATAGTGGACAATAAAATCATCGCAGCAACAGCTTATAAAATTCTCTCTATGAGCCAAAAAGAGGTTCGTGCAAAGTATGAGATAAGAGATGTGGCTTATGATGAGCAGAACATATATATAGCAACAAAGCAGGGTGAAGTTATCTCTTTAACTCCAGACCTACAGGTTAACCTCAAGGTAAAATTTCCTTTTGCTCACTTTTATGGAATTATTTCAAATGAAGATAAACTCTATCTTTTAGAAAAAGAGGGTTACCTTATAGTTGTAGATAAAAAAACTTTTCAATACACAATTCATGAAGTTGACATAGATGATGGTTTTATCTTTATCGCTGATAAACTTTTTTATGTAGACGATGAGAAGATTTTAACTGAGTAATGTCCAAAGAATTAGAAGCATTTTTAGAGTACATCAGTGTTATAAAAGCTCTGAGTACCAAGAGTGTTTCTGCTTATAGTAGTGACTTAAACTCCATAGAAGAGACTCTAAGTAAGCCTCTTATCCAACTCAACTCTCAACTCCTTCTTCAAGCTCTCAGTACATATAAAAATAAACGCACACTCAACCGGAAACTCTCTGCGATAAATGCCTTTTTTGATTTTTGTTATAAGCAACATTTTAGTAGTGAAAAAACAAAACTAAAATTTGCAAAGATTCCAAAACTACTACCAAAGTTTCTCTCTTATGAAGAGATTATGGCTGGTTTGTCTATGATAGATACAGAGACTTGGATAGGAAAACGTGACTATGCCCTTATACTTTTTTTGTATGCAAGTGGAACTCGTATCAGTGAGTGTTTGGAGCTTACTCTTGGAGATATAGAGGGCGAGTGGTTGCATATACGCCATGCTAAGGGAGAAAAAGAGAGACTTGTTCCCTTGGCAGAAGTTGCAAAAGATGCGATAGATGAGTATTTAAACGCAGCAGAGATACAAAAAGAGTATGTTTGGATGAACTATAAAGGTGGTAAGCTAAGTCGTATAAGTGCTTATAAGATAACACAGAAGTATCTGAATATTTCTCCTCATATACTTCGCCACTCTTATGCAACCTCCCTTATAACAGGTGGTGCAGACTTAAGGGTGGTCCAAGAGCTTTTAGGGCACTCTTCTCTCTTAACTACACAGATTTATACACATATACAAAAGCAAGACCTCAAAGATACAGTGGATGTTTATCATCCTATGACAAAGGAGAATTAATGATTCAAATAAACAATAAGATACTTTCAATACCATTTTTAGATTCTCTTTTTTTTACACAAAATAATTGGCATCAACATGGTGTTTTTTTACACACTCTAAGAGTGACTTACTACTGCCTCAAGCATAAAGAGTTTCGTTTTTTTGCAGCAGCTATATTACATGATTTTGGGAAACCTTTTAGTGCTTTTAAAAAGGATGCAGAAGATTTAGAGTTTGGAGAGTGGAGCTTTACCGACCATGAAGAGAGAAGCTATCAGATTATAAAAAACTGGAGTTTCATCAGCGAGTATACGAAAAAAATAGTTCGCTATCACTATCTCATAAGAGATATAAAAAAATCCAAACAAGAAAATATGCAAAGATATGTGCAAAAAAAGCAGATATGGGACTCATTAGATGAGCAGATGCATGAGGACTTACATAAGTTTTTACTGTATGATGACTTAGGTAAGGGCAAAAAAAGAAGAGCATAGTATAATAAGCTTATGAAAAAAATAACACCATTTTTAATTATTTTTATACTCGTAGCTATTATAGTTACTGTTTTCTTGTCTCTGGCAAAGGTACAAAATATGGTTGTTATCAAAGAGAACAATCTTAAAAAACTACCTCTTGAGATGGTACTTCATAAGTATCAAGATAGTGACTGTGGTATGGTGATAGATGACTTTACCTATGTTTCTCAGGTTATAGCACCCGATGGTAAGACTTGGTTTTTTCACGACCATGGTGGCTTTGTAAACTGGCTTAAAGATAAAGAGTTTAGAGACAGTGCTGTTATATGGGTGATGAGTCGAGATACAAAAGAGTGGATAGATGGACGAAAAGCTTACTATTCACTCAGTGAGATAACACCTATGGGTTATGGGTTTGGAGCTTATAAAACGCAGCAAGAAGGTTTCGTAAGCTTCAAAGAGATGAGTTTAAAGATGCTTCGTGCTGAAACGATGAATAACCCTAAAATTAGAAAAAAACTACTAGGTTAGGTTTATGGAAACAGTCAATATATTAACAATAATTAGCATAGCATTTCTTGGTTCTTTTGGGCACTGTATCGGTATGTGTGGAGGAATAGTAGTCGCTTACTCAACCATAAAGATAAGCCCACAAAGTTCTAAGGTATCTCAAGGTGTAGCACATCTTCTTTACTCCTTTGGACGAGTTTTTACCTACACTATACTCGGAGGTATATTTGGATTTTTAGGAGGAGTCGTTCTTTTTTCTAACAATGCAAATGGTGGTCTGCTTATTTTTGCAGGAGTTGTGATGATACTTGCAGGACTCTCTCTTATGGGTAAAATAAAGTTCTTAACAATCATAGAACACTCCTTTTCCTCTTCAAACTTATATAAAAATGCTTTTAAAAGTGTGCTTCACTCAAAGTCAAATACTAGCTTCTTTGTTCTTGGAATGTTAAACGGGCTTCTACCCTGTGGCTTTGTTTACTTCTTTGCAATCACTGCTGCAAGTACTGCTGACCCTCTTTATGGGGCTATGGTTATGGCTATCTTTGGTTTAAGCACTATACCCGCTATGTTTGGTGTTGGTTTTTTAGCATCTTTAGCATCGGCAACTAGTTTTAGAAACATGATGATGAGCCTCTCTTCGGTTGCTGTGATTCTCTATGGTGCTTATACTATTTACAACGGTTATGAGTATATAGCTGACCCTCAAAAAACACTTCGTGACTGTCACTAAAAAAGGAGACAAAATGAATACAAAATCATCGTTAATACTTGGACTCTCTATGATGTTTGGGCTTTTTTTACTAGGCTTTATTTTAGGTGGAAGTATAGTACAGTTTAAGTCTATGGATAGAACAGTTGTCGTAAAAGGTCTTGCCCAAAAAGAGGTCAAAGCAGATACTCTTATCTGGCCTATTAGCTATATTCGTGCGAGTAATGACTTGAGTAAAATATATAATGACTTAGAGCATGATACAGATAAACTTACTGCGTTTTTGAAGCAAAATGGTTTTAGTGATGATGAGATAAGTATTTCAGCTCCTTCTATCACAGATAAATTAGCGCAAAACTATGGGGGAACCGCTCAAATAAAGTTTCGCTATAGTGCAAAACAGACAATAACACTCTATACAAAAAAGGTACAAATAGCTCGTCAAAGCATGAGAAAAATCTCCGTTTTAGGCAAGAGTGGTACAACTTTTAGATCAAATGAGTATGAAAATAGAGTAGAGTATATTTACTCAAAACTCAACGAGGTAAAACCTCAAATGATAGCTGATGCAACAAAAAATGCAAGGGCTTCAGCTGTAAAATTTGCAGAAGATTCTCAGAGTCAGTTAGGGAAGATAAAAAGTGCTAGACAAGGGCAGTTTAGCATAAGAGATAGAGATAAAAACACACCTTATATAAAGATATTAAGAGTAGTCTCTACAATAGAATATTATTTATCAGACTAAATCTCACAACGATTTAATTATCTTTGCTATAATAAGCCTAAAAAAGGCTTATAATGAAAAGCTCCATAATCGATAGTATAAAATCCCTTCCTCCTCTCTCAAAAACAATTACAGAAATTAACAGAGTTTATGCAGATGAAGAAGCTGGAATAGGCGAGCTTGCAAAGGTTATTGAGCATGACCCTATGATTGTGGCGAACCTTTTAAAGAGTGCAAACTCTCCTTTATATGGCTTCGGTAAAGAGATAAATAATGTCGCTCAAGCAATAAGCCTTTTTGGTATGAGCATGACGCGTTCTATCGCACTTGGAAATGCTGTAAGAAAACTTTTAAATGTAGATATGAAGCCTTATGGAATCACAAGTGATAAGTTTGCTGAAATCTCAGCAAAACAAGCGACTCTAGCACTTAAATGGTATAACAAAATAGATAGACAAAAAGCAGAAAAACTTTACCTCGCTGCGTTTTTACAAGAAACAGGCAAGATTTTAATCTCTAGCGATATCATTCAAGAAGATGAAGAGATAAGCTTTATGTCTGAGATAGAACTTACAAACAACATCGCACAAGTTGAAAAAACTTATGTTCAAGTTACAAGTGCTGAAGTGACAGCAGAAGTCTTTTCTCACTGGGGTTTTGATGCTGATTTTGTAGAGATGATAGAGTTTGCAGATACTCCAAACGCAGCACCATCTAATGTAAGAGAGTTTGCAACTGTCCTAAATATTGTTAAAACTATTTTACCTATGAACAAACCTTTTGATGAACAGTCCATCAACTTTGGTCTTAGAAAGGCAAGAGATGCTGGCTATGATTATGAAATACTTGAAGATACTATAGACGATATGCTTGATATTATTGAGGCAAATTAATGGCTAAAACAGTTACCATTATAGATACTTTTGGCTTCTTTTTTAGAAGCTTTTATGCACTTCCACAGCACTTAAAAAACAAAGATGGATTTCCAACTGGACTGCTTACTGGTTTTACAAACTTTATATCAACACTTCAAAAAGACCATGACAGTGACTACATCATTTTCGCGATTGATACAAAGGGAAATACTTTTAGAAATGAGATAGACCCGAACTACAAGGCAAATCGTTCATCACCACCACCTGAACTCTCTATGCAACTTCCAGTAGCGATTGAGTGGATAGATAAGATGGGTTATAAGACTCTTGGTATGAAAGGGTTTGAAGCTGATGATATGATAGCAACTGTGACACATCTTGCACAAGCAAAGGGTTATAAGGTACGTGTAGTTTCACACGACAAAGACCTTTACCAGCTCATAGATGATGAAAAAGGGACCATCATAATCGATGCTATAAAACGCAAGAGCATGGATGAAAAAGCTTGTTTTGACAAGTATGGTGTAACTTCTAAGCAGTTTATAGACTACCAGTCAATCCTTGGAGATAGTGCCGATAATGTTCCCGGTGTAAAGGGTATAGGGAAGGTTGGTGCTGAAAAACTTTTAGTAGAGTATGGTGACCTTGATAATATCTATGCTCATGTCGAAGAAGTAAAAGGTGCGAACCAGAAAAAACTTATAGCTTCAAAAGAGCAGTGTTATATGTCAAAAGAGCTAGTAACTCTTAAACGTGATGTTTTTGACTCTATAGATTTTGAAGAGTATACGATGGATATTGAAAATCCTTTTTTAAATATCTATGATGAGTTAGTCCAATATGAACAAAACGCAGTACTACGTGTGCTTCATGCAAAAAATCAAGTGAGTGATGCAACTCGTGAGAGTGTTGCGCAAAGTGTTGCAGTTGAAGAAGAGGACTATGGTGTAAAGCTAGAGTTTAAAGCAACTCTTATAACAGATACAAAGGCATTAAACGCAGCCCTATCAACTCTTAAAGAAGATACAGTTGTCGCATTTGACACGGAGACAACAGGTCTTGAGTATGACAAAGATAAGCTTGTTGGCTTTAGTTTTTGTATAGATGAGAAAGAGGCTTTTTATGTTCCTTTTGCTCACTTTTATCTTGGCGTGCCAGAGCAGATAAACGCAGATGATGCCAAGAGTGCTATAAGAAAAATATTTAACTCTAAGGTAGTTGGTCACAACATCAAGTTTGACCTACACTTTGTGAGCCGTTTTTTAGAAGATAATACGCTTGAAGTTTATGCTGATAGTATGATTTTAGCATGGCTTATAAACCCTGAGTCTGCACTTGCTCTTGATAAGCTAAGTGACAAACTTCTTGGTCATAAGATGGTTGCGTTTAAAGATACAGTTAAAAAAGGTGAGACATTTGCAGGTGTAGAACTTGAAGATGCTTGTAAGTATGCGGCAGAAGATGCCTTTATAACTGCAAAACTTTACAATCTTTTTCTTGAGAAGTTAGCACTACAAAACGCAGCACATCTTATTGAAGAAGCACGAGATGTTGAGATACCTTTTATCACAACACTTTTAAAGATGGAAAAAGAGGGTATCGAAGTTGACTCTGCGTTTTTAGAGAAGTTCTTGGGTGAAGTTAAAGAGAGACTTTTAGAACTCACAAAGAACATACATGAGCTTGCTGGTGGAGAGTTTAACATCAACTCGACCAAACAGTTAGGTGTCATCCTTTTTGAGACTCTAGGTCTTCCTGTGGGTAAAAAAACAAAGACAGGTTACTCTACTGATGAGAAAGTCTTGAGTGGGCTTAAAGAGAAGCATGAGATAGTGCCAAAACTCTTAGAGTACCGTGAGGTTTATAAGCTCTACTCGACCTATATCGACCCACTTTTAAAGCTGAGTATGCAAGATAGTAAAAGCCGAATCCATACCTCTTTTGTGCAGACTGGAACGGCTACAGGAAGACTAAGTTCTAAAAACCCAAATCTTCAAAACATACCAACAAGAACACCACTGGGTGCAAAAATCCGTCAGGCATTTGTAGCAGGTGAGGGCAAGAAGCTTATCGGTATAGATTATTCACAAATTGAGCTGCGTTTACTTGCTCACTTTTCACAAGATAGTGTGCTTGTGGATGCTTTTAAAAATGACAAAGATATACACCTTCAAACTGCTATAGCTCTGTTTGGTGAAGAAGAAGCTGCCTCAAAACGCAGCACTGCAAAGACGGTAAACTTTGGACTCTTGTATGGAATGGGACCTAAAAAACTAAGTGATACTTTAGGCATTACAACAAAAGAAGCCAAAGAGATTATTGAGAAATATTTTGAGTCATTTCCAACAGTTAGAACTTACTTTAGAAGTATTGTTGATAGCTCTAAAGAGAAAGGTTATGTCCAAACACTCCTAAAACGCAGACGTTATTTTGATTATGACAATGCAACTCCTATGTTTCGTGCAGCCTATGAAAGAGAGAGTGTAAACTCTGTTTTTCAAGGAAGTGCAAGTGATTTGATAAAGCTTAGTATGAACACAATACATAAAGTAATTATCGAAGAAGAGTTAAATGCTATAATGTTATTACAGATTCATGACGAACTTATTTTTGAAGTAAATGCAGACGAAGCAGAAACTTTAGGGGCTAGGTTTAGAGAGATAATGGAAGGTATAATGGAATTAAACATTCCCTTAAAAGCGAGCCTGAACATTGGTGATAACTGGAGCGAATTAAAATAATGAATATCAAATTACTATTAGAACATACAAGAAACCTGAGCATACTATATGTTGAAGATGATACCAATTTACTCAATGACACAGCAGAACTTTTAGCTATGTATTTTAAAAGCATAGATACTGCCGTAGATGGAGAAGATGGACTACAAAAGTATATAGATTACAAAAAAGAGAACAACTCTTTTTATGATATTGTCATGACAGATTTAAATATGCCAAAACTAAATGGTATAGATATGTCTAAGAAAATACTCGATTTAAATGTAAATCAAGCGATTATAATCACGACTGCATATAACTCTCCGGAGTATTTGATTGAAGCTATTAACTTAGGAATAGACGCTTATATATTAAAGCCTATAGTTACTGAACAACTTAATAAGGCACTTTTTAAATCTTCTCAGGCAGTAAGTGATCATAAAATGATAGAGATTTATATGTCTCAAATAGAGGATTTAAATACAGAACTTGAAAGTAATAATGCTGAGTTAGTGAGAAGAAATAAAGAGTTAGTAAAATCTTTTAGAATGCTTGACACAGTTCTCAATAAAGAAGAGATAGTACAACAGACTCCACAGAGAGATGGCTCTGATGTAAACAAAGATATTAAAAATCAAGTTCTACAGTTGATAGATGAAGACCTCTATGAACTAGGCGAGATACTTACAGATATCGATGTGAGCATAATCAGCATTATAAATAAGAAAATATATATTTCAAAAGAGTCTCTTGATGTACTGATAAAAGGTTTTGAGAAGTATGCTTCTATCTTAAAATTTTATACATTTTTTAATGATTTAAGTGTTGCTATGCTTGCTTTTTCAAATACTATGAGAGATAGTGATATTCCTGAAAGTGAAGAGACTATTAACAATGTGTTTATGTTTTTAGAGACCTTTATATATGTTCTTTCAAAATGGCATCAGGATATAGCTTCAGGAGATGAGAGCAAGTTAAATCAGCTTGATGCTTCTATTATTAGCGATATGAATACCATTACAAATATGTGGACTCAGAACTATGATGATGAAGTAAACGCAGAGGATATGGACGATATTTTCGACTTTTAACTAAGTATCAAAGGCTTTATTTTTTAGTCATTTTATAGATAAAGCTAAAAACTTCTGCTATAGCCTTATACATCTCAGGTGGCACTTCTTTATCTAACTCCACCTTTGAAAGAATCTCCACTAAATCTTCATCCTTCTGTATAGGAATATCGTTTAGTTCTGCAATCTTTATGATGTTTTGGGCAGTATGTCCTTCTCCCTTTGCACTTACAATAGGGGCAGAACCTTTTTCTGGGTCATACTTAAGAGCAACAGCTTTTTGTTTCATACCTTTACCTCAAAACCAAGTTCTACAGACTCATACTGCTCTTGATAAGCTGTATCACTACTCTTTGGCTCTATAAAGCGAATCTCTCTTGGTGTTAAGCCTGCGTTTATAAGCTCTTTTTTGAGCTGTGGCATAGCTTTTATAAGAATCTCTTTAAACTCTTTATTTTCAACTTTTAGGTTTATGTTTAGTTGATTGTTTTCAAATATCCCAAGACGAAGATTTAACTCACCATACTCTTTGAGTTTAAGTTGTATATCACAAAAGAATCTTCCATCCTTTGCATTTTTTATACTAATATGACCATCCTCTAAGGCATCAAACTCAAAGGGAATATAGAGTGAACTAGAGTCAGAGAGATGTGAAACGAGTTGATAGTAGTCAATATGTAAAGAGAGTTTGTCAATATGTTTGAGCAAGTCAAGCTTGTTTGGGAGTATAGAGTTTTTTACTTCTTCATGAGTTTTAAGTAGTTGTGCTTTTAGGTCATCTCCCAATAGCTCTTTGAGCTGCGTTTGATTAGAGAGTGCTTCTGGTTTGTTAAGTAGGTTTACCTTATGTAGAAGCTCTTGTGCCGGTTTAGTAAAAAGGATATCTTTAGTGTTTATAGCTCTATCAAGCTGAGACTTTGAACTACTCATAAACTTATCTAAGTGAGTTTGTACTTTTTGAGTTAGCAGGCTTAAACTCTTCGCATCAAGTGGTTTTTGCATAAAGAGTTCATCGTTGGAGATGTTTTTGAAAAGGTTTGTGTTTAGAAGCTCTTTAAGCGAGTTGTTTGTCTGTTTGACATTAGGTAAGCTGGAACTCTCTATAAGCTTTGTAAGCTCTTGTATACTTGATTTAAGCTCTACTCTTGGTGCTTGGATATGTTTTATCTTTGATTCAAGAAAAACACCTGCGTTTTGTATCTTATCTTTTATGTTTTGTGGACTTATCTCTTTGATATCTTTTATGTTAGTTAGGAGTTTTGTAAGAGTTTTTTCTAAGGGTAGGGGATTTTTTTCTTGTTTAAGAGTTGTTAGTAACTCTTTTAAAGTTGTTCTCACTTTTCCTAACTCTTTAAGAGTTGGGTTGTTTTGAAGAACTTTTAAGAGGGCACTATCTTGGCTAGTGTCTTTGGATGTCTGTTTAAGTATAGTAGTGAGTATAGACTTTAAGTCCTTCTCTTGTGTAATAGTTTTTATCTCTATGGGGCTTGCGTTTTTAAGTACCTCGGCTAAGGCTTTGTTTGTGTTTGGTAGGATGATGCTAAGATGTTTATCAAGATGAAGATTTATCATACTGAGAGTATATCACAAGACAGGAAGTATTGTCGGTTCTGGCTTTCCTATGTGGTATCCTTGTATAAAGTCAACACCAATCTCTTCTAAAAGTTCCATACTCTCTTCGTCTTCAACATATTCAGCAATAGTCTGTATGTTGATACTTGAAGCAAGGTTCACAATGGTGTGAATAGTTTTTCTTGAGAACTCACTTGTTCTTACATTTTTAATTATGGAAGCATCTATTTTTAAGTAGTCTAGTTCTAACTCTAAGATATGAGTGAAGTTTGAGTAGCCACTACCAAAGTCATCAATGGCAAACTTAACTCCATAAACTTTCATCTGTGATATAAACTGTTTTAAAAGCTGATAATCTTCTATCTTATCAGTTTCGAGTATTTCAAAAGTGATTCTCTGAGGATTTGGAAATTTTTGAATAGAATCTTGTATAAACTCAACTGTTTTAGTGCTATTTATATCTTTAAACGAAAGGTTAACTGAGAATGATAAATCTTTTTTATCTCTAAAGTACTCAAATGATTTTGTGATGACAGTTTTTGTAATGTTTGAATAGAGTTTTGACTTAACTGCAATATCTAAAAATTTATAAGGAGATATGATTGTTCCATCTTTTTGAACTATGCGAATAAGGGACTCGTACTTAGTTATTTGTTTAGTTTTAAGCTCATATATAGGTTGGTAAAAAGGGACAAGTAAGTTGTTTTCAATAGCATCTTTGATGATACTGAGTCCCTTCATGTTTTGAGTAACATCTGTACCTATATGAATAGAAGGATCATAGATTGCTAAGTTTAGCTTATGCTCTTTAGCCGTTTTAAGTGCCATATCAGCCTCAAGAAAAGAGTTTTTGGAGTCAAAGCTTAAGCCTGAACTTATAGTTATAAAAATATCATTATCTTTAGTTAAAGAGGTATTATCGATAGTTAGAATTATCTCTTTTATTATCTCTGTAAACTTGCTTTTTTCTTCTTCTAGTGTCGATAGTATAGCAAACTCATCACTTGGAAGTTTGTATAAAAGGTAGTTGTGTTTTGCAGATAAACTGGTAAATATATCTTTTATTTCAACCAGTATCTCATCTCCAACCGTATAACCGTAAAAATCATTTATGTCTTTAAAGTTATCAATGTTAAGCAGAGCAAGGTGAAGATTTGACACTAGTTGGTAGTTTTTTATATCTTCTAATAGTCTTCCTCTATTTGGAATCTCTGTAAGTGAGTCATTATCAAGTGTATTTTTAAGCTCATACGCCTTAAGTGTTATTTCTGAGGCAAGATAATCATTGAAATAGTTAGACTCTTTTATAATATATCTCATAACAAAAAAGAGAAAAACTAAAATAACTATATCAAAGACAACTCCTCTTAAAAAACTTGGAAAGAAGTAACTGTCTACAGTCTCTTTTGGAATCTTGATACTTAAAATACCTCTAAGCTCACCGAGTTTATAGTCATAAGAATTAGAGTATTTTTCTTGGATAAAGAGAGGTGCATCTTCTTTTTTTCCATGGCATGTTAAACATACTTGAGTTATTTTTAAAGGATATGCATATTGGTAATAGACTTCGTTGCTCTCACTAAGGTACTCTTTTGCTTGCATATGTGTATTGAAAAACTTTATAGCTTCTAGCTCATCTTTATCGGCTTGGTTTTTTTCATTTCTTGCTCTGTCTGAGACTGTGCGTGTGATGATGTTTAAAGAGTTTATTTCTGAAAAAGAAGAGGAAATAAGTGAAGAGCTGTATGCGGGTAGAGATGAAAGTGTCTGTTTGTTAAGACGGATAGACTTTTCTATAAAACGGTTTTGGTAGTAAGTTCTGTGTTCCATCTGAAGCTGCTGTAAAAGTCGAGCTTCTTGTTGAACAAAATTTAGCTTATTTTGTTTAAGCTCCATATAATTATAAAATATACCTATAGCTATAAAAAAAAGAAAGACAAAGGGGATAAATTTTAAAATTTTATTGTTAAATAGTTTTCCCACTTTATCCCCCTCTCTTTTAGATTGCAGTATCTTAACAGATAAAATATAATAGTAAAATTAAAGAGCTGATATAATTTTTTTTTGAGTATAATATGGGAAATAATTAGAAATAAAGTGATAAAAATGAAACAAAAAATAGAAAAAATATTAGAAATATGGCATAAGCATTTTTTAGATGAAGAAAAACAGTACTCAGAATTTGAAAGTTCTGATATTGAGTACTTTGTAGGATGTATGCTTTATAACCATTTTGGTTTTTCAAAAGCACTAGAGAGTATGAAAACTATGGATTTATCTTATGACTTTTTAAGTTCATGTGGTGATGAGTATGATGAGATAAGAACTATTATGAGAGGCATAATTTTTGAAAATGAAGAGCAGAGTTTAGCTTTTTATCAAGAGTACATACATGAGAGTCAGATGAAGTACACAAAGCCTGAACGTTATCTTCTTGATAGGTTGGCTTATCATATTGATGCACTAGCAGGTCGTTATAAACAAGGTGATGAGATACATCCAGTTGATTTTCAAAACCCACTTTATAGATAAGTATGAAAAAGTATCTTATAACATCACGAGAATTTTATACAGATACACCCGCAGTTTTTAGAAAAAAACTTCACGTACAACTTCAAAAACATCTTCCAGATTTTGCTCTCTATAGAGATAAGACAAATCCAAACTATAAAACGCAGGCTGAACACTTCGTAGAGGTCTGTTCTCAGTTTATGGATGTAAAGTCTTTTATTCATAGAGATTATCAGCTCGCTAGAGACTTAAACGCAGATGGTGTGCACCTAACTTCTTTAGATGTTGAAGATATACAAAAAGCAAAAGCCTTAGGTTTAGAAGTCATAGTAAGTACACATACTTATAGTGAAGTCCAAAACGCAGCCATAAAAGGTGCTGACTATGTGACATATAGCCCAATCTTCAGTACCCCAAACAAGGGTGAACCAAAGGGCATAGAAGACTTAGAAAAACTTCTAAGACAGAGCGATATAAAAATCTTTGCTCTTGGTGGTATTACCAACGAAGAGCAGGTACAAAAGATTGAAAAAACTTCTGCCTTTGGTTTTGCATCTATAAGGTACTTCTACTAAAGAGTAGCTCTAAAGTAGTTGTCCTGCAAGGTATCCACTGGCAAAACTCCATTGTAAATTGTAGCCACCACAAGGTCCATCTAGGTTCATAATCTCTCCACAGAAGTACAGACCATTTACTATTTTACTCTGCATTGTTTTGGGGTTTATCTCTTTGAGTGTGATTCCACCTCTTGTAATCATCGCCATCTTAAAACCATCATGTCCATTTACAGTTAATGGTGTCCAAGCGAGATATGAAATGAGTCTTGCCTTTTTCTCTCCCTCAACTTTTTTGTACTTTAGTTCAATGTCTATTTCTGCTAAGAGGCATATCTCTTTAGAAAGAGGAGCGGGAAGGAGGGTGCTAACAAGTTCTACTATAGTAAAATCAGGGTTTGCAAGGGCTGCGTTTTTAAGATGTTTTCTTATCTCTTCTTCATTTTTTCCCTTTGTGAGATTAAGAAGAAGGGGAACTTCACCATACTTTTTAAGAAGTGGCGTGACTTCTCTGGCAAAGTCCAGAACAACGGGACCTCTGATACCTGCGTTTGTAAAGATAAGGTCACCTTTGGCTCGAAGTTTTTTATGCTTTTTCAAATCAACTCGAAGTTCTACTTTAGCTATGGTGTCAGCACGGCAGTTCTTTGTCCAAGTATCTTTTGTCTTGAGTGGCATCATTGCAGGAGAGAGGTCAGTTATCTTATGTCCAAGCTCTGAGGCTAAGGTGTAACCATCTCCCTCAGCACCTAAAACTGGATAACCAAGACCTCCAGTAGCAACTACAACACTCTTTGCATAGTAAGTATCTGTCTGCGTTTTCACACCAGTTATTCGCTCTCCTAAAGACAAGAGTCTAGTCACTCTCTGCTCACATATAAGTTTCACTCCAACTCTTTGCATCTCAGTCTCAAACGCAGAGATAATAGTCGCAGAGGAGTGAGAGGTAGGAAAAACACGAAAACCATCAGGTGCATGTGTTTGGACACCTAACTCAGTTAAAAAACTGATGAGTTTCTTATGGTCAAACGCAGCTATAGCATCTTGCATAAAACGACCATCTCTACCAAAACGAGCCATAAAGTCATCATTTGAGAGGGTGTTTGTAAGGTTACAACGACCTCCACCAGTAGCTTTGAGTTTTGAGGAAATTTTGGAAAGTTTTTCTAATAGGAGAACTTTTTTCCCCTCTCTAGCTGCAACAATGGCAGAAATAAGCCCAGCAGCACCACTTCCAATAACGATTAAATCATATTTATCTTCATTCATAAAGGTATTTTAGTATAATCTCGTTTATGAATACATATTATACACCCAGAGAGAAGTGTTACAAGTGTTACAGACCAAAAAGCTCCTGTATGTGTGGGTATATAAACCCAACAAAAACGCAGACAAAGTTTGTAATCTTGATGCACCCAAAAGAGTTTAAAAAAGTCAAAAACAATACTGGATTTTTCACACATCAGAGTCTCTCAAACTCTCATGTTTATGTAGGTATAGACTTCTCAAACCATAGTGCTATAAATGAGATAATTGCTACTCATGAGAGTTATATACTTTTTCCCTCTGTAGATGCTCTAAATCTCAGCGAAACAAACCCAAAACGCAGCGATAAACCATTGGCTATCTTTATCATAGACTCTACTTGGGCTTGTACAAGAAAAATATTTACACAGAGTTCTAACCTGAGAAATTTACGACATCTTAGTTTTGTAACTACAAGAACTTCACAGTATGAGATAAAAGAACAACCAAAAAGTAACTATCTCTCAACGATAGAGTCCACACTAGTGGTTCTTGAACTCTTAAATAAATGGAAAATAGAAGAGACTCCTACAAGTAATTTAGATGGTTTTTTAGAGCCATTCTTAGAGATGGTGAAGTATCAAAAAAAGCTTTTAGAGAGTTCTAAAACAGATTCTGTTCGATTTAAACGCCATAATCAATAAATTTATTACAAAAATATGATAAAATAGTTTCTATGAAAAATTTATATAGATACTTATTAATTTTATTGTCCCTTCTTTTTGTAGTTGCTTGTGCTAATCCTGAGCCAAAAAAAGAGATCTCAACTCCTTTAAAACAGATAGCAGCAAAAGTAAAAATACCTCTTAGTGAACTTGAAATGAGTTTTATAAAAGAGAACTATGTACAAGAAGCTAAGCAGACAAAGGTTTTAGTGAACTGTTTTAAAACAGGGAAAGTAAGACTACAAAAGAGCTGTAAAAAAGAGATTAATAGTTTTCTAAAATCTCTAACACTCTCGCAAAAAAGAAACATAATTATTGAAGTACATACAGATAAGGGAGGAACTTCTAAAAAGAATTTACTTATCTCTAAGAAACGCTCTTTAGCAGTAGCCTCTTCACTTTTTTATAAAGAGTATAAATTTTCTAAAGTTTACTACGGTGGTTTTGGAGAGTCTAAGCTTCTCTACGACCTACAAACTCCTCAAGCCGACCTACAAAACAGACGAGTTGTGATTTATGCAAAAGAAAAAAACAGAGAAATAGATACTAAGGTTTATAAACTTTACAAAAAGTCAACGAAGGTAGCGAGTAAAAAAAGTTCTAAAAAGAAGTATAAAAAAATAAAAAAAGTTGATTTAAAAATATATACAGGCAAGCCAGATATAGGTTGGATGTACTTTGGAAAAAAAGAGTTGCAAGAGAAGTTTAACATCAGTTGTATGCAAGATAAACCTAGAAAAGTAAAAAGAAGAAAAACTAAGGAGAAAAATAGTGGCGAGTATATCTCTAATATTTATCTTAAAAAGTATAAGCTCCAAGTGGGTAAAGACAATCTAGTTATCTGGCCTATTTCGATTTTCGATGATGCTTATCTACCTCAAAATAATCCAAATATTTTACTGACTAACTCAAACTACTCCAAAAAAGTACTTACAACTGTTGTCAATAGTTACTATGGAGAAAAAGGTATACTTTATAGAGTCTTTGTAAATAAGAAAAACAGTCCAAAATCATCTATGATGTGTATGGACTTAGTTATCTCTAACAAGTCAGCTGAACTTTTATATGGTGTAGCTTACTTTAAAGAGAAAAACAAAACTTCATCAGTTCGTTTACTTCCTCTTCGCTAAGGTGTGAAAACGCAGGCATTCTTACTCCCTTAGACTCTTTGTATCTGTTTTGACTTCCATTTAAAATACTTTTGCTTATGCTCAGTTTAGAGTTTTTGTGTTGTGAGGCTATAGAGTTAAATGAGGGTCCTATAAAATTTTTATCTATTCTGTGACAGCCTAAGCACTTATACTTTATAGCAACTCTTTGACCCTTTGGCATAGCTGCTAGTCGGTTAAGGTCAGCTTGTTTTTTTGTGAGATTTTCTTGTGTGTAATGTTTGAACATATAGCTCGTAATCGCATCAAGTTCCTCTTGGCTTACTAGACCTTTTTGTGAGGGCATTAGACCATATCTGTACATACTCTCTTTGTCACAAAATGATTTACTTTCACTTGGGTTAATAACATAGTCTTTAACAAATTCTATGGCTTTGGGAACTCTTTGGGATTCATTTGAAGTATCCATAAAACCTTTGATATGAAAAGCAACAGCCATCATAG
>Ga0256824_10000058_pt1 | contig 33996 bp, 62 predicted proteins | sample CV67metaG_FD_191570 | JGI IMG/M metagenome (GOLD analysis project Ga0256824, IMG submission 191570) | Hydrothermal vent microbial communities from East Pacific Rise, Pacific Ocean - CV67 | ecosystem: Environmental > Aquatic > Marine > Hydrothermal vents | place: Pacific Ocean: East Pacific Rise...
TTTTATGAATGAAGAAAACTATAAAAATATGAAATATAGATTCGATAGAGCAGCTACAGAAATAGGATACCTAGTAAATGTGTTAAAGAAAATTCCCAAAAAAGGGAAAGGGATTGCATGAAATATTTTATGAATGTAATATTATTAGGATTAAACCATGAAAGAGAAGCAGTGATTTTTCATACTGGGCTTAAACCATCAAAATTAAAAAAAAGATTTGTTACTTTTGTAGTATTTTATTATACTATTCTTTTTGTTGCGTTTATATCAAGTTTTAAATATCTAAGTATCGCATACATGATCCTATTATTGATTGTATTAATAGTGTTGCTCTATGTCATTACGGATAAACTATTAAAATATATTGTTATTTGGTCCTTTAAAAAAGTAAAAGAAGTAATTCCAGAATATATTATTGATAGGCGGATTGTTTTAGAAGAAGCTGCCCTTGTGAGTAATAGGGATAGAGAAAGTGATCTTGATTTTATTACTTTGGTGATTATGAACTATAGAAGAATGAAAATTTAATATGAAGCCCTTTAAGGAATAAAAATGAATGAAGTTATGAAATATGCAAGATTGGATGATGGTGAATTAATTAAAGCCAGAAAAAGAATGAACACTGAACAATATTTTCATTGTGTATCTTGCCAAGAAAAGGTAATCGTTGTAAACGATGATCCTTCCGTATCTATGAATAATGTAGCACATTTTGAGCATACAAAAGGAAGAGGGTTGAATTGTGATTATGCAGGATATGTAAATCACCTATCAGCAGAAAAATTCAAAAACTTTTATGTAACTTCTAAAGAGTTGATCATCATACAAAATAAACATGCACCTTGTGAAAGAGCCAAGGATTTATCTTGTGCCATAGAGATGAAAGTTCCATTGGATCTAAAAAAAATATATCCTATGGCAAGATTAATAAAAGATAGAAAAAGGCAATCAGTTGACTGTGTTCTGTATAACGATGAAGAGTCAGAAGTCTTTATCGAAATAAATTATGAAACCGTAACCCCTGCAGGGAAAATATCTAGAGGTATTCCTATTATAGAAATAACAATAGATTCTCAAGAATGCCTGGAAGAGTTCTTTTTTAATAAAAAAATAGAAGAAGATAACTCTAAAGTGTATCTATATAATTTTGCAAAAATACCTTTAGACTACTCTTTTGATTGTTTTGGAAAATGTGTAATAGAGGAAGAGGATGATGTCGTTATTAAGATGACAACAATATGTGAAGTGGTCCCAGAAACAACCAATGAAAGAATAATAGAACAAAGAGAAAGAGAGGAAATAAAAAAAGCTGAGTTAGCTATCTTGAATGACAATAGTTTTACTGAAGAAGAAAAAGAAGAACCTATAGAAAAAAAGAAATTGTTTGAAATAGGTAATAATAGAACGATTATACCAAAGCCAGAAATAGCAGGAAACACTAGAGTTCAATTGTTTAGACCTAAAGTATGCTTTGATTGTGAAGATCATCCTATACGATATATGAATGTGGGAAATATAGAGATAGATAAAGAATATAATATTCTAGATATAGTAGAAGATACTTTCAATAAAGAAATATTAGATGATGATATTTATTCTATTGCCAAGAGGGTAGACATAGAAGAAACAGCAGAAACCTCCAAAACGAATGGATTCTATTGTCCAGAATGTGGTGGATGGATAGCTAATAATAGAATGTTAAGAGATTCAGGTAGTGTGTATGATGATGAGATGATTATTGTTGTTGAGAAAAATTAAGATAACAAAGGTATAATTTTCTTGTCAGTAGAGACTTGTGACCTTTGCTGTATCTTTCATTGGTTATCTTCTCTTTTTGAGAAGGTTTCCTTATTTATCTCTTTTTTCTAGACCATCTATCTTTACATCAAGCATTAAATTAATCATCATAAGAGCAATTTCTTTACTTTCAAAAATATATACACCACCATCTATTCCGTACTGAACACCATAGTATATTTTTTTAGGATTAAAATCAAAAGTCATATCTAAATCGGAGTCTTTAGGTATAGGAGGATTATCTCCAGGGAAGGGAAATATTATTGCCTGTAAAATATGTGATTCTGAAATGCAAAATATTTTCTTTCCAATAAGATGCAAAGCTTCATCCTTAATAGCGATACCATATCCACCAATTCTACCAACTTCTTCGTAATCTGCAGGAATATCCCATTTATAACTGACTTTGAATTTTTTCATTACAGGTGCTTCTTTTGGATCTAACATTATATATCCTTGTTCTTTAATTTTTTAAGAGCTTTAAGTTTAGCAAGATATTTCTCACTGTTGGAAACATCTTCTTTTTGAATAAGAAGTATTTTTTCCATGGCAGCAATTTTTCTATCTAAATCAACGTCTGTCATCTTCTCGCCTATTAAGGAAATCTCTGAGTCTTTTTTCTTCTTTATTAGATAGAATAAGCTCAGTATTAGAAAGATCATTTAATGTAGAGCTTCTGATTTTTAATTTAGAATTCTCATCTATGGAAAGAATGAGATTTGCATTCATCTCTTGATTTGGATAATCGCAGTTTACTTGAGTCATTACCAACATCTCCCACGTTTTCTTCTTTTTCGACCAAAAGCTTCATCAGGATTTCTACCTTGAACTTGTCTGATATCCTCTAAAGGCTCTTTCATTTTTATATGATCGTCTAAGTCTTTCTCAGTAAAAGCACGAAGCTCACAAGTTACATGATTATCCCCAAAACGGATACCATTATCTTGTTCCTCCATGAGAACTTCAAGCTCTTCAGGAGATATACCATCCATACCAAAATCAATAAGAGTAAGTGTTTTACCAGACATAGCCTCTCTAATATCAGCTTCAAACGCTACATTGCATTTGTAGCTTCTTTCTCCATGAGTGGAAATAGTAATACCTTTCTCCTCATCAGAGCAACGTACTGTATCTTCAGCGTGATCATCTATGTAAGATAAAAACTGTTCTCTTCTACTTCTATCATTCATAGTGGAGACTCCTTTCCTTGTTATATTATATTATAGCATTTTAGCACAATAAAGTCAATGGAAATCTCTACCAAGAACGCCCACGTTTTCTCTTGTTTTTGCGAAACACCTCAGTAGGATTTAGTCCTCTCATTGGCATACTGTCCTTATTGCACTCGGATGTATCACCAAGGATATTCCTATGTTCGTGACACTCTCTGTCCAACGCTTTTGAGGAGCAAGTGAACCCATTAGTGAAAGGACTATAGAGTATGTGCTTGTCAGAAGGCACAGTGTGTATGTCAGCAGGTGTATAACCCACAACAGGCATTTGTGCTGCTTCTGAAGCTAATGCTATCGCCATATCAATAGATACGTTCGCTCCTGCTCCAATTACAACAACCTTAGGAGTGTTCCCTCTGTTGGTGTCTCTTGCCATGTGTAATCTCCTTGCCCTGTATGGGCTAAATCTGTATACATTATAGCAAATTTACAGAAAAAAGTCAACGGCAAAATTAGGCATTACTCTCCCTATCTCGGCAGTTACGCTTGAAATATATAGTACTCTCCATCCATAGGAAATATGATTAACTCCAAAGAGTCCACTAGCATAGGGAGGGAACAATGGCTACAAAACACACCACCGGAAATAGGGGGCCGTCAGTGTGTCTACGTGTGCAACTATTGCATTACGCTAATGAACCCTTGGGAATTAACCTAAGAGTATTGATACTGGTGAATGGCTATTTGTTATTTCATAATAGTTCCTTTTATTTGTTATATCCAATTATAACAGAATTAAAGATAAAAGTCAATAGAATAAGAAAGAAATATTCTATAACTCTTAAACTTTCTTAAGTAGAATAAAATCTACCATTTCTTTCATACCGCTTTCGGTACGATGTTTGTTTTTAACCTGATCCCATAATGAGAGGATTTCAGAAGTTTCATACTTACCTTGATTGGAAATACAATACGTAGTCCCGTCAAAACTATCAAGCATTATTTGTTTATATACGGCAGTAGCTTTTATCTTATCAATAAGAGCTAGATCGTCAGCCTCTTCCTTGTTGTTAGCCTCGTGAACACCTATAAACCCTTTGAATGAATGAACCCCATTCAAGAAACTCTTGATGCTTAGAATCTCTTCATACGTACCCTTAGAAGGCTCTAGTGTAGCAAAGAGCTTCTTCTCCTGTGAACGGTTGTCTGTTGCTACACGATAAATGCGTCCATTCTTTAAAATAACTTCGTAAATAGTTGCCATCGTTGGTTCCTTTGTTTTTATATGTTAAAAAGTAAAACCATCAGGCTTTACCTCGCTGAATCCACTAAGATAATGAAGAACCTCTTTGCCATACTCTGTAATAGAAGCAGAGTCTCCTGAAATAGAAATATAATTCTCCTTAGCCATGCCCTCTAAATCTACTTTTCCTGAATAATAAGAGTCAATAATCCCCTCTAGATTTCTTAAAGTTAAAGTGCCTCTTATTAAAGATGACATAACTGTTCCTGGATTGTTCCACTGATCCCATTCAGGGTCTACAACAGGTTTAACTTTATTGTATAAATCTTCTTCGGTAGGAATAGGTAACATGATAAACCCTTTGATTTGTTATAGTATATTATAACAAAAATACACTATAAAGTCAATACATCATATAATACTAAAGAGAATTTAAAGAGACGTAATCCTTGAAAGATTTAGAATAAGTATCGTCAATAAAATGAAGAGAATGATTGTCACGAGGAATGAGATTCTGTAACTTCCCATAGAAAGATCTGAATACTTCTTCCTCGGTGTTTCCGCAAATGTAAGTAGTGATGACCTTTGAGTTCTCCCCAAAAGGAATGTAACTGTCCTTAATAGGAATAACTAATTGATATGTCCACCCTAACCAAGCAGCGATATTCTCTTTCGTAAAATCAATAAGAGGATTGATAGGATTGATCTCAGAATATGTATCTTCCTCTAAATTGTGAATATAAGGCTTACCATTGTAAAAACAATACTCCATCTCGTTGGTAGTGAGTACCCGACAAATGATCCTTCCTTTATTCGCAATGTTCTGCATCTCACGTTGAGAAGTAATTTTTCTACTTATAGGTAAGGTGTTGATGAGTTTTTCTTTTGCCATTGTTTTTCCTTTAGTTTGATGTTAAAGAGAATTTAAAGAGACATAATCCTCATAAAGCTTAGAATAAGCCTCATCAACCTGAGAATAACTCTCATCGACAAACTGGATAGAATGAGTATCACAATTAATAAGACTCTGTTCTTTACTGTAAAAGGCTCTAAAAATATCTTCATCGGTGTTTCCACAAATGTAGGTAATGGTAGCTTTTGTGTTTTCCCAAAAAGGGATATAGTTATTTCTAGTAGGAATAACTAGCTTGTATGTTAATTTTAACCACTTAGCGATATTCTCTTTCCTGATTCTCACAAGAGGATTAAATGAACCAATTTCAAAATATGTATCTTCCTTTAAATCATAGAGATAAGGTTTGTCATTGTATATATGATATTCCACTTCATGAGTAGTGATCACGCCACAAATAATTACTCCTCTATTCGCGATATGGTGTATCTCACATGTAGAAGTAAGTTTTCTATTAGGAGGTGTTTTTTTAGCTTGTTCTCTTTCAGCTTTGTATTTGGCTTCCTCGATATTCGCTGTCTGGATAGATAAAAAATTACTGGTACTCTGGATACCATCCATAAGATTGTTGATACTGATAATCTCTTCTGCAGTACCCTTGGAAGATTCTACTGTAGCAAATATCTTTGCCTCTTGAGAGTTATTTTTAGCAATAACCTTAAACTCTTTACCACTCTTTGTTTTTATCTCGTAAATACTACCCATGAAAGATCCTTTAGTTGTTTTTGTGTTCATCAAAGAAACGGTTAAAACTTAAATTTTCAAAGTCAAACATATTATCCTCTTTAAGAAGAGTCTCTTTCTTAATAATAAATGTTTCAATAATCTCTAAAAATTGTCCATCAGTGTACTCATCTCCGTCCGAAAGAAGTAACACTTCATTTAGACCAGATAAAAAAGATGAGTCCTCTCCTAGCTCCATGATAGAATCTAAAGCTTGCCCGTCAACACCATCCTCGTCTTGATTAGCATCTATCCATGTTTGGATAATTTCTTTAGCTTGTGCAATTTCTTTTAGTAATTTTTCTTTTGCCATTGGGTGGCTCCTTTAGTTGTTGTTCTATATTATAACAAAAAAAGGATATTAAGTCAATACTACTTCCAACGTGCAGCCTCTTTCTCTAAAGTAATCTTATGATCGTTTTCCATCTTAAATAAAAGAAAATCTTCTAGTGAATTCCATTTGTCTTCGTCAAGGATAATGTCCTTGTTGTAATTTCCACTAATGTAATCTTCTAATGTGACACAAGACATATAAAATAAACCAGTGTCCCAACCCTGAGAAGAAACACATTGTACACCATCCATTAAAAATGCAGGTTTGACCAAATTCTTTAAAGAAACACCACTGCCTCTGCTTCTGTTAAAGATGTAGATCTTTGGTTCAATAGGGATGAATGTATGATCGTGATTTTGGTAATGCTTTCTTACATGAACGATAATGTCACCTTCTTTTAAAGGGTTAGTAGACGGATCTTTTCTCATAGTTTTTTCCTTTGATATATTATTTCCAACGTGCAGCTTCTTTTTTTAAAGCAATTTCATAATCATTCACCATCTTAAATAAGAGAAATGATTCTAATGAATCCCACTTCTTCTTGTCGAGGATAATATCCTTATTGTAATTACCACTGAGATAATCTTCTAATCTTTCACAATATTGGAAAAATAAGCCGTTGTCCCAACCATGGTCAGAAACATATTTTGTTTTATCTTTCATAAAAGCATGAGGTACAACTTCCTCTAAATAAATACCACCACATCCCTGTTTCTTGAAAGTGTAAATTTTAGGTTCCGTAGGAATAAGAGTATGGTCGTAGTTCTGATAAAGTTTTCTTACCTTAACTACAATGTCACCTGCTTTAAGAGGTTTTCCAGGAATTCTTTTCATGATTGCTCCTTTTCTTGTGCTGTATAAATCTTTGTCCAGTCGGAAAGAGTATCTTCCATGTTCTTGATGATGCTGCGTAAAAGAGTTAAATCTTTTATTTTGTTAAAAGGTGTTTCCATAAAATGAGTTAAAGGAGCTTCTTTATCCTTGAGAGGATCTTTATACCAAAATTTAATAAGAGCATCTTCTTTGTATGCCTTGTGTCTAAGGAAGTGAAATACTGCTTCCTCGTCTATAGAGACTAGTGTTTTATCATTGAGAAGGATATAATTGCTATCTCCTCTCTCTTTGTCTTGCCTTACATACATAAGACGAATGTAAAGTTTTATGTATTGAGCTTTTAGTGAAAGTTTATTTTCCATTTTTTTCTTCCTTGTATAGAATAATAGCTGCTTCGGCAAGTTCAAGGTTATCGTAAGTGGTGTATAGACCTATAGAGTCGTTTTCTAATGATTGGTTTGTTTCGCTGTCTACAATAGTGATGATGCATTTAGTATAGTCACCATTAACACCGTTGTTTCTTGCGATTTCAAAAGCGATAGTTTTTGAGATCTTCCCTCTCTTGATTACTTTAGTGTTGGAGAGTTTTCTCCCTTGGAAGCAGTTCTTAAAGATTTGATTGGCTGATAGTATTTCTTTACCCATTTTGGATCCTTTTGTTGTTGTTTTATTATAGCAAGTTTTGGGAATAAAGTCAATATGTTATTGTTTGTTTTAGTAGGGGGTGATTGGGTATAGAGTGTAAGAGGGGTTGGGCCATTTTTCTCTTGGAGAGGAGCAGGTTGGTTTGGTTATATCATATATGTACTTTTGTATATCTACTTTCCTTCCCTGCACGCGTTTTGCGTAAAAGAAAAAGAGTGGCTGTCTGCAAAGTTCCCTTGCAGACTAACTTTTAGTAAAGACTATTGAAGCATTTTTAACTCCTCGTCAATAAATGCATACTCTTCATTTTCTCTTAGGAATACTTTGGACTTGTTATTTATTCCTGTCAGGTGATACATGATTTCGCCATTTTCGAAACGCTCCTCAATTGTGTAGGCAGTATCGTTAAGGGTAATATTTCCACCATTTTGTTGCACATTCTCCAAAATAACTTTAACTGTGTCTCCTTCATAAAAATCACCTTTAAATTCTTCTGCTTCTGGCACAGACATTAAACATTCGGTATTTTCTTGTAACTTAGCTGTTACAGCACGTAGTTTGTCAGCTAGAGAATTTTCTCTTTCTTTTAAGATACTGATTTCTCCCTGCATGTCAAGAAAAACCTCGTTCATTAAAGTGTTTCCATCTGGACTTCTTCGCAGTGGATAGCTCACCTTTGCGTACATGGCCTCTGCAATAATAAGCTTCTTGCTTGTGCTAGCCCAAGCATCAAATGCTTCGGTAAAATTTTCCTCTTTTGTTGCTATTAACGTCATGCTAATTCCTTTTATTTGTTATATCTTATTATAGCAAAATATCACTATAAAGTCAATAAATTAAACACTATCTCTTTGTTAATTTTCTTTCAAGAAAGGCTCTCTCGTAGATAGATACATTTGTGCTTCTGTCTTTCTCGTCATAACCTAAATCTAGAGGAGTTAGGCTATCACCTAGTTCCAAAAGTACACGATTGACAAAATCATATACATGTTCATCTTCTTTAGGGTGTATAGAATAATCCCATAAACCACCTGACTCTTTTCCTGCGAATATTTGAACAGAAAGCTTACCAAAATCATTGATAGCTAAATATGCTTTAAGTAAAGTCTTAGATGTAAGAGGAATATTTCTATCTTCTTGCATATAGTCATTATTAAAAACTCTACAGTTAAGAGCTTCTAATTTATAAAGTAAGTAGCCTAATGTATTTACACCTTCATCTTTGTGGATTTCGGGGATATTTAACATTTTATATCCACCAAGTTTAAGATTGTTAGATTTACAAACTTCTTCCGTTGCTTGGTTCTGAGTCTTGCAAAGAATATTGATAAAACCATCAACAAGGATTTGCCCACTAGTGTCAATTTTGTGCCAAGAAGTGTGAGGGTTTGCAGAGTAGTTGAAGAACTGCTGAGAAAGCCCAACCTCATGCCATTTACTAAGATAGATTGTTTTGTTCTGTTTAAGTATCCATACAGCAAAAGCTATTCTATCACTAAGTGCAAGATATCCACCATCAATAAGTCTTTGTGGTTTGAATTGGGTTTTTGTAGTCATCTTTGACCCCTTTAATTTATTATGTCTTATTATAGCAAACAAAAGGAATAAAGTCAACTATTAAGCTATCTTTCTTTCTACTTCTATATCCTTATAAATACATTCCCAAGCTAAGCCAAGCTTTGCATATCTATTAAATTGTTTTTTATATGAGGATGTGCTTTTATTTGTGCCACCACCGGTGACATAATTATCATAATTTTGATTTCTGTATAATTTAAGGATGTCTTTTTTATGATGATCGAAAAGTATATTGATGTTTTTAATTTGATTAGCTGAGTAGCTTGATAAAGCTTTTCCTGAATTGGCTGAAACAGTTTCCATATCTAATATGATATCCACTAATACATTTTGAGTTAACACCTCATCTATAGCATTCTCCCCATCAAAGGAATAATCAATTATTTCACAGTCATCTATCCCTTGAGCGATAGAGAAACAAATTTCAAGATCTCCATCTATTTGAAAATCAAAATAGAAATTCTTTTGTAATTCGTGAACCTTTTCTATGCTACAAGACATTTCTAGCAAGTCATTATATAGGTATTTTGAATTGTCACTATTCTCGCTAGTACATAAATCTATGTACTCAAGAATATCTTTACTGTATTTTGTTTTTTCTTCTAGCTCCGTGACGAAGTTTTCCATTTAGGATCCTTTGATATATAATTTGATAACTATTCTGTGTCAACCCTGAAAGCTCTTTTTGAATTTTCATTCTTTTTAAATTTTAAGAATTTTATTCCCCACTCGCTAGGAACAAAAACTTGAGAATGCAGTGTTTCCGAATATAATAATAAAGCAATAGTATCTGTGTTTATTTCCGACAAATCATGACCATGTTCACCCAATATGTCCATGGCAGATACAATTTCAGTAATAGAGAGTTCTTCTAGTTCTACTTCCATATCAGTAAGTCTGCCATAGATAAGTTCGTTAAGATAAGGTAGATTTTTAGAGTTAATTACATCTATCCCACGAAAGGTTTTTTTGCAGCCTTCAGCAATATCTTTTATGTACCAGTGAACCTCTACAATCATTACCAATCCTTTTGTTTGTTATTCTATATTATAACAGAATAATAATATAAAGTCAATAAAGATTACATGATTTAAATACTATTATTTCATAAGAGAAAATCCTAGTGACTATGCAAATTTCCTCGTAAAGTCCGTGTGGATACCTCTAATTAGAAAAAAGATTAGTGTTGCTACATTATAGGACCAATAAATACACAGAAAATATCTAAACAGTCATAAAGTCCAATCTGTTTTCTGTTGGACTATAATATTTAAGCTCCACACCTATAACCTTCCTGTAAATGAACCCATCTTCTATATCAACCATAAGGGTTTCATCTTTTGATAAAGGCAATAGCATTTCTATCACCTCATCGGCAGTAGAATTACTACCCCAATTCCAATCCACGGTATATTCATTGATCATCACACCAGTTTGAAAATTAATACCAGGGTGTTTCTGAAGTTCTAGTATGAGATTTTTAATTATCATGAAGAAAGCCCCAAATGGGTAGATATTTGAAGTAGTATCTCATCATAGGCATATTCATCTTGAGTTGCTGCACAATCTCCATGAGAAGCCATCAGTTCAACTTTCTTAATGTCTAGATATTCTTTAACTTTTTCAATTTCCTCTTTACCTCCTGGGAGTTTTAGGAATTCTAGTATAAAAGAAATATCTTCATCTTCCATTTTATAATTCATTAATCATAATCTCCATTTTTATAAGGAACTAACATACCAGTAAAACTGCATTTCTTACCTGTAAATTCACTAAGAGCTAAACGTAATGCTTTAGCTTTTTCTAGAGCTTCGGGATCCTTAATAGTTTTTAAAGACTTATGTATAGTGCGTAATAGGGTTTTGCTATTGTTTTGTATGTCATACATTAGGTTACTTCCAAATGTTGAATTTAAGCTTGTTTTTGACCACTCTAAGATAACCACTACTGATAGTTTTGATATCATCTTTTTTTGTGAGCCACATTTCAATCTGTGTATCCCATAGGTCTCTTTTTGTAATCTCAGTATCTATAGTGATAATAACTCTACCATTTTTAATCTCTGCAGTAGCACCAGCTTGTAGAGCTAGTTCTAGTTGTAATTTTCTACTCATTTTGAGTCCTTTAATTTATTATGCCTTATTATATCAAAACAGGAGCATAAAGTCAATAGATATATATCTTTTTTGTGATTTTCGGTATAATTAGGATATTAATAAAAGGATTTATTTTGGATGTTGATTTCACTATGTTAGCTTTAGGATTATTTTTATTGGGAATAACAGTAATGTTATATGATTTTAAAAAACTGCTATATAGCGAGCATGAGAAAGGCACAATCAGAACTAAAACTATGGGAACCTCTCTATCTATAGATGAGAAAGGCTACACAATAATAACTCCGACAAATTGAGACTAGCTGTGATCTTGACTGTCTGAGCTATATTTAGCTGCTACTGAGACACATCTCAATATATAACCATTAGATGTAGACCCTGACAAGATAAATGTCGCAATAGGATCTGCAGAGTCTCCACTTCTTAAGATGAAAAGTCTAGCACCGACACCTTCCTCACCATAAGACTCCATAGAAAGTCTTTCTTCGAAATCATCTTCACAAGTACCCGCGTTTATTTGTTCTATCCCATCTTCTATAAAAGAGTAAGAGACTGTTTCAAGGAAATTAAATTTATAATCACCTGTGTAGAGTTCAATAGACTCTTTATAATTCATGCTTTCGACAATACTGATGCTCTCAGCAATAGTAATTTCCGTTGAAAGGATAATTTTTTCTAAACTTTCAATCTGTTCACCTGAAAGTACACTTGTATCACTTAGGAATTCTTGGGCATCTTTATCTGCAGGTACTTTAATATTAGGGTATTTCCCCATTAATTCCTGAAGAATTTCCTCAGCATGGTTATAGCCAAAATCTAAACCAGAAAAAGACTCAGTATTTGCAGCAATTCTATTTAAGGCATAAGCTATTACTACCTTTGCAGGAACATTTTCTTTATTCTCTGTATCATCAAGTATAATGGTGTATCTTTTTTCAGTCATCTGTGACCCCTTTGTTTGTTATGTTGTATTATAGCTAATCTAAGGAATAAAGTCAACAGACTAGGAGCTACCTTCAATAAAAAATACACCATTTTCCACAATAGTAGGAGCTATTTCTATATCTGTCATAAATATAGCTTTTCTGTCATTTATCTCTTTACTGTATTTCCAAATATCATTTGCAGTTAGATCATCAGAATATTGATATTGATAAGTTTCTTTATCGTATCTGTAGAACTCAGCCAAAGCTTTGACTTTAGCTTCATCCACAGAAGGGGCCATTACAAAGATAGATCCTCTTCCAGCTTCGAGAAGATAGAGACTATCCCATTTATATAAGATCATTTTCATATGAATCCCCTCTAATTTTTATATCTAATTGTAGCAAATAAAGGGAATAAAGTCAATAATATAATATATATTTGTGTATCATAAAAAAATAAGTTATAGTTACAATAGAAAGAAAGGAAAATATTGAAACTATCATTACTTATAAAATTAATAAGACCACATCATTATATTAAAAATATGTTTATTTTTCTTCCTTTATTTTTTGCTATGAAGATTACAGAACTATCCCTTTTCTTGGATGGAATAGTAGCTTTTATAGCTTTCTCGATCACAGCGTCAGCAATCTATATCCTGAATGATTATCTTGATATTGAAGAGGATAGGAAGCATTTTAAGAAGAAATATCGCCCACTAGCAGCAGGAACAATTTCTAAGAAACAGGCAATCATAATAATGACAGTTATGGGTATTTTAGGAATGTTTATAATGATGACACTCTCATTGAAGGCAGGAGGAATTCTTTTCCTGTATATCCTATTGAATGTTGCATATAGTTTTAAATTAAAACATATTGCAATTTTAGATGTGATTATTATTTCCATAGGATTTGTGCTTCGTCTCTTTGTAGGATCAGAAGTAACAGATATTTCACTCTCCGTATGGATAGTAACAATGACATTTTTACTCGCGTTATTCTTAGCACTGGCAAAAAGAAGAGATGATATGCTTATATATTTAGATACAGGTAAAAAGATGCGTAAAGTGATCGATGGCTATAGTCTTCAGTTTTTAGATATAGCTATGTCGATTATGGCTTCCGTCGTGATTATGTCCTATATTAATTACACTTCTTCGTCAGCAGTAGTAGAAAGAATAGATAATGAATATCTCTATCTTACAAGCTTGTTTGTAATTATGGGAATAATGCGTTACCTCCAAATAACATTTGTGTTAAAAGAGAGTGGTTCTCCAACAAGGATTGTACTTGTAGATAAATTTATACAGTTGACATTGATAGGTTGGATTGCAACATTCTCCTGGATACTTTACTAGTATGATTAAATATAGTATTTTTGCGATGTTATCTATAGGAGTAAATCTTATTTTTCAATATTTTACTTTTGAATTTTACACAAAAGAAGGTTCACTTTATTTAGCAATGATTATTGGTACATTTGCAGGACTTTTGCTAAAATATATCTTAGATAAGAATTTTATATTTTATCATGAAGTGAAAAGCAAAAAAGAAGATATGTTAAATTTTATTATATATAGTTCTATGGGAGTTTTTACAACCATTATCTTTTGGGGGACAGAACTCTTGTTTGAATATCTGTTTATTCATGAGAATGCTAAATATATTGGAGCAATAATAGGATTAGTGATAGGGTATATAATTAAATACTTCCTGGACAAAAGATTTGTATTTGTAGAAAGAAAAATATAAGGAATTGAGATGAAATTTATGAGTTGGGGAATGTATCCGAAGGTGGATAATATTCCATTAATTTTCAAGAATGAACAAAGATTAAAAGAACTAGTAAGAAATTATAGGAATATTATACCTTTTGGAAATGGTAGAAGTTATGGGGATAGTGCTTTAGGTGAAAATATTGTAGATACTAAATCTATGAACCAGATATTGGACTTTAATGAAGAATTAGGATTAATTCATATTGAAGCAGGTGTGCTTTTATCTGATATTTTAGAGAAATGTGTTCCTAGTGGATGGTTTTTAAAAATTACACCAGGAACTAAACTAATTACAATTGGTGGAGCTATTGCTTCAGATGTCCATGGAAAAAATCATCATATTGAAGGAAGTTTTTCAGAAAGTATAGAAGAATTTAGAATAATGCTGCCAAAAGGAGAAATAGTTACCTGCACAAAGAAAGAAACACCTGACTTATGGAAAGCAACTTGTGGAGGTATGGGACTCACAGGGATTATTTTAGACGCAAAGATTTATCTAAAAAAAATAAACTCTAAATTTATAGATCAGACCACAATCAGAACAAATAATTTAAAAGAGACTTTTGAGGCGTTTGAAGTATATAAAGATTTACCTTATTCTGTAGCATGGATAGACTGCTTAGCTAAAGATGAGAAAATAGGAAGATGTGTGTTGATGGCGGGGGAATTTAAGAATGATGAAAACCTAAAATATAAACCAAAAAAACAAATATATATTCCTCTCCTGTATCCAGAGATAATGATGAAGCATTGGGTAATGCGTTTATTCAATAATATGTATTATAACGCAGCAAAAAAAGGAGTCTCCAAACAGACAGTAGACATCGACACCTTCTTTTATCCTCTTGATGTTGCCAAAGAGTGGAATAGAATTTATGGAAAAGCTGGATTTGTACAATATCAGTTTATTTTTCCAAAGAATACTAGTTACCAAGGGTTAGAAAAGATATTGAAAATTCTCTCTGAATCAGGGAAGGGATCTTTTTTGGCAGTGCTTAAACTTTATGGTGCAGCAAATGACAATTATCTCTCATTTCCTATGGAAGGATACAGTTTAGCATTGGATTTTAAAATAGATGATGGTATTTTTGATCTACTAGATGAATTAGATAAAGTTGTCCTGGAATTTAAAGGGAGAATATATTTAACTAAGGATGCACGGGTAAGTAAAGAGGTTTTTGAAAAAGGTTATCCTATGATAGAAAAATTTAGAAAATTTAGAGAAGACAATCAGATGAATACTGTTTTTCAATCTCTCCAGTCAAAAAGAGTAGGAATATAATATGAGTTATGTATTGATTATTGGAGCAAATAGTGATATCGCCAAAGCAACGGCAAGAGAATATGTGAGGAATGGTTATGATTTGTATCTTGCAGGAAGAAATATATTGCAGCAGGAAGAATTTAAAAAAGATCTTGAACGCGAAACAAATAAACAAATAAAACTTATTGAATTTGATGTGCTTGATTATGAAACGCATCAATCTTTTTATGATAATCTTGAGAAAACACCTGAAGGGGTTATATCTGCTGTTGGATATCTGGGGGATCAAGAGAAAGCCCAGGCTGACTTTAGTGAAGCTCAAAAAATTATAAATACTAACTATGTAGGAATCGTGAGTATTTTAAATGTAATATCAAATGATTTTGAAAAAAAAGGCAGCGGGTTTATTGTGGGAATTTCTTCTGTTGCAGGAGATAGAGGAAGAAAAAGTAATTATATGTATGGATCAGCAAAAGCAGCAATGTCTTCCTATCTTTCAGGGCTGAGAAATAGATTAAATAATTCTCAAGTAAAAGTTTTAACAGTAAAACCTGGTTTCGTGAATACAAAAATGACAGAAGATATGGATTTACCTAAAAAACTTACAGCTCAGCCAGATGAGGTTGCAAGAGATATTTTCAAAGCTCAACAAAAAGGGAAAGACATTCTTTATACTAAATGGATATGGAGATGGATAATGTTTATAATTAAAAGTATTCCCGAGTGGAAGTTTAAAGGGATGAATACATGAGAAAAGAAAATAGTAATATATTTAAAATAATATTTATACTCCTTCCTGTAATATATTCCATTATATATGGTCCTTATGGAATGGGAGATGATGATAGGGGATTCGTGTTTGGTTTGGCTTGGCAATATTTTTATGGAGCTGTCCCGTATTCAGAAATTATATACGTAAGACCACCGGTAACTTTTATGTTCCATTCTCTTTTTCTTAATTTTGGAAACTATGCGTTTATTATTGATAGGTGTTTCTCTTATTTTCAAATAGCAATATATTCTTACTTAGCTATAAAATTATTGGCTTATCATTTCAAACAAAAGATTAATAGTGAATATGTGTATTTTTTATCTGGACTAAGCTTTATATTGTCAGCACATACCTTTCCTGCGATGTCATGGCATACGATAGATGGTGTATTTTTTAGTGTTATAGGTATATATTTTATTGTAAGATCTAAAAATCCAATGATAATATTTATAGGAAGTATAGCCGTAATATTAGCTGCCTTAAGTAAGCAGCCTTTTTATATTACGCCTATTTTAATTATGTTGTATCTTATTTTAGAAAAAGACATTAAAAAAATATATGTCGTTACAGTAGGGATGTTGTCTGCTTCTATGTTATTTGTTTTTTATTTAAAATATATGGGAATATTCTCAGAATACGTAGATTTAACAACAGGATCAGTAAGTTTACATGATCTCATAATAGTAGGTGTTTTAAACTATGTCTTTTTTGCAAAGAATATAATACTCTATTTTATACCACCGGCACTCTTTGTAAGAAAAAATAAAATAATCTCATCTAGTAAATACTTTTATGCACTCTTTATATGGTCTTTCCCTATTATGATGTACTATTATATTATGAGTGATTACTACTTGTTTCCTCCAAAGAATTTTTTCAATACTTTATTGATTATAGTTGTAGTGATGGCATTTTACCAGATCATTAAATTAAAAGATACTAAATACTATTTACCTGTGGTGTTTTTAGGAATTTCTTGGGCAACTAGTGTAAGTTGGGGATATAATTCACCTGTATTGTTTTCAGCACCAATAGTTTTTGTATTGGGTATAGGAATATATGAAGGGATGATGATCAAAAGAAAAATGATATATCCTTTAATCATTTTAATACTTGCATTTATTACTTTTTTTGTAGCGATGAGAACTCCATATAGTTGTAGTCTCGACAGTTGTAATATTACACATAAACAAGAAGCTTCAGAACAAACTTATAAAATGGAAGAAGTTTTTCCTAAACTTAAATATATTTATGGAGATAAGTACGTTTATGATGAATATATAGAATTAAAACAACTTATTGAGGAATACGGGGTTAACTTTACGGTTTTACCTAATGTAACGCTAATTCATTATCTTTCAGATACAGTAAATCCTATAGGAATAGATTGGGTTATGAATGCAGAAATAAATAATAATCATGAAAAATTCATTAATATGTTAGAAGATAAGAATGTAATAGTGTTTTTGAAAAAATCAAAACTAGATAGAAAAGGTTTCTATGGATCTGAAGTAGCTATGCATGTGAGAGATACTTGGTTACAAATAAAAGCAGGAGATTTATTTAATGTGTATCAATATAAAAAATAAAATAGCTTTCTTTGATTTCGATGGAACAATTAGTAGAGCTGATAGTTTTGAAAAATTTATACGTTTTTCTTTTGGTGATCTAAAGTTTGCAGCAGGAATAATATTTTTATCTCCATTACTGGCAGCATATAAATTAAAGATAATTCCAAATGATAAAATGAAACAACTTGCCTTGAGTTATTTTTTTAAAGGAATGTCTGAAGAAAGATTTAATAAGTTATCCACAGAATATTCCCTAGATTACCTGGATATTATCGTTCGACAAAAAGCAATAGAGAGAATTTTATGGCATCAAATAAAAGGGCACAAAGTAGTGGTAGTATCTGCATCGATAGAACAATGGCTAAAACCTTGGTGTGATAAGCATAATATAGATCTCATCTCTACAAAAATGGAGATAGTAGACGGTATGGTGACGGGTAGGTTATTCTCTGAAAATTGTTATGGACCAGAAAAAGTACGTAGAATCCACGAGAAGTACAATATGGATGATTATGAGTATATCTATGCCTATGGTGACACAAGAGGGGATAAGGAGATGCTAGAGCTGTCTAATGAAGGATCTTTTAAGCCATTTAGAAAAGATTAGTAATTAACTCCCATGAGCCCACCAAAACAAGAACAAGTTCAGTCGTTGAAACTATAGGGGAAGTTCAATATAGAGGGCTACATTGAAGCCTTGTTCCTGAATTTATGGACCCAGGGGAATTAACTTGGTATGGTGACGCTAGTATGAATGTGACATACAACCCCGTTGGCAAAAGCCATCTGGCGAAGTGAAACTCGTGTTTCTCGCATCATAAATAATTTAGTGTTTCACTATAGATCCTTTTTTTTATGCTCTATTATATCAAAAATAACAACAAAAGTCAACAGTAAAAGCCTTGATTACGCTAATCTAAATTCACTTTTAATAAAGATATGAGCCTCTTCGTTATGGGGATTTAAGATCTTTCTCTCTTTGTTATCCATTAAAATATAAGTGTCATATAAAGATGCAAGTGAAGAGTTGTCCTCTTTCTCTTTGACGGTTAAGACCTTATCCCCATATATGGAACAAATGTTCTTGTTGCGACATCCAGAGAAAGAAATAATTACTCTATCACCAACTTCAGGCAAAGCAATAGTTTTTTCTATATCCTCTAAAAGAACTTCTCGATTCAATCTCTCTCCAATCTCTTCTTTGCATAGAAGATTGATAACTCCTGTTTTGAAAGTTTTACCAATGGTATGACAAAGTTCTATAGAATATTTATTCTCGTCAAACACCCAAGTATTTGTATATTCAGAATAAAATACTTCAGCAATGATCTTGTTATTATCAGTTGCAGTTATCTTCGCAAAAGGTGCAATATTTTTTGTTTTTAATATAGATTTTACTTTCTCCTCCGAAAAATATTGAACAAGTTTATCAATTGTGATGTTTTCTTTATATGATATAGGATAGATATGTGCCATTATTTACTCCAGACTTTATCAAGGTATCTTATTAATAGATTTGATTTAGCATCTATCTTAACCTCGCAAACAGCAAGAATAGCTTTCTTAGCTTGAGTTATTTCTTTTTTTGTAGGTTTGACAGTATTAGAATAATAATAATCCACAGAAGCTTCACTACCACTCCATACCATTGCACCACTAATACCATTACTCCATAGATTTCCTCTATTTGCAGGAGTTTCTAACCAAAAAACAACTAATTCATTAGTCTCTTTGTCTTTTCGGATAATTGCTTTTTCTACTTGAGGGCTTGTATTTGCCATTTTTGGCTCCTTTATTTTCTATACTATATTATAGCAAATCAAAGGAATAAAGTCAATGTATTATTTCTTTGATTTTAGGGAGTAGTTTTACAGTTTAGTGTATCCATAAAATTCACATAGATCATCCACAATATAATCATCTAAATCATCTCTTGAATAGACAATAGAATCTTCACTCCCATCCTCGAAAGAGAAATGAACAATTTTCTGTACTTCATTCTCTCTAATGGTCATGGTGCCTTTTTTACCGTTTTTGTCTTCTATAGGGATATTGCTTGCCATCTTTGGCTCCTTTGTTTGTTATAATATATTATAGCAAATTAAGGGAATAAAGTCAATACTAGGCTATGTCAAGTTCTTTGTCAGTGAATAAATATGGTTCCTCTTCGTAATGGTCACACAATAAGATTCCTGTACTGTCAGTCACAGTATAAGTATTGTGAAAGAAAGGAGATCCTCCATGATTATGCATTGTGTGAATATCTAAAGTTCTGCCTCCGTATTGAGAAATTAGGTGATTACTTCGACAGTGAGGTAAAGAGATTTTAACCTTACTGTTTGCATCTGGTATAGCAATCTTTTTTTCTACAGAAGCTATTAAATCTTTCATAGTATAAGTATTATCTTTTTCTTGCTCATATTTGAAATTCATTATACCTATATGATAGCTTCTTCCTATGGTCTCACATACCTCACGATCTTCCCCAGAGTATTTCCTATAGTCATAAGCCCAGTTTTTAGCATAGTGAGAGTATACGACTACAGCAATAATTTTAGAGCCTCTTTTTGCAACAAGCCTGGTGAATGGACCATTTTCTGATTTGAATCCCATTGATTCTAATATAAAAATAGGGACAGCTTCGTTTATAGTGTCAAAAGTAAGATCGTCTTTATAGGTGATAGGTAGTATATAAGCCATAAATATCCTTTTTTATTCTTCATTACCGTTTTTCAAGATAAAACATCTCTCAATATCAAATTGATTGTCATTTAAACCTACAGTATGTTTATTGGAAGTACATACGACATGAAGTTCATTAGGGGTTTCCCAACACTCAACCACGTAAAGAGAATTTGCCCAAAATACAGGTTTTCCTGCTTTTACAGCCTCTTCTATTTCTTGGTAGCTTGAAAATTCATTATGAATAACAGTTTCTTCGGTATTACTCATTATGCACTCTTTCTATTAGAGCTGTTCACATACTGCCAAAATGCGTCATAAATGGAGCCGTTGGAATGAATTCCTTTAAGTGCCTTTTGTACATAGTCAAGTTCTTTAGTGCTTAGAGCTATCTTATCATTAAGTAGAGCAACTACATCATGATATACTTCATCTTCCATGATTTAATCCTTCTCTGTAGTTAGATGTTTCTTATTATCGTAACAATCATTACATAATACCCATGAAGGAGCTAAACCCATTAATACACAGGCGGGGTGCTCATAGACAATATGAATATTCTCTTTGCTAAGTTCTGCAGCACAAAGGGTACATTTTTTACAATCTTCACTCATGACATATTCTTGAATGGTATTGTTAGTAAAATAAAACTTTTTACCAAATGCTTTATTCAATAAGGGAATCATTTGTTTAGAATCTTCCTCTTCTATTGAGTCGAGTACTAGTGCATCATCACACATAGATCCATCAGCTAGCATTGGGCTTGCTACGATTACTCCTTCTTCTGTAAGAGAAAAGAAAGAACCTAGTTCTTCTATGCCTATATAAGTTAAGTCCTCCATGGATGTCCTTTTATTTATTATTCTAATTATATCAAAATATAGTATTAAAGTCAATACAAAATAAAATATTGGAATTCTGTATTTTTTAGTTATTTTTATATTTTTCTAATAGTTTTGGATTGTCTGGAACCATACAACTACAATTGCCACCCATTTTTATCATTCCACTAAAAGTAATACCATAAAGTGGATGTAAATGTACTTCATCCACAGTAGCTACAAAATGGGTTAACCCAAGTATATACTTTTTATATTCTGGAAACTCTTCCACAGGAATAGATATTACGTCACCTTTTTTAATTGTTGTTTCTTTTATGATTTGTGTAGCTAAGGGTTTATATATATCAAATAAATCAAACTGCACAGGAATAGTCCATGCTGTGCCACTAGAAATTTCATCGTTTGAAATTCTGTCCCCTGTGCAGCTAAAACGTTTAAGATAAAAATTATTCACTCCATAAAAGAAGTTAAACATATTGACGAGTTCAGTAAGAGCTTCCTTCTCATTTAGGGTTGTTGTAAAATCACGTAAAAACTGAGTTCGATTATAGTCTTGACCTAAACCACCCTGTCCACCCTTAGTGTGGTGGTGAGAGTTTTGATTTATAGCCTTGACATATTTTTTATTGGTATTTTTAAAACCCATAATATATAAAGCATTAAGAACACCATAATACTTGCTTACCTCATAAGCAAAAGACTTACATTTTTTACTTCCTCTAACGACAATTTCTTTCATATAAGTCCTTTATCTAGAAATATTAAGTATTAGTTCACTAGCAGTGAATTCATAAGAACCTTTGCCATTGAGGTTCAATATAGGGTTGTTGTATTTATCCAAGAGGGTGAAAGTAGTAGAATTGTTGTTTCTTTTGATGATTCTACTCACTGTTCCTATGTCGCCTTTGTATTTTTTGGCAATACCTCTATCATGACAGGCAGCAAAAGATATGACTACTTCATCCTTCAATTCCGGTATAGCTAAAGCGTATTCCATTTCTTTTAATAAAGCATTCATGGAATACGAAGGGTCCTCTTTTTTACGCTGAGAAAATAAAATCATACCCATATTGAATTCAATACCAATATTTTCACAAAGTTCACGTATCTCAGGGGAATATTCTCGTGAGTTATAAACATGATTCCTAGCAGAGACAGAATAAAACACTTCAGCTGTCACTTTTTGATTGAGACTAACTAATATTTTATGGAAAGGTTCATTATCGCTAGAGAACCCCATGGCCTTTACTAAGACGGGAGGGATAGATTTGACCATATCACTAAGATAAATATTGTCACTATGCTCAAAAGTATAGAAGAAAGCCATTATACTTCTTCTTCACCCCAATAAGTGATACATTCTAAAGCATCGTTTACAGGATTGCTCTTTTCTCTATTTTTTGACTCATCAAGAACACTGTTATACTCATCTTGATATTTTTTTAAAGCCTCTTCGCTATCGTCACCGGTATGCTCAACCATTGTTTTAATGAATGCTTCTTTGTAATCTTTGCTTTTGATGAATTTACGCTCATCTTGATCTATTATTCTATGTGTCACACCATCTTTGTCAACTATTTTACCCATATTGGATCCTTTGTTATTTATATGTTATTATAGTAAAAAAAATGAAAAAAGTCAATAAATTTTAAAGAATAAATTCCAATTCACTAGCAATGAATTTATATGGAGATTTTTCATCAACATCTAGAGGAATTTTGCCTTCAGTGTCTTCAAGAATGTAGAAATATTCAACTTCAGAATGAGTTTCTCTCCTGATAACTTCTTTTACGGTAAGTTGATCTGCATGATATGTTAACGAAAGATGAGCATAATGACATCTAGAGTAAGAAATAGAAACTTTATCACCTACTTCAAAAATACAAATATAGTTTTCAACAATTTTTAAAACATCACGTATAGAATAGTTTGGGCTATTTTTCTGTTGACTTGGGTAACAAATATATTCTAAACTAAAAGAATTTCCTATCTTCTCACAAATCTGGGAGAGTTTTATAGAATAATTTTCTTTATCATATGTCCATCGACGGGAAAATTTGCAGTAAAATAACTCAGCAACAGTTTCAGGATCAAACACAAAAGAGAGTTTTATAAATGGTCCTGTATTTCTAGAAAAACTTTTATCTTTTAGTTCTGCAGCAGGAATGATCTTCTTAATATCTCTAAGAGGAATATCTTCCTCATATTTAAGATTGTATGTTTTTGCCATAAAAGTCCATTATCCTCTAATACTAGAGTTTTTAGCTAGTTCTAGGCAATCTATTAACCACTCTATGAGTTTTGGCTTTAAGGATGCTTTCTGTTCCTCTGTAGCGTCACAAATAAACTCATCGAAAGATTCATCAAAGGGGATATCTGGAGCCATATGAAGGTGGATACCCTCATCCCAAATAAATAGATTTCCCGCTAAATAGTCAAAATCATCATTATTGATTACCATAATAGCTTGCTCTATGCATTGTATAGCTCTATCTTTGGTCTCTTGAGGAGTTTTTTTATTTGAGCTAACAGCACAGTTTGGACAATCAAAATTACTTCGATCCTCAACCCAATAATAAGTGCCACACCCATTACATTCAAATTTTTCTACAAAAGGTCCTGAACAATTATTGTCTTTTGAGTATTGAATAGAACATGCTTCACATAAGGTATTATCCTCATCATATTCTATATCTTCTGGAATTTGTTTTCTACATGTATCGCATATTATTGCTGCCATTTTTGGCTCCTTTTACTTAGTATTTTATTATATCAAAAATATAGTAAAAAGTCAATTATCCATACTTATTTCTTTGGTTTTTTTATATTGCTGATGTTCTAATTCCATGGTTAATGCAATTACTTCTTCGTGAAATAGATTTTTCTGTTTGTTTGTAATATCACCAACAAGATAAACAGTTTCCCACTCATCACCTAGTGGAGAATCAGAATATGTAATTTTTGCTCCAATTAGTTTAGCAGCTTTTTTATAAATAGCTTTATGTTCGGCTCCTATACTCTTCTTAAATGAATTTACTTTAACTTTGTCTCCAGATATTTTATATTCGAAGCCATCAGTGAATACACCTCTCGGCTTATTCATCCATTCTGGAAAATCCATTTGACCAACAGCGTAAATTAAGACAGTTTTCCCTTGTTCTTCTGCCTCTCTAAATTTTGCAAATTTATCTTCAGCCATGTGAATACCTTTTATATTTTTCTTTATTTTTTATATTTATCGTTTTTATTTATGCTCTCTTGTATAAGCTGCTTCAGCATCTTTCCAGACCTGTGAATTTGCTGGAGCAAGTCCTTGTTTTTTACACCATGACATCTTCCATGCCCATTTTTTTTGAATATGCATATATATATCCTCTTCTTTTATATATTATAGCAAAATAAAGAAATAAAGTCAAAGGATTGGAGTTTTTAATCTACTTATTATTTGGATGTTTTTGGGAAACCATAAAGTAAATATTTTTATTTATTCTTTTTATATATTTCGTTAACATGTTCCACGGAAAGAAAATTATATCGAGTGTTATCAATAACTTCTTTTACCCAATAAAGGACAACCCTTAATTGTTTTCTTGAAAGATTTTCATTTTCGGTATCAGAAAGTATTTTTGCTGCAAGACTTTCACTACGATTAGCTTTTACTAATTCTCTTGCGAGAGCTATTTGCTGTAAAACTGTTCCGTAGGATCCAGAACCTGCATATTTTCTAAAATAGGCATCTGAATGCATTACAGGCTCTTGCTCTGCATGTACACACATTCTGAAATTACCTATGTTTGAATAGTTTGTATAGTAATTATAATTAGACATAGATACCAGCTTACTATTTATATTGCATCAGAAGAAAAACTACCAAAGCAGATAAATTCTTGTTTTGATGAATTCATATTATTAATTGTTTCTAGAATTAAATCTTCATCGCTTGCAGCACATTTTATATAAATATTTTGTTTGTTGTCACGCCCAATTTCAAATTCAAAATTGTTTTCATTTAACTCTGTTTCGATTTCTTTAATCCTTGGATCTTCCATATTATGCTCCTTTATTTTTTATAATACATTAGAAAAATCTTCCATCTTTTTCCAAAGTTTCAACATTTCTGCCTCGCTAGTAATATCAGTCATATCTTCAGTATACCAAGCTTTAACCATTTTCATTTTTCTTTTACCAAGTCTATTACCATCGAAGTACCAAGTACCACGACAATAATCAACTGAAAGTTTTTTAGATGAACCTTTTTTGCCAACTATCTCAATAAGCACACCATGTCTATTACGAACAAAAACACTCTCATTATTAAGAGTAGGGAGTTCTTTTATGGCGGCCAAAGCATTAGTTAGGTCAGATGAACTTACTTTACCTCTAATGATTTCATAGAGTGATTGAACATAAGCATCGCCTCTAACGTAAGGTTTCTTTTTTAATATTCCTCGTTTTAACATAGTGTCTCCTTTGGGATACCCTTTATTTATTATTCTATATTATAACAAAATAAAGGTATAAAGTCAATACTATAAACTTTAAGTGAAATACTCACGTAGCCTTTTAACCTCTAGTTACAATATTGATTTTATTATACAAAATAAATAAATTAAATAAAGATTGGTATTCTTTATGTCTTACAGTGTCCACCGACTAAATACCATTCCCCTTTAAGCTCTGAACGCTGCTTATATAAGGGAATTAAATCGTTCCGTAATACCCATTCTTTTCTCTCTAGTACTTCATTGTTTTTGCTTTGTAATGAGTCTCTTTGGCATACCGGACAACTAAAATAGTTAACTTTTCTATCTTCACTTGACCAAGGAGTACACAGTTTTGAAAGGTTTATCTTTGATTTACAATCACTGCAGGTAATAAACCCACTTTTCTTTACACTTGTGGAAAGTTTATTTTTTACATCATTTCTTGTTTTTTCGAGTTTAGATATTTTAGCTTCTATCTTAGAAAGAGGGGAAACCATTCTTTTTTCCTCCGCTTTTTCTCTTTTTGAAATATCTGATATTAGCTTAGCGATCTTCCCTGAAAGGATAGAAATACTTTTATACTCTGTTTGAGAAAGGTAGAAATACTCTGCATTACAATGAGGGCAACGCTTACTTACACCGAGATCCTCGATAGGGTGAGTTTTTTTACATTTGTGACAAGTCACAGTATTTCTTTTTTCTTTACGAGCAGAAAGATACCCAGCAAGCCTTGTATTTCTTTCATTTCTAAGTATAGAGAGTTCTTCTTTTTTTCTTTGAAGCATTTCAGTTTTTTTATCAATTTTTTCAGTTGAGAGAGAACCCTTTTCTAGAGTTGGAACCCAGCAGCCACCACCGCCAATGCGATTACCTGCACCTATCTGAACTCTAACACAACTAACCATGTCACCGCATGTAGAATCAGATATAATATAGCTATTTGCTTCTTCTATACTTTGATATACAGAAGATCTAATATTTACGCCCATAGCCTTTTGACCCCATGACCCTGAGTAATAATCGGAGCCATACTCTCGGGTATCTTCTTGTCTATGCTCTTCAATTTTTTGTTCTAAAATATCTCTTGGATAAGTTGGATAATGTCTAGTTACTGATGTGTTTCCCATTATGGTTCCTTTAAGTTGTTATAATGTATTATAACAAAATAAGGAAACAAAGTCAATATCTAAAGTCTATTTATTAGAGTAGTAGCTCTCTCTTGAATAAGGTGAGCACAAGTTTTAATGCTTAGAATTTTTACATGAGCAGAATCAAGATCAGGATCTTCCTTCTCTATGCTTTTAAGCCATCTAACTAGGTCTTCTGCAGCTTGAAGAGCAGATATCTCTCTATCATTCTCACTAAAGATTTTTTTAGGAAGATTTGGTTTTATATTATTCCCTCTATCTATATAGTTCTGCAGTTCATCATCATCAATCGAAAGTGCTATGTGTTGCATAAAATGCTGTTCAAAGTCTTCAATCTTCTGATTAGACCACTTCATCGTTAAGTCACTTGAGACCAGAATGAATGGATCAATAGAGGTGACAACTGCCCCGACAAAGGTTTCTGAACCACTAAATAACTCTTTCCCATCTTTCCTTACCACCACACTACCTCTTTTAAAACTCATGCCACTTCCTTTTTATTTAATATTTCTAAGATAAGCTCTTTACCAAAGAAATATCTGTCTGCAAATTCGAGGACACTAAAATCCCCATCTTCATCAATTCTATTAACTGTACATACATCTAGAGCAAGAATTGTTTCTATATGCTCAATGTCTGCATCACAATTTTCAAAAGCAACTTCATTGTGCTCGTTAATTTCCAATCCTTCTTCTAATAATTCAGCTAAGCCTTTTAGTAAAACGATATCTCCTGTGTGAATAGTCATCTTTGACTCCTTTGATTTGTTATGTTTTATTATACCAAAACTAGGGTATAAAGTCAATATAGATATTAAAATTCTTCTGCTATAATTTTTTCAATACATTCTTCAGCACTTAAAGTCCTGTCACCTATATGATGCTGCACAGAAAGCATGAATAATTCTTCTTTATTAGATAAGGTAAGCCCAAATGTATTACCTTTCTCACTGTGAATAAATGAGTTGATTTCTTTATAAAGTTCTTCTTCAAAAAGAATATGAGGGGATTTTACAACTTTATCAATATCCTCTATGTGAGAAACTGCACCTTTTGTTTTTTGACGCTTGGTATCCGCAGTGGATTTTATAAATTCGGTCCTTCCTTGTCCAAAGATTCTAATATTTGAAATGTTAACTTCTCGAGTAGCTTTCTTTAAATTATTGTAGAAAGCAGTTTTTTCCCTAGCTTTTTTCTCTTCTTCTGACAGTGTGTAACCTTTCATGGTTTTCTTTTTTGGTTTATTTTGAACTTTTGGGGTTGGCTTCTTCTTAGGTTTTTTATATTGTTCTTCAATCTTCTTATTTTTACAGTCTTTGCAAAGTTTATTCATTCTTCTAATCTGAATGATGAAGTCCTGATTGTTTCTAACTTCGAGAAAAGAAGGTTTCTTGCAAGCAGCACAAAGATATCTTTCTGTTTTTAAAACTGTTGGCATATGGGTTTTAAGAGCTTTAATAAAAGCTTTCTTTTTTTTAGGATCTGATATTCTATGAGGTGTTTTTCTTACTTTAAATTTATTAAAAGAAGTAAGAATTTTTTCATTGTTTTTTTTCGGTATGTCTAACTTTTCAAAAAGCATACTTATGTAAAATTCAATATCTTTAGGTAAGACTTTCTTTTCTAAACTATTATCACTGTAGAAAATAAAATTACTCTTTTCCCTAAGAAGAAAAAAACTTAATAAATTTTTGTATATTTCTTTGAAAGGAGGGCAGTGTATCTTTTTGTGTCCACATGAGAAACCTAATGAATTGTCATTTTTTATACGAAACACTTCTCTATCTTGAGCAAAACCACCATAAATATCTGATTCACATAGATTGCAGAGGGATACAAGACTTATATCGCTATTGATGTACCATTTAAGTATAAGAGCATTTCTAAAAGAAGTATAGTCTTTTGTAGAATTTAAAATTCTATCTAGTTCCTGTCTTAATGAGTCTGAAAATTTTTCTATTATATCTATCGGCATTGTTAAGTCCTTAGTCTTATTATATTTTCTTTAAAGAATAAATTCAAGATAGACAACTATAGAGCATATAGAAGATCCATTAACCCACCACCAGAAGAAACTATATCTAGTTGTCTGGCAATAGAAAGTTTTTCATTGTTTTGACTGTCAGATATAATAATTTCTTCGGGTAATGTATCTTTGTAAAATAATGAATATTCTTTACATGTTACAGTAAGATGAGAAATATATGATTCAAGGTATTTAGTAGTAATAAAGACATCACCATATATACCTTTAACCTTATCTCCTTTTGCATGAGTATCAATAAGCTCTAATGAAAAGTTTTTAAGTTCCAAATAAAGATCATTATCAGAAATGGTATTATATGCCATTTTTTCACTAAGAGCACAAAGATAATTATAATTAGAACGTTCTTGTGTAGCATAAATCATAAATTCATTTTCATGTCCATTATTGAACCCACCATGAGACATTTGTTTTACGGCACGAGGCGTAAGTTTAATCACCTTTGTTGCAATGTTTGTACCACTTTCTTTAAAAGTGCCTTCAGGGAGAGTAGAAATGTTATGACCATGTTCAGAGATAAGGTTTCTAAAGGCTTCATCTTTTTTTGTTTTACCAGTGATCCAGCCTACAGGAACAATGGCAATAAGTTCACCATTAGATCGAAGCATCTTTAAAGCATGATCAATATGTGTCATATAGGCACGTTTATCACCTTTAACACTAAAAGGAGGATTCATAAATACAAAATCAAACTTATTTTCTTCTTCTGTAGGGATTGAGTAATCAAGAAAACTACCACAGATAGGTGAATAGCCTTTACTTTTTAAGATATTCTGATTCTCTTCTAAAAGTTCAACGATAGTGATTTCAACGTTATCACCTTTGGTTTTTACAAAATCAGCAATAGCACCAACACCACCACTAGGTTCAAGTACTTGAACTTTACCATATAAAGATTCAGAAGAAGCACAGTATTTAAAAAATTCTTCATCACAAAAAGACCACATTTCCTCAATACCATCTAAAGGGGTGGGGAAGAATGCTGTCGGGTTATTTTCAGGCAGAAGGTTCGTTTCTATCATATGAGCAAGAAGAGGTCTTGGGTCGCAAGGGAATACATGGGCTTTCTTTCCTCTCTCCCACTTGCCACCAATACGACCTAATGTGTCATTCAGGGCTTTATATTCTTTTTCTGAAAGCTTTTTAGTAACCATTAAAGAATTTTCATTAATTTGAATATGGTTACTAAGTATTTTTTTAACTTCAGAAGATAGATTGTTCATTATGAACCCCTTTTATTTACTATGTTATATTATAGCAAAATAAGAGTATAAAGTCAATAATATAAGATTTATTTCTTTTGTATATTTTTGAAATTTTCTTCAATAAGTTTTTTAATTTTATCTGTAACCATTGCAAGAGAAACTTCACCTCTATCTTCAATTCTAGTTTCATTCTCAATATAAACAAGGATGCGAGACTCAGATTCTATCATTAAGCCAATAATATTATCTCCATCGATAGATAAGCATAAATGCACATAATTGTCATCTGTAGGGAATGCTTCTATTGTGTTAATATAGGGATCAATAGAAAGGGTACGAAGTAGTGTTTTAGCTATTTTAATACTTGTTTCGTCTATAGGATTTTTTTTATTAATGTTTAATGCTTCAATATCTAAATGAATAGGATTTTCTTTTTTCTTCACGTAGTGAAACAATAAATATTGTTCTATTAAATTATAACTTCCTTTAGTGTATAAATCATAAATGGTTATTTTTTTATAGTCTTCTGGTAAAGAAAGATGCGTCAAAAGAATAATATTGTTTTTAGCTAAAAATTTCTTACAGGCAGCGTGATTATAAGATATTTTTTTGTAACCATTTTTTAAAAGTATTGGTTGTATTATTGGAAAGATTGTAGCAGTAAATCTTCGAAGCATCTCTCTTTTTTTATCACTCTTTGTTTTCTCTCTAGTTTCTTCCCACTCAGCATAAAGCCCATCTCCATGTTTGTGGACCATGGAGATACTTTTTAAGGGAATAGCTAAATGGCTTACCGTATTAATAATGCCCTGTAGAGAATAATCTTCTAGAGCTAAATATTTAGTTTCTGTGATAAGTGGCTTAATATTTTTAAGTAATTCTTTTTCTGCAGCAAGTAGGGCTTCTTTTAAAATTTCTTCCATAAATATAGTTCCTTTTAGTGATTATAGCAATAAGATGGAATAAAGTCAATATATTTCAACCTTCTTTTTTAATTCTTTTTAAAATGTCAGTAAATAAGTCCTTATTTTTAGTGTAAGAAATAACTTTAAGTTTTTTTATTGTCGTTATTGTTGCATGCACATCACCATAGAGATTAGTAAGTACATATTTATCCGGGATGTTTTCCAAATGCTTGCTTCGCAGTTTTAAAAGTTTATCTAAAATAAGATTTTCTGCTTTTGAGCGTTCTTTTATACTTGAAAAAAAGTTTATATCTTTTATAGCTTGTTCTAATAAGAGTTTTTTTTCAATAAGATAATATTCAAACATATGAAAAACTTCATTCTTTAATAATATTTTCTCCTGGTCACTAAATAAACATTCTTTCCAGTCCGCATGATCAATTTCAATCATCTTTGTTACGTCTCTAAACATAAAAACCCCTTCCTTTTAATAGTTCTTTACCAGAATCAGCTATATCTTTGCTTTGATAAAGTTCCTCAATAGAGCAGGTAAGTTCAAACTTGTTTTTAAGATTTTCAGAAACAAAATCTAGATCAAAAGAGGGAATAGCATCAATATTGAGTTTCTTTGAATCAATGAAGGATGATTGTCTTCCTTGTGTAAGTTTATTAGTGATCGGATTGAAACCAAAATAAGAGAAGCCTTCTTTTTCTGCATAGTTCCCGATAAAGATTTTAGTCATAACATTAGTTGGTCGAATAAAATAGAAATTATTATCTTTTTCACCAATAAGAACATAAGAAGAAAACATTTTTTTAGATTCTTCATCAGAAACAAGAGGAAAATAGTTTTTTAGAAAAGATTCTTGAGCTGGCATAAGGGTCCTTTATTTGGTATATTAAATCAATAAAAGGTACGGTATTACTGTACCTTCTTGAAAATATTTTTATGTTCAAGTGGATGAGTGTTTGATAAATTATCAAAACAATGTTCAGAATTGCCTATTACTGAGATATCACCTAATCTTACCAGGACTAAGCCTAAATCAAAACCAGCAACCGAAGTTTTTTCCCAGATCTCAGCATGTTCGTATTTTTTACAAGTTGCTAATACGGTTTGAGCCTCTTCCAGTGTAGCTGTTAAAGAAAATTTACGCTTAGCTTTGGTAACAACATAGTTTATATCAGATAGTAATTTACCTTGCCAATTGTGATGAGCTTGTATGTTTGATGCCATTTTTGGCTCCTTTAATTTCTATGTTATATTATAACAAGTTTTAGAAATAAAGTCAATTAAGTATCTTCTGTTTTAATATGGTATAAATTCACTCATCATGTCATCAAAATCTGTACCGGTTAAGCCACTCTTTCTGTGAATATCGAGAAGGGACTCTGAACCTAGTAGTTTTTGGAAATTGATATTTTCTTTTAATATACTTACCTCTCTTATCATTTTATTAATTGAAATAACTGTATCTTCGAAACCTATTGGAATTAGGTTTTCTTTTATTTTATAAAGAGGAACTGTTTCTATACGCTCTACTGAGCGACCACGACCATAAATGTGGCTTATCTTAAGAGTGACATATGTTTCTTTATTTAAGGTCTCAACATATCTTATTTCACCCATGAAAATATCACCTTCTTCTAAAAGGTTAATAATATCCCCTTCTTTAACGGTGAATTCTTTCTCTATCATACAATCTTTTAGTAAAAGATTCATCTGAGTAAGTTCTGGATCAGTACAATTCTTTAAAACAATATTGAAAAAATCAGGATAATTCACAACAATATACTCCTGGTTGATAGTTAATTTTCTAAAAGATTTCAATCTTCGTACAACTTCAGATTCTTTTGTGTTGTCTAGGTTTTCGATAATATATTCTTTTGACATTTTATAATTCCTTTACTTTTTCATTTATTTTTATAGGATGATTCTTTTGAGATAATTTTTTAACCTTACCTCTTACTTCACCATGCAACTTATTCCAATAGCTTCTAGTATAAGGATTGGGATGCCTGTTTCCTATAACCGTAGAAGCATACAAAATATGTTCCACCCAATGCTTATTATCCTTAAACTCACTAACTAACTTTGTAATAACTAGATGTCTAGGGATTACAATATTTGAGCTGTATTTACTTTTTTTATTGAAAGTAATACCAACTAAATGACGGATCATCTTTGTAATATTTTTAGCATCTTTATCTTTACCATTGTCTTTATCTGAACCTCTTAAGGCAGATAATAGATTAGCTATTTCCTGAGCACTACACGCCATAACCCATGTTTGCAAAAGTGATTTACTCTTACAAGACAAATAGAGTCTCTTTAAATTTATCATCAACACTTCCTTTATTTGAAATCTTTTGCTTGTCTAAAAATTTCATTGGCTACAGCTTGTTTTCCGTCTTTAAACTTAGCTAAGATTTTTTCACGATCTAAATAATCATCTATTTTCTCTATTTTCTTTTTTGAATTTCTTTTTGCGGGCAGAAAGAGAGCTTTAAAAGAATCATTACCATACAGCGTTGTTTGAGAAGATCCATCAGCAAATGCTCCAAAAGAAATATGGACATAAAAACCACCTTCCTCTAAATCTCCAGTACCCCAATTGTGACCACCTCTTTGATAAGTAGTGTTTATTTTAACTTGAGTGTATTCACCACAGTTGAGGGAATTATCTTTTGGTATTTTATGTATATTTTCCATTTAGGAGCCTTTATTTGTTATATAATTATTATAGCAAAATAAGCATATAAAGTCAACATATAATTATATTATATTTCTATAATTGAGTCTTTGATTTTATATACTTGCACACTATAAGTCTTGTTTGGTACTCCATGCTTATCTCTTGTTACACCATAATATCTAAGGAGAGCTGACTCTTCTCTTGTTAAGGTGTGTTTTAATTGTTTTCTCTCATGGGTATAGATACTAAAGATATATGCCGTTGCTTGTATATTTGTATCAATTTTAAATAACTCTTTTCTTGATTTTATACCTATATCTT